>VOFI01001682.1_pt1 | contig 22001 bp, 34 predicted proteins | sample 5384131 | NCBI WGS metagenome assembly VOFI01 (sample SAMN12384728, study PRJNA508395) | human gut metagenome | isolation source: healthy gut H | host: Homo sapiens | reverse complement strand
GAGCAGTTTGTGACACTTGAAAAGGAGTATCCTGGTGTTAAGCTGATTGAAAATCCTTACTATGATACCTGCAATAACATTGCATCGCTTTACGTGGCAAGAGATTACATTGAAAATGCGATTATTCTGGATGGTGATCAGATTATTTATAATCCGGAAATTCTTGCACCAGAGTTTGAACGCTCTGGTTATAACAGTGTTTGGACAGATGGAGAAACGGATGAGTGGCTTCAGACTGTTGAGAATGGCATTGTTACAGCATGCAGTCGGACAGGCGGAAAAGGCGGATGGCAGCTGTACAGTAGTTCCCGCTGGACTGCAGAGGATGGAAAGAGACTGAAACATCATCTGAAATCGAGTTTGAACAAAAGAAGAATCGACAAATCTACTGGGATGATGTGGCGATGTTCTGTTATCCGGAGGAGTATCAATTAGGTATCCGTCCTATGAATAAGGACGATATTATAGAGGTGGATAATCTGAGTGAGTTAATTGCTTTGGATGCCAGCTACAAAAAATATGTGGAGGAAAAGTAAATGAATACGAAAAAAGAACATGGAAAAATAGACTGGATGATAACACTGGTACCGTTGGCAATCGTAATTGCATTATGTGTTCTATTCTTTTTTATACCGGAACAATCGAATGCGGTACTGAGTCAGATCCGTTTTTTCTTTGGTGATACCTTTGGTACATATTACTTGGTGATTGGATTGGGGATTTTCATCCTTTCTCTGTATATTGCTGGTTCTAAGTATGGTAACATCGTCCTTGGCGAGCAGAATGAGAAGCCTAAATATTCCTTCTTTGCGTGGGGCTCAATGATGTTCACCTGTGGTCTTGCAGCAGATATTTTGTTCTATTCGTTCTCGGAATGGGTGCTGTATGCGACTGATCCGCATCTGGCAGAGATGGGAAGTATTCAGGATTGGGCAGGCGTATATCCTCTGTTCCATTGGAGTTTTATTCCGTGGGGATTCTATTTGGTGCTGGCTGTTGCCTTTGGTTTTATGCTCCATGTGAGAAAAGAAACCGTCAGAAGTACTCAGAGGCTTGCCGTCCGATTCTTGGAAAGTATACCGATGGCTGGGCAGGTCGCATTATTGACCTGTTAGCTGTGTTTGCACTTCTTGCCGGTACTGCCACAACATTTAGTGTGGCAACACCACTGATGGCGACCATTATTAGCGAATTGTTCCATGTTGCCGTTAGTCGTACTGTAATTAACATTATTATTCTTCTGATTACCTGCGCTGTATATACATATTCCTTGTTGCATGGATTTAAGGGAATTAGCAAGCTGGCAAATATTTGTATTTATATGTTCTTTGGTCTGATTGCTTTTGTACTGCTGTTTGGTGGAGAAACACGGTATATTATTGAAACTGGTTTTTCTTCTCTTGGCCGGATGATACAGAACTTTGTTGATCTGTCTACGTTCACTGACCCGCTTCGCGCATCGAATTTCCCGCAGAACTGGACAATCTACTATTGGGCTTACTGGATGGTTTGTGCGTGGCTGCTCCTTTCTTTATCGGCAGTATTTCTCGTGGCAGAACAGTTCGTCAGACAATTCTTGGTGGTTACATATTTGGTGTTGGTTCTACATTGACAAGTTTTATTGTGCTTGGTAACTATTCTATGGGAATGCAAGTAACTGGAAAAGCTGACTTTATTGCACAGTATCTGGAAAGCGGAGATCTGTATGGCATGATTGTGTCTATCATCAAAACAATGCCGGGCGCACCTGTTATCATGGTAGTTGTTCTGTTAACGATGATCGCTTTCTATGCGACTTCTTTTGATTCGATTGCTTTAACGGCATCCTGTTACAGCTATCACAGGTTAGGGGATAATGAACAACCGAATAAGGGGATTCAGTTGATGTGGTGTATTTTGCTGATTCTGCTTCCGATTGCTTTACTGTTCGCAGAAAGTTCCATGAACAATCTTCAGTCAGTGAGTATTGTTGCGGCATTTCCGATTGGCGCAGTAATTGTGATGATTGCCATCAGCTTTATGAAAGATGCTAAAAAATACATGGAAAATTTGGAAAAGTCGGCAAAAGAAAAAGGTGAGAATTAACTGGAGAAATATGTAAGTCAGTAGTATAATTGGATAAAAGGCCGTGTGGTTATCCCACACGGTAGCTGCTCGGAAATGCACACCGCTACGAGGTGAGCAGCAGGCAACGGTCTTATGACTGGCTGAGATGTGAAGATGCAACTCTGGATAGGAGGAATAAACCAAATGAGGATAAATAATAAAGAATTTGGAGAATGGACTGCGGACGATCTTCAGGTCCTTCTTAGTAATGATGCCTATCGAGAGAATAATTTTATTGATTACAAGGTAAATTTTGCACCGCTTTTAGATAAGAATAATAAGAAAGAAAAAACAAGCTGAATTTAGAAATGATGTTTGTTCCTTTGCGAATGCAGATGGAGGATACATATTTTATGGAATCGGAGAAACTTCTGGAGTAGCCAGTATATTAGCGGGGATTTCGATTCCTAATATTGATCACTTTGAATTGGATCGCCGGAATGAACTACAGGCGATTCGCCCAACTGTGCCGGATGTGACCTTTTCGTTCATTTCATTACAAGATGACAAATATATTGTGGTACTTCATGTTCAACGAGGACTGTACAAACCATATATTACAGAAGAACCAGAAGGACAGTTTCATTTCTACATAAGGCATGGGAACAAAAAGCAGGCAATGAGTTATACAGAGATACGAAATGGATTCTTAAACGCTGCAATGCTGTCAGAAGATATCAAGAGCTTTAGAAAAGAACGACTGGAAGAACACATTACAGAAATGAAGAAACCATTTGCACTTGTACAGTTGATTCCAGCCACATTTAGAAGTGATTGCGTTCCGATGTATGATCTGTACAGAGAAGGAAAGTTGAATTTCGATGATTTGTTTAATGGCATGATTTATGACCGTGCGGTTCCAAATGTGGATGGCATCTATTTTCCTGATTACTCTGAACAGCGGGATTTTGAGCAGCTACAGATTTTTAACAATGGTGCTGTTGAACTAAAAATGGATTTTCAGATAAGAGAACAAAATTTAAGAAGCCAGCAACTAAAAACGGAACGATATTTGATTATATTTGACTTCGAAGCTGAACTCAGAAAATTGATACAGGGAACATCACAAATGTATCAAAAATTGGGTCGTTCAACTGCGATGTATGTTTGTGTAACGATTGTTGGCTGCAAGGGCCTATGGAACTATACCGTAAATGCATATGGAGCAAATACACCGACAAAAGTAGACCGCAATCAAATTGTTTGCACTCAATCGAAATTAGGAATATTCAAGATGATGTGCAAGTAAAAGAAGGCATAGAAAACTGTATTCGAATGACAAAGTATTCGCTTGGGATAAGAATGTAAATATCTGATAAGGAAGAATGTGTTGGAGATTTGTTTTTAATAGGGTGGATTCTTGAATTTTGGAAAGATGTAGAAGATTTAATTTCAATAAGGCGTTTAGTAAAAAAATAATTTGCAGAAGGAGTTCAACTTATGAACAAATATGAAATAGAAACAGCGATATTAACGGAATTTGCTCAGTTTATGCCAACGATAGAACATCTTCCTTTTGACAAGGCTTTGCCTAAGATGCGAAAAAAGGGCATGGCGCTTAGCTGATAAATATGATACTGATGGAGCAAACGTCTTTAATATATTTTTTAAACGATACGGGGAATTGAAGAATGATAAATAAAAAAGGTGTGGCATTGGTAATTGCCAATTCTGCGTACATTACGCAGCCTAAATTGAAGTCATGTAAGAAAGACGGAGAGGATATGCGCGGTGCCCTAGAACGGTTGAATTTCGATGTCTTTTTTGCAGAAAATCAAAATAGAGCGGAATTGTTCAATATTATTTCTGAATTTCTTAAGAATGCAGACCTATATTCGACAGTGTTGCTTTATTATACGGGACATGGTGTACAAATAGATGGAGAGAATTATTTTGTTCCTATTGACTGTACATATAATCCAATTAAAGCAATTTTTGTGGCAACGCAACTTGTGGGAATGAGAGTTGTACAAGATTATATGGATGCTCATCCGGAAAAGAACAATATTATGATTTTGGATGCGTGTCGTTCTGAGCCGGGTTTTGCTCGTGATATTGTTGGAACGGGACTGGCAGAAATGAAAGCAGGTAGTGGAACGTTTGTTGCTTTTGCAACAGCTCCCAATAAAACCGCTGGTTGTGCGGCTGATGAAAATGGAAACGGATTCTATACAGAATGCTTATTGCGTCATATCGAGCAGCCGAACATAAAAATAGAAGATATGTTTAAAGAAGTAAGGAAAGATGTAATTGCTCTAACAAAAGGTGCTCAAATACCATGGGAAAATACATCTCTAAAAAAAATGATTTCTATTTTAATATAATGACAAGAGATCAGATCGATGACTGGATTTATAAAACTGTGAGAAATGCATATTCTGCAGAGACTTTAATTGATTTGAGTATTAAAATCAACTGTAGTATCTCCGATGTTATGAGAATATATAATAGACAAAAAAGTGAAAAACCTGGTGGAATATACTTTAATAGCGATGATGAGTTTGAAAAGTTTATTTTGAGACAGGTGTTGGATTTAGGCTTTACATTTGATGATTATAGATGGAAGTATAAAGGAAATCCGGTAGTAATGGGAGAATTTTATCACACATCAAGTTTTGCATCAAAGAGTTAAGAAATTATACGAGTTGGCAGGAAAGGGTGAGGATGTTAATATGGACCAAGAATTATTCAACCCTCAATCCTCGTCCGTGACCTCCTCCCGAATTATTTACACCCCATCAACCTTTGCCCGGACATCGTTGCTCCATCTGCAGGAGGTTGGCTCCTTGCAGGCTGTTCACCCACATGTATCCCAGAGAGAGGATTTGGTGTCGTTTCTTTGCTTTATCGTTCTGTCTGGGGAAGGAGAGCTGAGGTATGAGGGGGAAGAGTTCAAGTTACATCAGGGAGACTGTGTGTTCATCGACTGCCGAAAAGCGTACAGCCATTCTACATCCGATAATCTCTGGTCGCTTCAATGGTGCCATTTTTTATGCACCATCCCTTCCGGCTGTGTATGAGAAATACAAGGAGCGTGGAGGTCGGCCTGTGTTCCATCCAGATGATTTAACTTCATTCACCTCTCTCCTAACAGACCTCTATAACTTAGCTTCCTCATCCGATTACATACGGGACATGCGGATCAATGAGAAGTTGGGTACTCTGTTAACTCTCCTGATGGAACAGTCATGGCATCCAGAGAGCATGACTGTGAGCCGGAAACGACTGGAACTTGCATCCGTAAAGGAGTATCTGGACGAGCATTACACGGGAAAAAATCGCACTTGATGATCTGTCTGAACACTTCTTTATCAATAAGTTCTACTTATCCAAAATCTTCAAGGAGACTTACGGAACGACGGTCAATAACTATCTGATCTCAAAGCGGATCACCAGAGCCAAGCAGCTGCTTCGCTTCACAGATATGACTGTGGATGAAGTTGGCGCTGCGGTCGGCATGGGAGACGCAAACTACTTCAGCCGGATGTTCCGCAAGGTGGAAGGAATCAGTCCAAGGGAGTACAGAAAGCAATGGTGACACAGGGGAGAACACCCTGTGTTTTCCTAAAAAATATATAGTTTGAAACGAAAATAAATAGAGAGGCGCAACGATGGATACAAGACAGACAAGGCCAATAATACTCACAGTCCCGGCCTTTGAAGACTTCAGAGGATATCTTGCCGTGCCATACGACCAATCTATAAATTTCACTGTTCGACAGATCAACCAGGGATACAGCAAGAAAGCGTTCACGCTGCGTGGTATGCATTTTCAGGAAGGGGAACACGCACAGGCGAAGCTGGTGTCCTGCCTGCATGGTTCGATTTTCAATGCGGCTGTGGATCTGCGCCCGGGGAAACCTATGGTCATGCTTACAGTGCGGTGCTGTCTTTTGAAAATCGAAAGCAGATGCTGATTCCCAGAGGCTTTGCTCATGGGTATCTGACGTTGGAAGATGACACCATGATGCAGTGGGGTGTGGATAATGACTTCTGCGGTGAAGCAGCCAAAGCTGTGCGGTATGATTCGGATTTTGTCTGGGAAGGTGAGTCGTGGCCGGAAGGAGCGTATATAATATCGGAAAAAGATCGGAACGCCATGAAGTTAAAAGAAGTGAAAAGGATTGAATCTGTAATAATTGTGCAATTTCACGAATGTCTCCTATAATATATAATTGAAAAAGTTCTTTTCAGCGTTTGTACTGAAGTTGCTCTGAGTGTATTTACAAACGTATATGGAGGTGCTAAACTGGTCTCATCTTATAGGAAAGGAGGAGAAGATGGAATGGCTAAAATATTAAAAACCGAGCATATAACGAATGGAGTGCGTTATATTGTACGTTTTCATCTTGAAAATGCTAGATGTGCAGAATATTGTGAAGCGTATTATTTGATGCCAGTTAGAATGACGTCTCGTATGGCTGACCTTTATGTAAAAGGAAATGTTCTTTGTCTTGATACGCCTAATAAAAATTTAACTGAATATATTGAGCCATTACTTAAAAAATGAAATTAGAAAATTAAATTACATTTACTAAATCACTAATTATTAAATTATCGTAATACATAATTGAAGATCCGTGTGGATAAACTGGTAACTGGTCTCCAGAAGTTCACACGGATTTTTGGTCGTATGTTATATAGTTTGTAACGAAAAAAAGGAGAAAGGGGCTATGAACAACACACATAAATCAGGTGCCGGCCGGAAGCCGTTGAAACCGGACTATGATGCGGTTGCTATCCTGCAGGAGCAGATGCAGGCCGCAGTGGCCCTCTATAATTCAAATAACTCCCTTCAGACAATTGCAGACACACTATCTCTCAACCCAATCAAGGTGCGGAAGCTGCTGATCACGGCAGGTGTTTATGAATCAGAAACTGCAGATGCAGTCAATTCCGCTTTTGAAGCAAAACAGGGAATACCTTATAAAGAAGCATTGGAAGCGGTGGCAGCAGAACTAAATCTGTCAAAGGCGTCGGTGACTTCATACTTACCTTATAAGAAAGGCGTGTATTTCAGGGAGGATTGTGACCGAGACCAGATCAGCGTTGGAGCCGAGCGGCTTCGGCGTATGAGGCAGCGGCAGAAAGCAGTTGAAGCATTGCAGAGCAGTCATGATGAACAGCATCTCTGGAAGTGTGTGATTGCTTTTCAGGGATACCGGTTCAAGACGATATCTGGATTACCATTTTCTTATAAGATCAAGACCGGACGGAATGGAGAACTGACCAAGGAATTGTGGATCGATCGTCGAGAAGATAGCAAGAGTCTGACGTGGAGTTCGGTATTGCTTGCACTGGGGAATATAAAAGGAGAAGTGGTAGATCGCCCGAAAGCTCTGGGCGATATCTGGGGCGTAACTTACATATTCGGAATGTTCTACCGGTTCGGGCTAATCGATGTGCCAGATGAGGTGAAGGAGAAGATGAAGCACCCGAAGCAAAATATTGGTAAGCAATGAAAAATTCAGTTGCTATGTATAGAACTGTGAGGTAATATCCATCCTAACCAGGGGAGCAGAATGTATTGCTCACGGTTAGGAAGGTAGGTAGCATTATAGAAAAACTGAAAGATATGCTAGAGGAATACTTAAAAAGAAAACGAAACCGAAGTATTATCCGCCAGTGGAGAACTTGCTGGATCTGGGTTATGAGCATTACACAGAAAATAACAGCATTGCACCGGAGAATACAGTGGCCGGGAAAGTTGCAAAGGAAAAAGAGATTGAAAAAAAAGAAGTTGAGGAAGAAAAGGTGAATGTTTGTAAAGCGATTCAAGGGATTGAGGAAAAGGGGCGAATCGCTGGATTGGCAGAGGGACGTGCTGCTGGGCTGGCGGAAGGAAAAGAGGCTTTGGAGCGTGAACAGAAACTTACCAAATTCCTGTTGTGCGATAACCGCAGCGACGACCTAAAGCGTGCCCTTGACGATCCTGCTTTTCGCCAGAAACTTTTGGAAGAGTATGGAATTGATTAAAAAGATATAAAAACGAGACGTATACGCTAATGGTTTAAAAGCACATATTTTATAGATTTTTTTGCAGTTCCATGGTATCATTATTTCAAGCAAAAGCAATTGATACTGTGGAACTTTTTTATCAGGAGTGTGTGTAATATGGGAAGTTATCTGAATCCTGGAAGTGCTTCTTTTTCGCAATAGTCTGAGGTCTAAGATTTATGTGGATAAGAGTGAATTGATAGCCAGAACAAATGAATTGATCTGTACAGAGCAGAGATATGTATGTGTCAGCCGCCCGAGACGATTTGGAAAGTCTATGGCGGCTAATATGCTTGCTTCATATTATGAGAAAGAAGAAAACAGCGATGATTTGTTTGGCGGTTTGCGGATCAGCAGAGCAATCACATATAGAGACCATTTAAACCAATATGATGTTGTCAAAATCAATATGCAGGAATTCCTGAGCGTTACCAACAGTGTAGATGAGATGCGGGGAAGATTGAAGCGGTATTTACTGTTTGATTTGTTAGATGCTTATGGAAATCTGCACTTTCGGGATTCTGAAGATTTGATACAGGTGATGAAGGATATTTTTGCAAAAACAAAATGCCCTTTTTGTGATTTTGATCGATGAGTGGGATTGTCTTTTCCGGGAATACAAGAAGGATAGAGAGGCACAGAAGAAGTATCTTGATTTTTTGAGAGTGTGGCTGAAGGATCAGGATTATGTTGCGCTGGCATATATGACAGGAATTTTGCCCATAAAAAAAATGGTTCTCATTCCGCTTTGAATATGTTCACAGAGTATTCTATGACAAATCCCCGTGAGATGGCTGAATTCTTTGGTTTTACAGAAGATGAAGTAAAAATGTTGTGTGCCCGGTACAAGAGAAGCTTTGAGGAAACAAAGGCCTGGTATGATGGCTACGAACTGATAACAGTAGAAGAGAATCAGAAAAAGATTTATTCCATGTATAGCCCGAAATCTGTAGTGGATGCAATGCTCAGTGGGGTGTTTGATAATTACTGGAATCAGACAGAAACCTATGAAGCACTTAAAACTTATATTAGATTGAATTATGATGGACTAAAAGATTCTGTCATAAAAATGCTTGGAGGCGATAAGGTACAGATTAACACGGGAACTTTTTCGAATGATATGGCGACGTTTCAGGGAAAAGATGATGTATTGACCCTTCTGGTCCATCTTGGTTATTTGAGCTATCATTGGCCGGATAAAACTGTCTATATTCCCAATAAAGAAGTATCTCAGGAATATATAAATGCAATCAGCACTATGGAGTGGCCTGAGGTTATTGACTCTGTAGAAAATTCTAGAAAGCTGCTGGAAGCTTTGTGGAGAATGGACAGTGATACAGTGGCAAAGGGAATCGATAAAGTGCATCAGGAAGTATCTATCTTACAGTATAATGATGAGAATTCTTTGAGCTGTACGATCAATCTGGCATTTTATTTTGCAAGAGAGTACTATACAGTTATTCGAGAACTGCCAAGCGGGAAAGGGTTTGCAGATATTTGCTTTCTTCCCAGAAAGCTTCATCTGGACAAACCTGCAGCCATAATTGAACTTAAATGGAATAAAAATGCTTCCGGAGCAATTGCCCAGATTAAGAGACGGCAGTATAGTGAGGTGCTAAAAGATTATCATGGGGATTTGCTGCTGGCAGGTATTAATTACGATAAGAAGACGAAACTGCATGAGTGTGTGATTGAGAAATTTCAGAAATATTAAAATTCCTGGTTTTACAGTATTTTATCATTATCGGAGTTATAGGATTTCAAGTAAACATAGCGAGGAGAAATCAGGTTCGGCAGAGTTTCTTTCAGGCTTTTATAGAGAAGACAGGTTGATTCCAATTATAACAGTTGTTGTGTACTTTGGAGCCGATAGCTGGGATGCGCCTAAGTCGTTCATGAGATGTTGATTGCACAGGACGAAAGCATATTGTCATTGATTTCTGATTATCGGTGTAAAAGCAATTTGATTTATACTACTCTGTTTACATACAAAGAGGACGATAAGGAGAGGATGAAAAATTATGCTCAGAGGGTTCGATAAAAGGTGCATTGGAAGTAAGTAAAGTTTCGGGAAATGAGATAATGTGAATGGGGGATTATACAAATGAGAAAAATATAAAAGATTATAAAAGGTCAGAACTTCGGTATCCATGTGGAGAAAAAAAAATAGAAAAAAGAAAATTTCTTTTTTCATGAATATGAGATGGCAGTGGAGCATTTGAATCATATATGGGATAGTCAGACCGCTTGTTTGCAAGTCCAAGATGATTTGTTTGTGGAAAATCCAAATAATGTTATTGCATTTTGTGGTGAACGTGGCAGTGGAAAAAAGTAGCGCAATGTTATCATTTATAAATGCTTTGCGACAAGTGGGAAAAAATGACGATGAATTTGATTTTTCAAATCCAGTACGAAACAATAATTGGGATTCCAAGGTAATTATTGATCCCTCTGCATTTGATGGAGTGCATAATATTGTAGACATTGTCTTAGCACACATTTTTTCAGAGTTTTAACGATGCTTATCAGGAAGATAACCAGAGTTTTGATAAATATGATCGAGAGCGGTTATATAAATTAATGGCGAAAGTATACAAGAACTTATCTATTATAAAAATAAAGAGAAAATGGTGGACGATGAATATGATGAGGCTGGAAATATTGCAAAACTTCAAAAATTGGGAGAGAGTACTCAGCTAAAGAAAACCCTTGGTGAGCTCATTAATGCTTATCTGGAGATGATTTCGAAAGTAAAGTGCAGGCAGGGACAGAAATGCGAAAAAAAAGCTTCTGATAGCTATTGATGATTTGGATTTATGTAATGAGCATGCATATGAAATGGCAGAACAGATCCGTAAATATTTAATTCTTCCCAATGTGATAATTTTTATGGCAATTAAAATAGATCAGTTAAAGCTGGGAATTGAGGAGAAGAACAGGAAAGATTTCAAAAAATGTTATAGCCGGACATTTAAATTCAGAGACGATAGCTTCTGAAATTTCGGACATGTCTCAGAGGTATTTAACGAAGCTGATTCCAGCTGCAAGAAGAATATCTTTACCGAATCTTAATGCTATGGATTTTTGCCTGGAAATTGACGAAGAAGCTGATAATAGAAATTTGAATAACTTTAATGCAGAAAAAACTATATTGAAAATGATTCGTGAGAAAACAGGAATGATTTTTTGTGAAGCTATAGAAAATAATTATAGTTATTTTGTTCCTGAAAATATGAGAGAATTTGTTAATTTCATTATACTTTTGTGTGGAATGAAAACCCCATGGAGTTCAGCTGAAGGATATTTACAAAATATACGAGATTTTAAAGAGTATTTTATAAATGAAATGTTAAAAGCCAAAATTGTAGAAACACGTTTTAATGGTTTAAAAGAAGTATTGGACAGTGATAATAATACTAAAAACCATAATATGAAAGTTTACCTGGATAACTTATTATTGAATAGTTTCAGGGGCACTACAGCTACAGGCTTTCAATATGATTATCCAGAGACAAGTCTGGGAGCAGTTATGGATGGGCTAAATAATGTTGCTGCTTATTTGACAAAAAAAAGAAGACCAACGGTTGTTATATTATTTAAGAATATATTATACTATCATATTAAACCAAAGCTTTTTAGAAAAGGAAAAAAAAATTGGTTCATTTCAGATGAATTAACAGGAAGTTTTATTTTTGGAAGTAAAATAAATGTAGCAATGCCAGCTTCAATAATAAATAATGGGGCATATGTATCAAGAGGAAGATTTACTATAGATATAAAAAAATGTTGGGAAGTAATTTGTAATAAAATACCATTGTCCAAATTTTCATTAGAAGATGAGTTAATAGACGTATTTAGCATTAATAAATATAATCGACTTTATGTAAAAGGAAAAGTTATAAATGAAGATAATAAATGGAGATTAGCATCGGGATGGATTTTAATGGCAACTTTAGTATCTAGTATTAACTATGCTGCTGATGGAAAAACATATGTGTTGGATGTTCCTTTTATTTATGAGAATCGTTTGGTTTACTCAGTATGGGTGTCGCCAAGTATTGAGAACTTTTTGGGCGCTTTATGTAATATGAAAAAAACCGTTGAAAATGCATGTTTACAGTTGTTAGGATTTAGCCAAAAGATGTGGAAAATATTTTTAAAAATATAATAGCAGAGAATGAAAAAATAATAAGTGTGGCACGGAAAATTGCACTGAATCCTGATTTATCTATGCGACTTTTGGAGTATTGCCAAAAGAAGCGCGATGATAAGGATTCTCAAGGGAATTGCGTACATATCAATTATACAAAAAATTTTTTAAAAATGTACAATCCTTTTTGTTGGACGAGAAATTGGAAGTGGTAGATATGACAACATTATGGATACCGATAGAAAAGTCTGCCGAAGAAGGCAAGCTAATAGGAGAGAAGGTTGATATTTGTGAGCTATATGCAGAAATGTATGAAAGTCAAAGGGAAAGCTTTATTTCACAAAATGATGACAATAGCAGGAATGATTTTATAGAAAAAATTGATGGACAGAAATTAAAGCAGAACTTTTCTTTTTAAAAGTGACTAATGTTGCACGAACAGCCCATGAGGGGAAGATAAATTCAATTCCGACATCATTGAGAAATAAAACAACGGAATGGGTAAAGAAAAAGTTAGAGGATATCGCAGACTACATTGAGGATTATAGTTATAAAAAATAATACATTTCCGGTTGGATTTGAAAATAATTTGTTAATTCAGTTATATTCCGAAGTTGTTGATTTATATATGCAAAATCCTAAAAGTGAGATATCAGTAAAACAGTATGACACATATAAAGAAATTTGCGAGAATCGTAAATCAAAATGTTTCTAGTAAGGGTGAATAGAGATGGATATTGAACGGAAAAATTTGGAGATTCTTTTTAGGGAGATTCCATATGACTATATTAATCTGATTCATATATTAAATGGAAGACAAAATACATATGATCATGTGGACAAATCTATGTACTTGGAATATGCCAGGAGAATATTTCCATATTGTTCTGAGGATGAAAGAATAAACAATTATCTTTTATTATGTGAGGAAATGCAGGAATGTTCCGAAAAGAATTTGAATATTTTTTCGTTTATTTATAATATTTCATCTAAAATGTTAACTATGCAATCCGGGAAATACAGTGTCGCTTGAATGAAATGCTTCGCTGGAGAGAAATTTCGTTTCAGCTGGGACAGGAGTTTTTTACTTGTGCTTTTCTTGCAGGAGAGAATCTTCGCAAGGGAAATCAAACCCAATTTTTTGCATGGCAGCCAATTATAAGTAGTGATGATGTCAGATTAAATAACATATTAAAAAGAGAAATAGCTGAAAATCATTTTCATTTGAATGGTTCAACTAAGATCTTTGAATTAAATTGGATTTGCTTGATGAATCATATTGAGAATCGTGGAAAAGAATTTAAGAGATTTGATATAATTCTTCAGCATGATTATGTGAATGAAGCAGAAAAGAAATCTTTTTATGAAATGTGTCAGGAGGCTGCATTATACAGAGTTTATTTATTTTCTGTGATATGTGAAAATCAATTTCTGATAGAGCAGATGAAAAAAATAATTGTAGCAATTGAAAAGAAGATGGTTTTTCTGTGGGAAAAATTATCGGAAATACAGGATTTAATTTGTCTGACTGGCAGTATATATGGAGCAGTAAATGAACATGGGGACATGCTGGACTATGCTCTTTTGAAATCAAATTATGATTGTAATAACAATTCATGCCGCCTTTTGGCGGGAGAACGATGGCTTTTTACGAAAGTTATCAAAATTGTTTAAAGAGTGGAAATACAGGCTTTTCTGATTTTGATAAGCATATATTTTATCGTTATTTGGTGTTGCGAACATTTTTTTCGAAGCGAAATGATACAGGTTAATAAAATGGTGGGCTTTAGTAATTTTGATCAATATCAGTTGCGAAAGGAATATTTTATTGAGGGAAAAAGGGCTTATGAGAATGAACTGGTACGTTTGGCAGTAAACGCATCGTTTGAAAAACAAAATATATGTTCGCTGGAAGCGAGAATTTGTCCAGATATTCGATCAGATAAGTTAGCCAGAAAGATAAATAATAAAATTGAGTGTATAAAAGATGAGAATATTAAAGAAAAACTATTTTTTGTACTGCATTTTCCAAAGCAAAAAGATATAGATATTAATGAGGGAGAACCACGAAACAGTCGGTTACGTAAAAAGAACGGAGAAATATACTAACGCAATAGTGGCTTTGCTTGAAAAAGAGGGGAAAGTGAACAGTTATATCAGAGGCATAGATGCCTGTGCGAATGAAATTGGTTGCAGGCCAGAGGTTTTTGCGCAGTATTACAGATACCTGTTGGATTATTCTTATAAAGAGGAAGATGGAAGCTCACATAATTTAATGGCCACATATCATGTGGGTGAAGATTTTTTGGATATAGTGGATGGTCTTCGGGCAATAGACGAAGTTATGCTTTTTTGTGGAATATATAGTGGGTGCAGGCTGGGACATGCTCTGGCATTGGGAATTAATACGGAAAACTATTATAAATATAAAGGGGATGTTTTGGTTATGCCAGGACAGGATCTTTTAGATAATCTGGCCTGGATACTGGTGAAGCAAAGTCAATATGGCTGTTTGGCAGATGATGCATTAAAGTTTGTTCTTGAGCATAAATTCAATGAATTATTTAACGAAATTTACTATCGAAAAGAATTAGAGTATGGATTAGTGACATATCTGGAATATTATAATTGTTGGAAGCTACGAGGCGATTGTCCAGATAATTATTGTTTGGATGAAAAAGAGTTTTCCAGAAGATTGGAATTGGAGCCGGTTAGGAAGTTGCAAAGGTATGAATTTAATAGTGCAGTATCTGATACCTTGAGAAAAAACAGCAAGTATCGTGAACTTTATATGCATTATCATTATGATACAAAAATCAGAAAAAATGGTGACAAAGAAGTAGTATTCAAAGTTCCATGTGGTTATGCTGATTTAGTTAAAAATATTCAAGATGCAATGATTAAGGAATTGGTACAAAAGGGAATTGGAATTGAGACAAATCCTTCTTCTAATTACTTGATAGGACCAATTAAGAAATATAATGAACATCCTATTATCCGTTTTAATGGACGTAAACTGAAAAAGATAGATACCAATATGGCATTGCAAGTATCGATTAATACAGATGATCAGGGCGTGTTTGACACATCTTTGGAAAATGAGTATGCAATTATGACAATTGCATTGAAGTAGTCCAAAGATGAAAATAATCAGCTTTTGTATGATTTAGAAGATATCTATGCATGGATTGATTATGTAAGAAGAATGGGGATTACGCAAAGCTTTAAATGAAAGTATAGAGATAAAATATATGATATTGATTAAAGGGAGCAGTAGGGAAGATATAACGAAAACTAATAGAAATATTAGAAGTTTATATTGAAAGTAGGTGGCTAAATGTCGGTAAAGACATATTTATGGATAGAAGATCGCATAGGAAAAGCGAGCTACATATTTTGGACAGTATTTATGCGAGAGTTATGTCCGGACGTAATTGTGGAAGGAAAAATGAACAATCGAGAATTAGTAAAGGCAGTTAAAGGATTAAATGATAAAGAGAACAGATACATTATTGCATTGGATAACTCTTTTGATAATGTACAGGTTTATATGGAACAAAAAGTTTTGAAAGAAGCCACTGAAAAAAGGGATAATGTGTTTTATTGAATCTTATTTGTTTTGAATATACTTTGCTGGAATTTAATAAACTGATTGAATGGATTTATGCACCTAAAGATGAGTTTAGAAAAAAAAGCGTGCAAATGCAATTATTGCAAGAGAAAAACTGGTTCAGATTATTGATTCAGGTGACCTGAATTATAAAGAAATACAGGAAATTCTTGATTATGATCGTAATTTAAGCAATCACAATATTGAACAGCTGGCCGCAAAACTTCTATTTGATCTAACAAGAAATACAGGATTTGAGGTTTCAAAGGGTAATTTGGGAGAATGTTGGAGACAGAATTGTTGTGAATGGGCAGATAGGCAAGAAGATGACATTTGCGGTTTGGATCAGACAAAGCTTTCATTGAATGAAAAAAATGAGGTATATCTATTTGGAAACATCATTGCATAGAGAATTCGAAAATATCGGACTGGAGGTATTGGCGTGATTACTATATTTAAAAATAAAAACGATATCCCTGGTGATATGGATTATATAGAACTGAATGATGTTTTTTTTAATCAGAATACAGCTTCAGGTTAGATAGTATGGCAAGTGCTATTATCGAGAAAATAGATGATTCTAGGTTAGTCGATAAATATAAGATAGAATCAAAATTTAATGGTGTTGTAGTAGATATAGATTGCCTGTCAACCGGCTGTAAAACCATATTGAATGTGCTGTATTTTCCGAACAAAGTATTTTTGTATGAAGGAATGTGGAGATAATGCATTGGAAGTTTTGTATGGATTGGAGAATGGGGCTGTTTATAGTGATTATGCCGTAATACCGTTTGATATGAAAGAAGTTAGAGTTTTTGATAAAAAGGAAAAAGAGTAATCTCTGATTATGAAGAATTAAAGGAATGGTGGAATAATGAAAAGTAAACCAATTGTCATGAACCATTTTTCAACAGTTCATACCTCATATATAGTTAATTTCGATTTTACGAATAATATTACGATTCTGACTGGTTCTTCAGGAACTGGTAAAACAGCTTCTTTTTCATTTATGAAAGAATGCATGGCGGTGAACCCGGATATTGTGTGTATAAATTACCAGGATTATCAGAAAGATATTAAAAAGCTCGTTTCTAGTGAAAGTGGTAAATTGATTGTAATCGATAATGCTGATATTTTATTGGATGATGATACAAGAAAATATATTTCAACGGATGACAAGAATCAATATTTAATTATTGGAAGAAATCCAAAGAATTTATTTACAACAAGTGATAATCTTTTTGAGCTTATCAGTGAGAAAAAAGGGGAGCAGACAGAATTTAGGCTGAAAAAGTATTTATAGGTAGTGCAAAATAGCAGAGATGTTGCTATTTTGCAGAAGTATCTTTTCCGACAGTTTATCTACTGGAATTGCAGCGTGATCCAAAGGCAACCCCTATCAGCTATTGGAAAAATACCAGTGACAATGCGATCATTCGCTCTTTATACAATCATCCACTGTATAGTTCTGGTATGAAGATCTATAATGTTGCGTCAGAAAAAAATCTCGAAATTTTTAGATAAAAACAGGCAGATAAAACTTGTGAAGCTCCTGTTTCCGTGCTATTATGAGCATAGAAATTTGAAGCAGCAAACAGCTGCGAAAACAAAGGAAAAGATGTGAGAGAAAATGAAGGAAACAATACAGGACGTACTTCAGCTGATTTTACAGGCCGATGATATCAAATAGCGGTATATTAAATTATGGACTGGATTTGAAACAGGTGGTGGAACGTGAAATTGAATTGTCTGTTTGCAAGGATGATAAGGAAATATTGCTTGCGATGAATTATGACATAGAGCAATGCTCTGTTCAATTTCAGATTGTAGACTGCACGGAGGAAGAGGAGAAGAAGATTATAGATCTGTATTTTGCTTTAAACGGCGCCGAAGCTACGGTGGATTTTACAAAAGCGCTTAATTTATATTTGTTAAGTATCGGTTATATTGATGAAGGCGACCTGGAAGAGTATCGTCAGAAGGTCAGCCGCCTGAGCTGAGGATAATATGTGAGGCGAAAATCAGTAACAATAAAAAACAGCTCCCTGCGTGGTCAGAGAGCTGTTTTTTATTATACACCAGAATTATTTAACTGTAACGGTGATGTATTTGTTTACTGTCTTGTAGTTTTTTAGCTTTAACAGTAACTTTTACCTGATAGGTACCTTTCTTGGTTCCCTTTAGCAACTACGATCTTACCGTTTTTGTTAACTTTGATCTTGGAGTTGTTTGTTGTGTAAGAAACTTTACCAGTTTTCTTAGTTACTTTGATAGCTTTCTTAAGAGTCTTGCTGCTCTTCTTAACTGCAGAAGCCTTTACAGTATATTTATCAGCAGACTTTAAGGTTACCTTCTGAGTTTTAGCTTTGATCTTGTAAGTAAGAGTCTGTGTATATCCGGCATATTTTCCTTTACCGATGATGGTAACTTTGTATGTTCCGGCATTCTTACATGTTTTAACTTTTACTGTGTAGTATTTAGCTTTGATTGTTTTTCCAGCTTCATTCTTAACTACAACCTTTGGCTGCTGTTTCTTACCAGTGTAAGTTACAGTTTTCTTGGTAAGAGAAGCATTGAAAGATGTTTTTACAGGTGAATCTGCTGCAAAAACAGTAGTGCTGATGAGAAGCATCATTACTGCAGCCAGGATAGTCACAGCTACTTTTTTGAATGATTTCATTGGTAACACCCTCTATTTCTTAATTTAATGTATTTAATAAACGGTCTCCCCACGCAGACCCGTTTATCCGGAAGTTGGATTGCTGTGAATAAAGTTCACAGCCGGTAAAAAATAGTACAAACGGTTATTTTCCGGTAGAATTCTTATCTGTGGCAGCGGAGTCAGAGCTGTTTTTTTTTTATCCTTAGGCTCATAACCATAGCCGTATCCATAACCATAACCGTATTTTCCATAGCCATACTTGCCATAAGCACGTCCCTTTACATCGGCACGGTTCAGGACTGTACCCAGGAGCTTGCAGCCAGACTGCTGGATTTCATAAAGAGACTGCTTGATCAGAGTACGCGGTGTAGTACCGGCACGTACAACCAGAACTGCGCCGTCGCACAGAGAAGCGATAAGTGCTCCATCTGCTACACTGCCAAGCGGCGGGGAATCTATAATAACAAAACGATAATTCTCTGAAAGAGTATTCAGAAGCTCTTTGAAACGAACGTCTTCCAGAAGAGCGGAAGGATTCTCAAGGAGCTGTGTACACGGAACCATATAGCCGTTTGGAATATTGGTACTATATACAACGTCTTCATATTCTGCCATACCGGAAAGATAATGGTTCAGTCCCATAGTAGTGTCATCGTCGTAGTCCATCTGAAAACGTGTTTTTCATAACGGATTTACGAAGGTCAACGTCTACCAGAACAGTAGGAAATCCTGCTTCTGCAAGCATTTTCCACAGGTAGGAGGAAATGGTACTCTTACCTTCATTAGGCTGGCAGCTGGTCAAAGGATCTTGCGGGTATTTTTTACCGCAGAATTTAATATTAATACGAAGTCGGTTCATCGCTTCGGAAACTGCATAGGGCAGCTCCGGAAGGTTTACATTAAGCTGGTTCATTATTTCGTACGACCTCTCTTTCTGCCGCGTCTGCGGTGCTGCTCCTCATCCAGATCGATTACCTGATCGCTGTCAGGGATAGTGGTAAGAGGTACCAGCCCAAAATATTTTTCCATATCATCTGCAGTATGGATGGTGTCATCCATCAGATATTTTACAATAAAGAATGCTGCACAGATGAGAAGTCCAAGCAGAGCACCGATCATGGTGAACTTGGTATAGCTTGGAGCCACTTTACTCTCAGGAAGTTTGGCAGGCTGTGCCAGATTCGGAGCAAGTGTGCTCATGGTATCCGGGAGATAATCAATGGCTTCCTCAGCCATAGTTTCAGCCAGATCCATAGCCATCTGCGGATCGGTAGAAGTAGCGGTGATCTCCAGAATACGGGTATCGCTTGGGTTATTCAGTGAAAAAGCTTTAGCCAGTTCATCGGATGTGGCATCCAGATTCAGACGGTCAATGACACGGTTCAGTACCGGATAGCTGAGCATCAGCTGTTCATAGTCTGCAGTCAGGGAAGTACCAAGATTCAGGTCACTTAAATTGACTACAGAATCGTCTGAGGCAGATACTACGTAAAGCTTGGCTGTGGATTCATAGGTAGGTGCGATAAAGAAAAGGGAATACGCACCCAGAAGTACAGCGCCTGCAATAAGACTGATCAGCAGATAACGCCATTTGTCTAACAAGACGTTGCCTAGATCCACAAGGTCGATTTCCACCTCGTCGTTTGTGAGTTCTTCGTTCATGTCGGGTCTCCTTAATTTTGTTTATTGTAGCTGTTTAGAATCTTCTCTTCTACGATTTATTTTCTAACAGGAAAATTATTTCTTTTCCTTATAAAAAAGCGAAAGGATCGCTTCCTGAAGGCTGTTCGGATCAGGAGTGAAAGTCTGCCAGCCATCCTCGTCGAAGTCGGCAGTTCCTTCTATGGATACTTTCTCCTCCTCTTTCTCATCGGAAAGAAGAAGGGCAAGACAGGAAAACTTCTTGGCACTGATGTTGGTAGTCATGTAGTCCTCAAGTGCATGATAAAGATCCAGCGGGAACGTCTTATCTTCACTGCATTTCGCCTGGAAAACAGGCTTGAAAGCTTCCTCGTACTGGGCCTGACGGCTCATCCGGTTCTCGTTCAGTCCGTCGGCAACGGTCTTGCGCTCACGGATGAAGCGCTCAGCGTCCTTACCGTGCAGAGTTACGGTCTGTCCCTTGATCAGTGTGTCACTGTCCGGGAAATCATCCTCGATGGTGACGGTGACACCGCCAACCATATCATTTACCACTTCAATGGCGCTCATGTTTACCATTGCAAAGCCGTCAATCTTGTGACCGCCAAGGAGCGTGGAAACTGCATCCACAGTATTCTCTGCACGGGTCTCATGATCCAGGCTCATGGCGTGTGCCAGGGAAATCTGGCATTCTGTGGTATCTATGTAAGAGCCGTCATCTGCAAGGCTCTTCACCGGAGTCATGGTGTTCCGGTCGATGGTGAGAAACTTGCAGGTGTCTGTGCTTCTGTCGCGGACAAGCACAAGCAGCACATCACACTGACCGGTGCCGTCGTATTCCTTAAGCGTTTTTGAAAATGTCCTAAAATAATTGAAGTATTAGCCCCGGCTTTTTGCTGGGGCTTGTTAAATTGATTCGTTTCATTCCTCAGGCAATTTTTGTATCTTGATCATTCTGGTGGTGTTCTTGCTGTTTGACAAACTTTCCAAACTGTTGGCGACGCCAGGGATGATTCATTGGTGGAATGCGGGGCTTCTTTGGTTTTGGCGGAGTATAGTCTATATCTAAGTCTTTTGATTTTGTTTCGTGCTCGGGTATTTCTTCCAGTGCGTAGATGTCTTTGTCATTTACACAGCAGTATTGACTGCCATCAAAAGCCTGAATAAACATTACCTTTGTTCCTTTTCGGTAGTGGACCTGATTGCCTCTGCTGTCAATCATACGGTAGTATTTATTGGAATGCCTTAAACAGTGTCCGGTATCTACCGTTCTTTCGCATAAAACTGCAAGAATCAGGTTAATTTTTTCAATTTGGGGTTGCACTTCGAACACAGACTTGATACCATGAATGGGAAGGGAAAACTTCTCATTGAATTCCTTTATGTAGGAGTTTAGGAATTCATTGGCAGCGTCTATGGTCGTTATGCCTGCAAGTCTTAACTCGACTGGCAGGCGCGACTGTAGCGTCTGGTTCAGGCGTTCTACACGTCCTTTGCCTGAGGCACACTGCTTGATCCCAGTTCAACCCCCAGCTGTTTACAGGCATAGGCAAACTGTGTATAGGTATCCTCATCGATAGATGGGGAGTTTTTTCTTTTTATAGGTGAAAACAGTACGGCGGTCTGTAAAGAACTTGTAGGGGATACCGTAAGTTGTGAGGATCTGATGGAAAACGTGGTAATAGCCATTCAGAGTTTCCTGGGTATCAAACCAACCGCCGGTAATCCTTCCTGTAGCATCATCTATAGCCAGATGCAGATGCCATATCTGACCGGGGATCCATTCGTAGGGAGTTGCGTCCATTTGCTGCAGTTCACCGAAATAAGCGGCTCTG
>VOFI01001541.1_pt1 | contig 22001 bp, 22 predicted proteins | sample 5384131 | NCBI WGS metagenome assembly VOFI01 (sample SAMN12384728, study PRJNA508395) | human gut metagenome | isolation source: healthy gut H | host: Homo sapiens | reverse complement strand
TGAACCGTCAAGTCCTTCTCCACAGCACGATTATAAATAGCCCGAAGATTCCGCATATAATAAGAAGTGGTATTCGGACAAATACCGGTAGACTTCAAATAACTCTCATATTTCATCATCAAACTGGAATCAACTTCTTCCAGCAGGACATCTTTCTCTTTCCGGAAACGTATGAAACTGTTTAATGTAGTCATATAAGTTTCAGCGGTACGGTGTTTCCCAATTTGATTTAACTCTTTGATAAGATTTAGAGTAAAGGATACAAAACCATTATTCTCTGTGGATGCACAATAAAGCTCCACCAGACTATCTGAAGTATAAGCAATGCCTGAACGTTCAAGACGGGTAATAATATTCTTCAGCCTTACACTATCCTCCAACAGAGAATTCTTCAAAGAAAGCAAGTAATCTCTCCGACTTTCACTAGTTACTGAAGACAGAACAATCTCCGAATGTACCGCGTCCCATTCCGCAGGAAACAACTTGTATCCGGTATGTATTTGTCTTACTATACGTTTATGAATCACTTGATAGAAAAGTGTACCTTCTTTCGTAGCGACGGAAGATGCACGGAATTTTACTTTTACTGTTGCCATACAAAATTATTTCTCAAAATCAATATAACCAAACGTAAACTCATAGATATTGAATGATCCGAATAAAACGTTTTATCCGAATTTTACAATAACCACTCTCTATAATTCACATTCCACTATTTCTTCACTACAGAACATACAATTATCGAAATAACTTGCCGCTTTACCTTATTTTAATAACTAATTCTTATTTTTTATGCAATATGTAACACTATCAGCGCTCAACAACAACACTAAATGCAAAAATCCCTCAATAATCTACTGATTATCAAGGGATTCATCTGTGACCCCGGTGCGATTCAAACGCACGACCTTCAGAACCGGAATCTGACGCTCTATTCACTAAGCTACGGGGCCATTCTTTTTATGCGAGGACAAAAGTATAAAAAATCTTCTCATCTTCCTAATGATTCTTCTTTTTTTATAGTTATTAAGGTACCCACACCTGTTAACACTCTGTTATTTTGAAATGCTTTAGAGCATTTACTTTATCAAATTGACAATCTTTTAGAGAATATCCATTACATATATCAATTTTATTCCTATCTTTGCCGACAATTAACATTCAACAAACCTATGAGTTACTTGATAAAACCTAAGAACTATAAACCGCTACTCGACCTCAAACAGACCGAGCTGGGAATCAAGCAAATAAAAGAGTTCTTCCAATTAAACTTGTCATCCGAACTACGCCTGCGACGTGTGACAGCCCCCCTGTTTGTATTGAAAGGAATGGGTATCAATGATGATTTGAATGGAATAGAACGTCCTGTTTCTTTCCCTATCAAAGATTTGGGCGATGCACAAGCGGAAGTAGTTCATTCACTCGCTAAATGGAAAAGACTGACCTTGGCCGATTATCACATTGAACCGGGATATGGTATCTATACGGACATGAACGCAATCCGTTCAGACGAAGAACTGGGTAATCTACATTCACTTTATGTAGACCAATGGGACTGGGAACGTGTCATTACCGACGAAGACAGAAACGTAAACTTCCTGAAAGAAATCGTTAACCGCATTTATGCAGCCATGATTCGCACAGAATATATGGTATACGAAATGTATCCGCAAATCAAGCCGTGCCTGCCTCAAAAGTTACATTTCATCCATTCAGAAGAATTACGCCAACTCTATCCGAACCTGGAACCCAAATGTCGTGAGCATGCCATCTGCCAGAAATACGGTGCCGTATTCATTATCGGCATAGGCTGCAAACTGAGCGACGGCAAGAAACATGACGGCCGTGCTCCGGACTACGACGACTACACAACAAACGGATTGAACGACTTGCCCGGACTAAACGGCGACCTCCTTCTGTGGGACAATGTACTGCAACGCTCCATCGAATTATCATCTATGGGAATCCGTGTAGACAAAGAAGCCTTGCAACGTCAGTTGAAAGAGGAGCACGAAGAAAAAAGACTGGAACTCTATTTCCACAAGCGCCTGATGAATGACACTCTCCCGTTATCTATCGGAGGAGGTATCGGACAGTCACGTTTGTGTATGTTCTACCTTCGCAAAGCTCACATCGGAGAAATACAAGCCAGCATCTGGCCCGAAGATATGCGCAAAGAATGTGAAGAACTTGATATACACCTTATATAACAAACTATGAACGTACAAATTGAAGAAAGCTGGAAAACACATTTGCAACCGGAATTTGACAAGGACTACTTCCGCACACTTACAGAATTTGTAAAAAGCGAATATAGCCAATATCAGATATTTCCTCCCGGAAAGTTGATATTCAATGCTTTCAACCTTTGTCCTTTCGATAAGGTAAAAGTAGTAATCATCGGACAGGATCCGTATCACGGACCGGGTCAGGCACACGGACTTTGTTTCTCCGTTAACGACGGAGTACAATTCCCGCCCTCACTGGTGAATATATTCAAAGAGATCAAAGCAGATATAGGAACAGATGCTCCTACCACAGGAAACTTAACCCGCTGGGCCGAACAAGGTGTACTGCTGCTCAACGCAACACTGACTGTACGTGCACACCAAGCCGGTTCTCATCAAAACCGAGGTTGGGGAGACATTTACCGACGCCGCTATTCGTGCCCTGGCAGAAAGCAAGGAGCACCTGGTGTTTATCTTATGGGGCTCGTACGCTCAAAAGAAAGGGAGCTTTCATTGACCGGAACAAGCATTTAGTGCTTACCTCGGCACATCCATCTCCCCTATCCGCCTATAACGGTTTCTTCGGCAACAAGCATTTCAGCCGGACAAATGATTATTTAAAAGCACATGGAGAAACGGAAATCAACTGGTAGTTGAATACAGGTTGAGAGTTGAAAAAAGAAAAAAAAGAGTGGCTGCGCTATTACGTCCAATGAATAGCACAGCCATTTTCTTTTTCCATAATATTGCAACAATGCAATTATATATCTTTCAACTCTACGCTTATCCTAGTACCACTGGATATTACTTTGCGTCTGGCTTCTCTGTTCATACTTCAAATCCTGAAGAATGCTTGCATTTGCCCGGATAGTAACATTATAATATCTCCACCGTCCGAAAGGTGAAAGACTGGCGGACAAGTTGAAACAGTGCAAATCGCGGGAAATCGTACAAGAAGTTTGTGTGATCTCCTTTGCCTGGAAGTCGTAACCGGAGTTGAATGAAAGCGACCAGTTATTGGATATTTTCACGTTTCCGTTCGCGTTGATATTATGTGTATACGTATAAGGATATCTCATAGAGTGGCGGTTAATAGGCTTCGTTCTATCTTCACGGATATTGAACGAATAACTAAAACTCAAAGACCAAGGCATTTTGAATACCTGATAACCGTCCGAGTCCGCTTGCGCATTCTCGACCTTCTTAGTGACAGTTCCGTCTTCCTCCGAGCCTTCCGAATCTTCATCATCACCTTCCGGCTTCTTCTTATCCTTATCTTCATCCTCTTTCGGTCCGAACCACTTCTTCCAAGTATCATTATTGAAAGTATAGTTAAATGAAGAACCATATCCCTGGAAACGTCCGAAGCGACCATACGACCACTCCGTCCGGTTACCGGTAACTACATTACCGCTTTTATCAAAAGTATAAGCATACGTAGCAAATGACGCATTCATATTAAAGGTATAACTCTTGGTCAACTTCAAACGAAGATTTATGCTCAAATCACTCCACGGCCGTTCCTTTGCCGCCATATTATAAGACATATTTGCACTCAAGTCATCAATAAGGCTCACTTTCTTGACCGTATCTTCTTTTGCGTCATAATACTTCATCTCCAAGTTATTAGCAATCGAGAAACTGACCGTTCCCGACCCTTCACGAGAAGGCACGCCATAAGGCTGCCCGGTAAAAGGAGAATAATATTGTGTATCACCGTTATAATCAGTATACTCCTCCCAATACTTGCTAAATCCCGGAGCACCGCTCAGGCTAACTTGTGGCGTAAACACATGACGAATCTGTATTTCCTTTTTCTTCATGAAAAGAGGTTTGTACATACCATACAATTTGGTGCTCAGACTCAAACTTGCCGAATAGTTGGATACCCGGTAGAAACCGTTAATCGTATCGCCCGGCAATGCCTCCAGTCTACGCGTTTCCTCATTATATTGCTGATTTACCTTACGGGTATACCAACGTTCCGTATAATTCACCGAAGGATTAACCTGCAAATATTTGAACAGAGTAAAAGTAGCACTGATAGGGATATTATGATTCATCGCATTTTCCCATTCGCTCAGTCCGGCTTTGAACAGACGGTCGTCTTTGGTACGGATACTGTTTGTCAGACGTCCTGTATAGCTAAGAGAAATCTTTTCATACCAGCGTTCTTCCCCGGCCGCTTTCTTGCGTTTGAACGGGAACAGACGGCTCAACGTAATATTCAAGTCAGGCAAAGTGACCGCAATAGAAGAGTCACGCATTGTCTGTGCGATATTGGTAGTTCCGGATAAGGTCAGACCGATATCAGGAAAACTACGAGAATAACTGATACTTGATGTTTTGGTATTTTGAGTCAACAACTGCGAATTATAAAGGTTGTTGATATTAGAACGTTCGTAACTACTGGTCGAGAAGTTCACACTGGCAGAGAATGTACTGTTCGGACTGGCCTTGGCATCCTGTCGATGGTTCCATACCACCTTAAAGTCCTTAGCAACTGTATAGTCCGGCATCCCTTTATCTCCTGTCTTGGTGACCTGATAATCCGCTTGCAGCGTACCGGAATATTTATAGCGTTTATTATAGTTTGTCAATCCGGACAATCTCCATGAACCTTTCGTGAAGATATCTCCCGTTATTTTCAAGTCCATGATATCACTCATGGCAAAGTAATATCCTCCTTCTGCCAGACCGAAACCACGACTGGAGTCGTCCATATAAGTCGGCATGATGAAACCGGAAGAATAGCTGCTGGAGAACGGGAAGAAGAAGAACGGCACAGCCAACGGCAAAGGTACATCTTCCACCACCAGATAAGCAGGTCCCGTCACTACATTCTTTTTAGGACGCACCTTGGCCCTTGTCAACTGCATATAGAAGTGAGGATGGTCATGGTGGTCACAAGTCGTATAACGCCCATGCTCCATGAAAATTTCATCATTGGCCCCTTTCTTCGCCTTGCTTCCGGTCACATATCCTTCTCCCTGCTGGGTGACGATATCAGTGATTCCCGCTTTCTTGGTTTTGAAGTTATATCGGATTGTTTCCGTATCATAAGCGGTATCTCCCTCTTTAAATACAGGTTTACCTTTTTCCACTCCCAAAGAGTCTTTGATACCGTAGGCGTGCACCGTACTACTATCCAGATTCATCGAAATAACTTCCGCAGCCAGTTCGATGTTCTGATAATTCACTTTTCCGCTACCATAAAGTGTAGCGGCTCCTCCCAAAGTAAAGACAGTGGAGTCGTTAGATTCATAAACAACCGGTGCATCGAGTGGTTGTTTCTTCTTTACCGGTGCGATAGAATCAATGCGTACCGTTACCGTATCTGCTTTCAACGAATCATTTCCCTGAAGGGAATCCGTTTTCGCGGTATTGGAGGCAATCATTCCTCTTCTTCGACGTTGAGACGTAGCCTCATCGGGAAGCATCAGTAAGACAATCAGCAGTATGAATGATATAAGTATTTTTGCTTTCAATGGCGCCATTAACTAATAGTTTACGCTTGAAGTGGCAAAAGTACATAATCTTCACCAAATATGAGTTAGAATCTTCGTTATTTAATTATTTTTTAGTGCTATAAAAAGAGAGAACACCATCTATCAAAGCGGCTTAGACCTTCTTCACCATATTTAGCAATACTATGACGGGCTTTCTCTACCGACTTTTCCTCGTCCAGGTGAGTCTTAGAAAAGAATTTATCGGCAAAGCAGATTAACTGTTCTTCCAGAGTTATGGGCAACATCTCGCGATGGGGTACAGGAAGCTGCTGGTCGACAATGTCCTGCAAGGATAGTCCGGCCCCTGTATGGCGTTCGCAAACCAGTGCATGCTGCGGGAAACCTTCTTCACGCAAGATTTCAGCTCCCAAATAACCGTGAGCTATATAAGGATGCGAACCGAAACACTGAATCGTAGGCGCATCGGTCTGAAAAATACCGATATCATGTAATAGGGCGGCTTCTTTCACGAAACTCCGGTTCAAACGTAGTTCGGGATGCGCATCCAGTATTTTCATGGCCTTTCCGGTCACAGAAAGACTGTGTATTACTAAGATTTGCCGCTGCTCCGTATTTTCCGGATAATACTTATCAATGATTTCGTATGGATTCATGTGCTCTATTTTTTGTTCTCTTGATGAGAAATTAATATTTTTGTGCAATATTACAAAAAATCACCGACATGAGAAATAGAACTTCCCTCATTCTTTTTTTTCTGTTTGTTACAGTCTTTCCTGAATGCATTAGCGGCAAAGTTGTCGCAGGCGCCGGACGCTTCGAACAATATCTGCCGTTCATTCAAGGCAAACGTGTCGGAATGGTGGTCAATCACACTTCTGTTGTAGGAACGGGGCAGACTCATTTGCTCGACACTCTGTTGAAACAGCATATCAACGTAGTCAAGGTATTTGCTCCCGAACATGGTTTCCGTGGAAATGCAGACGCGGGGGAGACTGTGAAAGACGGAAAAGATTCCCGCACCGGAGTCAGTATCGTCTCTCTTTATGGAAACAACAAAAAGCCGACTGCCGCCCAACTGAAAGACATCGACGTTATTTTATTCGATATTCAGGATGTGGGAGCACGTTTCTATACCTATATCAGCACAATGTACTACGTAATGGAAGCCTGTGCAGAAAACAATAAGGAAATGATTGTACTAGACCGGCCCAATCCGTGCGACTACGTAGAGGGTCCGATACTCAAACCGGCCTACCGGAGTTTTGTCGGTATGCTTCCTATCCCGGTACTCCACGGATGCACTATCGGCGAACTGGCACGGATGATAAACGGGGAAGGATGGATTGCCAACAAGAAAAATCCTTGTTCATTAAAGGTAATTCCAACCACGGGTTGGATACACGGAGAACCCTATTCGCTTCCCATAAAGCCCTCTCCCAACCTGCCGAACGATCAGTCCATTCGCCTGTATGCGTCACTCTGCCCGTTTGAGGCTACCCGCGTCAGTGTAGGGCGGGGAACGACATTTCCTTTCCAAGTATTGGGCGCACCTAATAAGAAATACGGAAGTTTCACTTTTACTCCCCGCTCCTTACCCGGTTTTGACAAAAATCCGATGCACAAAAATGTAGTCTGCTACGGCGAAGACCTCCGGAACGCAGACGATGTGAACGGATTTACACTCCGCTATTTCCTGCATTTCTACCGTTTATCCGGCGAAGGTGCCGCTTTCTTCTCCCGTGCCCGGTGGTTTGACTTGCTCATGGGCACGGATAGTGTACGCAAAGCTATCCTCAGAGGCGGTTCGGAAGAGACTATCCGAAATAGTTGGCAAAAGGAATTACAGGATTACAAGAAGATGAGAAACAAATATCTTCTTTATGAATAAAAAACAAGTATCATACTTTCATTCTTTTTCATAAATCCCTTATAACTAAAGATATAAGTATGATAGATAACTATTATCTCCGGTATCTATCATACTTATACTATTAAAATGAAGTATCTATTTTACCTCCAAAGGTACGACATGATAATACGTACCATACGTTTTCCGTCTGGATTTCACCCCAAGCCGTTGCAAGATACGTCCGAAATAAGAAGCCTGTCTGGCGGAAAATGTCATCTTACTCGCTTTCTGAATCCGTCGCAAAATATCAATAGCCAACAGCCATTCTCCTTCTTCCTCTTCTTCTGCCCCACGATAATAAACCATAAATAACTGTTCAATAGCGGGTGATTGTTCAAACTCACGATTGCTTTCCGTCATGATAGCCTCTTCTTCGGAGTCAAACCAATAACGTTCGTTATGATAAAGCAGTTCCAACGCCTGTGCATACAATTGTTCATAATCAATGGGACGCGACACATCTATAGCTCCCGTCATATAAATGCCGATGAAACGACGGCTACCGGAAGTATCCGTCAACAAATCCCGATGATTGCTCGTGGCAATGAACGATGCATACCGGCGAAGTTCTTCCACCGCCGAAGCATTCGGACGGCGCGTGTTCACCACCGGCTTTTGCAGAATATGTTTCAGAAAAGCCTGTTGGGTAGGGCTAATCTGGTCGAATTCATCCATATTGATAAGCAAAAAGCGATTCAGATACAACTCCGCATCCCGCTTCCGACTGAAATCAATGCTGTCCGTATAGTACGCCTGTAAAGCAGGAGGAAGAAGCATTCTGCAAAAAGTGGACTTCCGGTATGCCTGCGGGCCAATCAGCAAAGGCGAAGTGCTGTTCGCATGTCTTTTATCCATCCCCATCCAATGGGCAATCATGCTCAGGAACCATCGCCGGAACAACGGTGCCCAGTGCGGATTATCACAGGGAACGCGGTTAGCCAGTTCCAAAATCCGGTCTTTACCATCCCAGTGAGGCAGATGATACAAAAAATCCTCCACCGGCTGATAAACAGGCACATGGTCGGAATCCAAATAGCGGATTACGTCCCTATCCCACATTTTCACCCCTTCATACATGGCATTCATCGTGATACTCGCCAGCACCCGCTTGTCCACCGGACGAAAATAGAAATTAAAACTATGCCGTTCGCGATATTCCACCTCCGTGGTCAACGCATTGTATCGGAATTCATAACGACGCTTCATAAATTCATCCATCTGCATGGCGAAAAGCTGTTCGGCCGTCAAACTGCTCTTCTTGCCGAATCCCTTGGCGGAACGGTATACACTTTTCACCGTTTCGCGAATCAGCAACTCGTCCGAAGGGAGCCTGTAATGCGCCTTCGTCCACCGCACGGTATCTTCTTCGGGAATACCCGCCCGGAAGCAATGCTCCGCCAAACACACCAGCAGCGGTTGCAGATCGTCTCCCTCCCGATATCCGTCCAGTTCCTCAAGCGCTCTGTTGAATGCAGCGGAGAAAAGCACCGACAACGCTTCATAGTTCTCATATCCGGGCGCCATTCGTTGCAAAGGAGAATCGGTTTCCCGCGTTCGCCTGATAAAGCCGTTTCGGAGGGAAGACTGACGGGCTGCTTCATATAAATGGGCATCGCTTCCGGATTGAAACAAAGTTCGGGATCGTACGTCAGCCGACAATATTGTTCGAGTGACGGTTCTTTCAGTTCAATATCAAAAGGCAGTTGCGGCTGATAATATTTCACGGCCGTCTGATAAGCATGCGCATGAAAAAGCTCTACCTGCTCGCGTGAGGCCGGCAAGCGATCGTCCGGATAAGTGAACCGTACCCATATTTTGACAGATTTACCGGAGGAGCCTGTGAAAGCGAGGAACGTTTGCGGAAACTCTTTGACTAATTCCTTTATCTCGTCGGCTTCCGTCCTTCCCGAAAGATGATTGACTTCCATCATCACTACGCCGTTATATTCATTCAGTCATTACTCCTTCTTTACGGACAAAAGCTGCGGCAGGAATCACTTTGGGAACCTTACGCACCTCTTCAATCGAATTTCCCGGAAGAGTATATCTCAAAGCTTCCCTCATTTTGGAGACAGGTTGCGCCTTGACTTCCGTTTTCATCTGCTCCAGAAGGAGCTCTATTTTCAACGTCCGTAAGGTATTTACCTTGCCATCGTCTCTGACTAATGTTATTTTCATCTTTTTTTAATTATTTCTAGTAAAAGGAAAGCTGCACTACAACTATACAAAGATACAACAAGCACTTCGTCCAAACAAATTTCCGTATCTTTATTTGCCGCATCATACGGCTTTATTTTATAGAAATAATGCTTACTAAATTTGCGAATAAAGGCAGGATAATGTATCTTTGCAGGCAGTAAGACTTCAGCCCGCATACGTGTGCCGTACAGCCCACCTATGCGGGCTGTATAGTTTACATTCGTGGGCTGTAGAGCCCACAAATGTGTGCCCGAAAAAAGCAGCTGCTCCAAGCTGATTATTCAGGCAGCAGAGGTAGGTTATCTTACTGCAAAACAAGCATTAGAGCGCCTTTGGAAAGGCATTTCACCCACATTAACCAATAAAAGAAAAGACATGTACGCAAAGTATGATTTTCGCAAAAAACCGTCTTCGAAAGAAGACGAAGACGAACAGCCGTTGTATCCCCGCATCGTATCGAACGGAACCATCGACTTTCAACAAATTGTAAAAGAGATCGCTCAAGCTTCCAGTTTTACCCCGGCAGACATCGAAGGAGTTCAACTGGCTATTGAAAATAAAATATCCGAATATTTAGTCAGCGGACATCACGTTCAGTTGGGAAACCTTGGATATTTTTCAGCCAAGTTGAAAGCACGTCCGGTGATGGATGCCAAAGAGATACATGCGCAGTCCATCTATTTCGACAATGTAAATTTTCGTCCTTCATCTTCTTTCCGAAAGAAGGTTCGCGGATTTGTAGAAAAAGCGAAGTCGGGATTTGCACATTCTGCCGAAATTCCGGTGGAAGAACGTCGTCGCAGGTTGGAGAGATTTCTGGATGAACGTCCGATGATACGACGCAAGGAATATACGCAACTGACGGGACTCCTGAAGAACAAAGCGCTGAATGGGATTGAGATAGGTATGTGCCATCCAAATAGCCAGAATTGTATTCTTCTGCCCCAATGCCTGACCGCCACTGATACGGTCATTATAGACAGAGCCGATTGTTTTCCCTAAGAAAAACTGCAAACAACAAGCAACCAAAGCCCCGACTGCAATCATTATTTCGGTAAAGCCGTCCGCAGGGTCATTCAACAGCGAATACAACGTTTGGGCTGTAACAATAGCCAGAGAGACTGCCCACAAATAGAAAGCAAGTTCATGATAGCCCAACAGCTTCTGATGCACTTTCGGCAGACATTTGCTCAACAGCCACGCAGCCAGAAAAGGACAGATCAATAATGGAAATACTTTACTCAATATAACAAAGAATGCTCCCCAAAAACTAACATCGGGATGTACTTCCACCAAAGGAAAAAAAATAGGGACGGCAATAGCTGCTCCAATATTCCCTAGCAATGTGTAAGTAGTCAGACTCGCCGCACTCCCTCCCAATTTGGAAGTAATCACTGCCGCAGCAGTAGCCGTAGGGCAGATAATGCAAACCATGACCCCTTCCGCCACAATTTTATTGAAACGATAAAGCAGCAAGTAAGCAGCCAGCGCCCCCGCAATCTGGATCAACAACAGCCATGCATGAAGTGGCTTTGGTTTCAAATCATGCGGAGATACTTTACAAAAAGTGAGCAGCAGCATCGTGAATATGAGATAAGGAGTCAGGAAAGATAGACTGATGAACAAAGGATACCCCACAGCGCCTACCAACATAGCGATAGGTAATGTCCAATTCTTTAAAAACTTAAGCATCGGCATACATTTTAACTTCGGGGTGCAAAGTAACGGAGATTTCAGGAGAAAAGCTACCTTTAAACCGAAAAAAACACAAAACTTAATGGCAAATAATGAGTTTTCTACAAAATTCTACTACATTTGCAGCGTATTACAGATATGAAACTGAATAGACCATACATATTATATATATGCATTTGCCTCTGGCTACTTTTCCTGCCCTCATGCACCAACCGTTTATGGGGGAAAGATTTTGTCGTAGTCATTGATGCCGGACACGGCGGACACGACCCGGGAGCTATCGGCAAAATCTCTAAAGAGAAGAATATCAACCTGAACGTTGCCCTGAAAGTAGGAAATCTGATAAAAAAGAACTGTGATGATGTCAAACTGATTTATACGCGCAGCAAAGATGTGTTCATTCCTCTGGCACGACGGGCGGAAATCGCAAACAACGCGAAAGCCGATCTTTTCATCTCCATTCACACCAACGCACTGGCAAACAACCGTACAGCAAAAGGTGCTTCTACCTGGACCCTGGGTCTGGCCAAATCAGAAGCCAACCTAGAAGTTGCCAAACGAGAGAATGCCGTAATTCTCTACGAGAGCGACTACGAAACAAGATATGCCGGTTTTAATCCGAATTCTGCAGAATCTTATATCATATTCGAATTTATGCAGGATAAATATATGGAGCAGAGCGTGCATCTGGCTTCACTGGTACAGAAACAATTCCGACATACTTGCAAACGAGTGGACCGGGGCGTGCACCAAGCCGGATTCCTTGTATTAAAAGCAAGCGCCATGCCCAGCATTCTGGTGGAACTAGGATTTATCTCCACTCCCGAGGAAGAACGTTACCTGAACTCGGAAGCAGGTGCCAATACAATGGCGAACGGAATTTACCGTGCTTTTCTGAATTACAAGAGAGAACATGAACTGCGCCTGACAGGAGTCAGCAAGACGATTATTCCTGCCGAAGAACAGGAGGAGAAAAATGCCCGGTAATCGCACAAGTTTCTCCCCAGCCTGCCGTAACAGCGAAAACAACGCCCAAACGTCCTATTGTAGTAGAAAGTGCAACCAATGACAGTGAAATTACGTTTAAGATACAGATACTCACCTCTTCCAAGCCTCTCACTAAAAATGACAAACGATTGAAAGGACTGAAAGGAGTGGACTATTATAAAGAAAAAAGGAATCTATAAATATACGTATGGTGCCTCTTCCGATTATAACAAGGTGTTGCGTACGAAACGTAGCATCACGGCACAATTCAAGGATGCCTTTATCATCGCTTTCCGGAACGGCGAGAAAATGAACGTCAACGAAGCGATCACCGAATTCAAGAAAAGAAGAAATAAATAAAAAGATAAAAATGACGTACATTACAAAAGAAGTCAGAATAGGTATTGCAGGTATCGTTGCACTATGTGTGCTTATATACGGAATTAACTGGCTGAAAGGTATACACATGTTTCAACCTTCCAGCTATTTCTATGCCAAACTTGAAAATGTAAACGGACTCACCAAATCAAGCCCGGTATTTGCCGACGGTGTTCGTGTAGGTATCGTACGTGACATCTATTATGATTATGCCAAACCCGGAAATGTAATTGTCGAAGTGGAACTGGACACGGAACTGCGGATTCCCAAAGGAAGTAGCGCCGAGCTTGTATCCGAACTTATGGGAGGCGTACGCATGAATATTCTTCTGGCAAACAACCCGCGCGAAAAATATGCCGTAGGAGATACGATCCCCGGCACACTGAACAACGGAATGATGGAAAGCGCGGCGAAACTGATCCCAAAGGTAGAAGAAATGCTTCCGAAACTGGATTCTATCCTCATCTCCCTAAACAATATCTTAGGTGACAAAGCATTCCTGCCACCCTGCACTCGATAGAGAAGACAACCGCCAACCTGGCAGTAGTCAGTTCGCAGGTAAAAGGGCTGATGAGTAATGACATACCTCAACTCACCAGTAAACTGAACACCATCGGAGACAACTTCGTTGTTATCAGCGGAAATTTGAAAGAAGTAGACTATGCAGCCACTTTCAAAAAAATAGACGAAACGCTGGCTAACGTAAAAATACTTACAGAAAAATTAAACAGCAAAGATAACACTATCGGACTGCTCTTCAACGACCCGACTTTATACAATAATCTGAACGCTACAACAGAAAATGCAGCCAGCTTATTAGAGGACCTGAAAGAGCATCCGAAAACGGTACGTTCACTTCTCATTATTCGGCAAGAAAGACAAGTAGCAAATTATCGTTATATAGATTTTATCTAAATAACGAAGGGCTTTCAAAAGAAAGTAGATTGCTCTTCAAATGTCTATCTACAAACCGAAATAATATTCCCGTACAAACGTACAAAAGTGAGAAAAAAAGGCTAAAATTATATATATAAGACATTAACATACAGATACTTACAAAACTGCAAGAGAGGGTAAACAGAGTGTGTCCGACAACAAACGCATAAGTCATTGAAAGTAAACACATTATTGTTAGCATGAAAAAAAAAGAAAAAATAGATTTGTTTTTTCCGAATAAGATTCCCAATTTTGCAAATGTAGAAGTTTTGCTTAATTAATAAATGTATTAAAAGTCACTATGATTGAATCAAATCATGTTGTACTTTGGAACCGCTGTCTCGACGTTATTAAAAGACAATGTTCCCGAGACGACATATAATACTTGGTTTGCCCCTATTGTTCCGTTGAAATATGAGGACAAAACGTTGATCTTACAGATCCCGAGCCAGTTTTTCTATGAAATACTGGAAGAGAGATTCGTAGATCTTATACGTAAGACGTTATATAAGGTTATAGGCGACGGCACGAAGTTGATGTACAACGTGCTGGTGGACAAGACTTCGATTCCGAATCAAACCGTGAATCTCGAAGCAAGCAATCGTTCTACGGCTGTTACTCCCAAAAGAAACATAATCGGAGGAAACAAAGCTCCCAGCTTCCTACAGGCTCCTGCCGTTCAGGATTTGGACCCGCATTTGAATCCCAATTATAATTTTGAGAACTTCATTGAAGGATACAGCAATAAACTTTCAAGAAGTGTGGCGGAAGCCGTAGCGCAAAAACCGGGAGGGACTGCTTTCAACCCGTTATTCCTTTATGGAGCATCCGGAGTAGGAAAGACGCACCTGGCAAACGCAATAGGCACGAAAATCAAAGAAATTTATCCAGAGAAAAGAGTATTGTACGTTTCGGCACATTTGTTCCAGGTACAATATACAGGATTCTGTACGCAATAACACGACCAACGACTTTATTAACTTTTATCAGACGATTGATGTATTAATCATTGATGATATTCAGGAGTTTGCCGGTGTCACCAAGACTCAAAACAACTTCTTCCATATCTTCAATCATTTACACCAGAACGGCAAACAGCTCATATTAACTTCAGACCGTGCTCCTGTATTGTTGCAAGGTATTGAAGAACGCCTCCTGACCCGTTTCAAATGGGGTATGGTAGCCGAGCTTGAAAAGCCGACAGTAGAACTTCGCAAAAAACATTCTACGCAACTAAGATACACCGCGACGGGTTACAATTCCCTCCGGAAGTGATTGATTATATTGCCGAAAATGTGAATGAAAGTGTACGCGATCTGGAAGGTATCGTCATTGCTATCATGGCTCGTTCCACTATTTTCAACAAAGAAATAGATTTGGATTTGGCACAACACATTGTACATGGCGTGGTTCATAACGAAACGAAAGCGGTTACCATCGATGATATCCTCAAAGTGGTATGCAAGCATTTTGATCTGGAACCGTCTGCCATACATACAAAATCCAGAAAAAGGGAAGTCGTTCAAGCACGACAGATCGCCATGTATCTAGCTAAAAACCACACAGACTTTTCAACTTCTAAGATAGGTAAGTTTATCGGTAACAAAGACCATGCAACGGTACTTCACGCCTGCAAAACCGTAAAAGGACAATTGGAGGTAGACAAAAGCTTTAGTGCAGAAGTACAGGAAATAGAATCGTTACTGAAAAAGAGAAACTGAAATCAAGTATCAAGTATAAAGTATTATCCATGCGGACAATTTCGCATGATAAAGTTTCATCCGCAGGGATAATACTTAATACTTCATATACTTAATAAATACTTATTTCAAGAATCCTTGCTGGCGAAGTACTTTCAATAGGTTTTCGGACATAAATTCGTTATCTTTCTTTGTGTAACGCACGTCCGTAAAGACTTGAGCCAATGTTTCTTTTTTATTTTCTTCGATAAACTGCTTGTTTTCCGGCAACGATTCTTTGTAGGCATAGAGTTTATCTATTCCTTCCGGTGTATAGTCGTGATATTTTTCATCGTGCACGGCAGCTTCCAAAGGCAAACGGTCTACTTGTGCGGGAATACCGTCCGGATAGCCTACCGTTATTGTGGTAAGAAGGAATTACCAGTTCGGGGAGTTGGAGGGTATCAATAATCATTTGAGGATTATAAGTGGTAGTTCCCAAATAACAAATGCCGAGTCCTGCTTCTTCCGCCAGCGTACAAAAAGTCTGCGCAACAAGCAAAGTATCCATAGACGCATTCATAAAAGACATTAAATTATCGTAGCCCGGCACAGCTTTTCTCTGTTCACACCATTTGCTGAAACGACGGAAATCAGCACAAAAAGTCAGTACGACTGGAGCATTTTTTACCATCGGCTGATTGAAATGAGCAGGCGAAAGTTTCTCCTTCATTTCCGCATCGCGAGTCACAATCACACTATAAAGTTGCATCCCACCCATCGTAGAAGCACGGAAAGAGGTTTCAAGCAAATCATTTAACAAAATCGGATTTATATCTTTTAGGCAGATATTTCCGGATTGTTCTTCTGTTCTTTACGGTTTCAAACATATCTTTTTTTTTTGCAAAGATATAAAAAAGAAAAAAATATTCCACCACACTGGCGGAATAGAATAGTTTTTTCTTTTTGGAGAACTTTAACCTTTGAACAAAATTCAATTCTAACTGTTTATCAAATACTTAGCATAAACAAATGGAAAACTTGCAACCTGTTAATAAATTAATTCATTTTTATTTTGATAGATGAAAAAACATTCTTAGCTTTGCGCCTACATTTGTTAACGATAAGTAAACTTCTACATATTACTTATTAAAAACGAGATTTAACACAAATTGAATCGTGGAAAAGCAAATTTACTCTTACGAGGAAGCCTTCGAAGAATCTTTACGATATTTTCAGGGCGATGAACTTGCTGCGCGAGTTTGGGTAAACAAGTACGCAGTAAAAGACTCTTTCGGAAATATCTATGAAAAATCTCCGGAAGATATGCATTGGAGAATTGCAAATGAAGTGGCACGCGTAGAATCGAAGTATCCGAATGCACTGACAGCAAAGGAACTGTATGATCTGCTGGATCATTTTAAGTACATCGTTCCCCAAGGTAGTCCGATGACAGGTATCGGTAACGACTACCAGGTTGCTTCACTATCCAACTGCTTCGTTATCGGAGTGGATGGCGCAGCCGACTCTTATGGCGCTATTATCAAAATCGACGAAGAACAGGTACAACTAATGAAAAGACGCGGTGGTGTAGGTCATGACTTATCACACATCCGTCCGAAAGGTTCTCCCGTTAAAAACTCGGCGTTGACTTCTACCGGTCTTGTTCCTTTCATGGAACGTTATTCCAATTCCACACGTGAGGTTGCTCAAGACGGACGTCGCGGCGCACTGATGCTGAGTGTATCGATCAAGCATCCGGACTCGGAAGCATTCATCGATGCCAAGATGACCGAAGGTAAAGTGACCGGAGCAAACGTTTCTGTCAAGTTGGACGACGCTTTCATGCAGGCTGCCGTAGACGAAAAGCCGTATGTACAGCAATATCCTATCGACTCTGCCCAACCTACATTCACCAAGGAAATCGACGCTTCTACCTTGTGGAAGAAAATCGTTCACAATGCATGGAAATCGGCAGAACCGGGTGTTTTGTTCTGGGATACGATTATCCGTGAATCTGTGCCTGATTGCTATGCAGACCTGGGTTACAGAACGGTATCTACCAACCCATGCGGAGAAATTCCTCTATGTCCTTACGATTCTTGCCGCTTATTGGCTATCAATCTATATTCTTATGTGGTAAATCCGTTCAAACCGGATGCTTATTTTGATTTCGAATTGTTCAAAAAACACGTGGCTCTCGCTCAACGGATCATGGACGATATTATCGATCTCGAACTAGAAAGATCGAACGTATCATGACCAAGATTGACGAAGATCCGGAAAACGAAGAAGTAAAACATGCGGAACGTGCACTTTGGGAGAAAATCTACAAGAAGAGCGGACAAGGACGTCGTACCGGCGTAGGTGGATCACTGCAGAAGGTGATATGCTTGCTGCACTAGGATTGCGCTACGGAACGGAAGAAGCAACGGAATTCTCTGAAAAAGTACACAAGACAGTAGCTCTCGGTGCCTATCGTTCTTCAGTGGAAATGGCCAAAGAACGCGGTGCCTTCGAAATATACAATAGCGAACGTGAACAGAACAATCCGTTCATCCAACGCTTGGGCAGCCGACCCGAAACTGTATGAGGACATGAAGAAATACGGTCGCCGCAACATTGCCTGTCTGACGATTGCTCCAACCGGAACGACCAGTTTGATGACGCAGACCACTTCGGGTATCGAACCGGTATTCCTTCCTGTTTACAAACGCAGAAGAAAAGTAAACCCGAACGATACCAACGTACGAGTCGACTTTGTTGACGAAACCGGAGATGCCTTCGAAGAATACATCGTATTCCACCACAAGTTTGTGACCTGGATGGAAGCAAACGGCTATGATCCGGCCAGACGTTACACCCAGGAAGAGATTGACGAACTGGTTGCCAAATCTCCTTATTACAAAGCGACTTCTAACGATGTCGACTGGTTGATGAAGGTGAAAATGCAGGGAAGAATCCAGAAATGGGTAGACCACTCTATCAGCGTAACCATCAATCTGCCGAACGATGTAGACGAGGATTTAGTAAACCGCCTGTATGTAGAGGCATGGAAATCCGGCTGTAAAGGTTGTACCGTATATCGTGACGGTTCACGCTCCGGAGTACTGATCTCTACGAAATCGGATAAAGACAAGAAAAGAAGGACTTCCTCCTTGCAAACCACCTACGGTAGTAGAGGTACGCCCGAGAGTATTGGAAGCCGACGTCGTACGCTTCCAGAACAACAAGGAAAAATGGGTGGCTTTGGTCGGCTTATTGGACGGCAGACCTTATGAGATATTCACCGGTCTGCAAGATGATGACGAAGGAATCTTGCTGCCTAAGAGCGTAACTACGGACGTATCATCAAGAATGTGGATGAAGACGGAACCAAACGCTACGACTTCCAATTCGAGAACAAACGCGGATACAAAATGACCATCGAAGGTCTGTCTGAGAAGTTCAATAAGAATACTGGAACTATGCAAAATTGATTTCCGGTGTACTTCGCTACCGGATGCCGATCGAGCAGGTTATCAAACTGGTAGGTTCTCTGCAATTGAACAGTGAGAGTATCAACACCTGGAAGAATGGTGTAGAACGTGCATTGAAAAAGTATGTGCAGGATGGAACAGAAGCCAAAGGTAAGAAGTGCCCGAACTGTGGCAACGAGACATTAGTTTATCAGGAAGGCTGTCTGATTTGTACTACTTGCGGCGCTTCCAGATGTGGATAATAGTCCTACGTATGTTAATTAATATATAAACAAAAGATTAAAAGGAGTCCGTGCGGCTCCTTTTTTTTTTATTCAAAAAACAAACGTTTGCTTATTTTACTTGCAGTGTCTTACATATACAAAATCAAAATAATTAAATCTAATATATATGATAGTTACATTTCATATTGAATACCGCACCAATTGGGAGAAAAGAAGGATTTCCGGTTCTGTCCCCGAACTTGGGAAAAAATTCCCGAGCACTGTAGCCCTTACCGATGGTATCTATTGGACAGCAATGAAATATCCATTCAATTGCCGGCAAAGAAGGGATGACCATCAATTATCAGCTATCAGATGACGGTAAAACGGCCATTATCCGTACCGAATGGGACAGTTTTCCGAGATCTATTTTCTTATCAGGCCGACGTTCAGGAAATATACAAGAATCAATGATTGCTGGAAAAATATTCCGGAACAACTGTATCTTTACAGTTCGGCATTTACCGAAGCACTGCTGGCACATCCTGAAAAAGAGCATATCCCTCAAAGATAAAAAGGACTGGTTATCAAGGCTTATGCCCCACGTATCAACAAAGATTACTGCCTGGCAATCTGTGGTAACCAGAAAGCACTCGGCAACTGGGACCCGGACAAGAGCATGTTGATGAGTGATGCCAACTTTCCGGAATGGCAAGCCGAACTGGACGCCAGCAAACTAAAATATCCGCTGGAATATAAATTCATCCTCTACAATAAACAGGAAAAGAAAGCAGACTGCTGGGAGAATAACCCCAACCGCTATCTGGCTGCTCCCGAACTGAAAACCAAACGAGAACGCTGGTGATTTCCGACCGATATGTTTATTTTAACATTCCCGCATGGAAAGGGGCAGGCGTCGCTATCCCGTATTTCTTTAAAATCGGAAAAAGTTTCGGTGTAGGAGACTTCGGAGACCTGAAGATGAATGGTGGACTGGGCGGTCAGTACCAACCAGAAGGTAGTACAGATCTTACCGATCAACGATACCACCATGACTCATACATGGACAGACTCTTATCCCTACAACAGCATTTCCATTTATGCCTTCCACCCGATGTATGCCGACCTTAAACAGATGGGCAACCTGAAGGATAAAGAAACTGCTGCTACCTTCAACCGAAAACAAAAAGAACTGAATGCACTTTCCGCCATCGACTACGAAGCTGTCAACCGGGTGAAATGGGAATATTTCCATCAGATATTCAAGCAAGAAGGAGAAAAGGTGCTGGCTTCGAAAGCCTTCCGCAGCTTCTTCGAAGCCAACAAAGATTGGCTGCAACCGTATGCTGCATTCAGCTACCTGCGCGATTTATACCATACACCGAACTTCCGCGAATGGCCCCAATACTCGGAGTACAATGCTCAAGAGATTGAAGAACTGTGCCGCCCCGACACGGCGGACTATGCCCATATCGCCATCTACTTCTATATCCAGTTCAATCTTCACCTGCAATTGCTCGAAGCCACCACTTATGCCCGCGAGCATGGAGTAGTGCTGAAGGGGGACATCCCCATCGGTATCAGTCGCAACAGTGTAGAAGCCTGGACAGAACCTTATTATTTCAACCTCAACGGACAGGCCGGTGCTCCACCCGATGATTTCTCTGTCAACGGGCAGAACTGGGGTTTCCCCACCTATAACTGGGATGTGATGGAGAACGACGGTTATAAATGGTGGATGAAACGTTTCCAAAAGATGGCTGAATACTTTGACGCCTACCGCATCGACCACATTCTGGGATTCTTCCGCATCTGGGAAATCCCGATGAATGCCGTGCATGGATTGCTGGGACAGTTTGTACCCGCCCTTCCCATGAGCCGTGAAGAGATAGAAAGTTACGGACTCTCTTTCCGTGAAGAGTTCCTGCGGCCGTATATCCATGAATATTTCCTCGGACAAGTGTTCGGACCACATACCGACTATGTAAAGCAGACGTTCATCGAACCGACTGAAACTTACGAGGTATACCGTATGCGTCCGGAATTTGATACCCAACGCAAGGTAGAAGCCTTCTTTGCCGGCAAAACGACGAAGACAGTGTATGGGTCAGGGACGGGCTTTATTCATTAATCAGTGACGTATTATTTGTTCCCGACCGCAAAGACCCGAACCTGTACCATCCCCGCATCGGCGTGCAGCACGACTTTATCTACCGTGCCCTGAACGACTGGGAAAAAACAGCATTCAACCGCCTTTACGACCAGTACTACTATCATCGTCACAATGACTTCTGGCAACAGCAAGCCATGAAGAAATTGCCACAGCTTACCCAGTCTACCCGCATGCTGGTATGTGGCGAAGACTTAGGCATGATTCCCGACTGCGTGGCATGGGTGATGAATGACTTACGTATCCTGAGTCTCGAAATTCAGCGGATGCCCAAGAATCCGGCATGGGTTCGGGCATTTAAATGAATATCCGTACCGTTCGGTCTGCACCTTCTCCACCCACGATATGTCGACCCTGCGGGGCTGGTGGGAAGAAGACTATCAGCAGACCCAACGCTACTACAACACGATGCTCGGACATTACGGTGCCGCTCCTGCCGTTGCCACGCCCGAACTTTGCGAAGAGGTTGTACGCAAGCACCTGCAAAAGCAATTCCATACTTGCCATCCTATCCCTGCAAGACTGGCTGTCGATGGATGGAAAATGGCGCAACCCGAATGTACAGGAAGAACGGATCAATATCCCGCCAATCCGCGTCATTACTGGCGCTACCGGATGCACCTGACACTGGAACAACTGATGAAGGCAGAAAGCCTGAATGAAAAGAT
>VOFI01001462.1_pt1 | contig 22001 bp, 28 predicted proteins | sample 5384131 | NCBI WGS metagenome assembly VOFI01 (sample SAMN12384728, study PRJNA508395) | human gut metagenome | isolation source: healthy gut H | host: Homo sapiens | reverse complement strand
GTGCATGTAAAAGGAGAATACCCTGTAAATATTTTGAAATACTGGGAAAGAAAAGACCTTAAGATTGACGTAACAGAAGAAGATCTTGCAGTGTTAAAACAGGGCTGTGTCGATTACATCGGTTTCAGTTATTATATGTCTTTCTGTACAAAAGCAGAACCAGACAATCCGGAATATGATTACCGTGGAGAAAAGGATCGCATAAAGAATCAGTACGTAAAGGCAAGTGAATGGGGATGGCAGATTGATCCGATTGGACTGCGCTATTCATTGAACTGGTTTACAGATCGCTACAAAGTACCACTGTTTATTGTAGAAAATGGATTTGGAGCATATGATACTTTAGAAGAGGATGGAAGCATCCACGATCCATACCGTGTGGAATATCTGCAGCACCACATTTCAGAAATGAAAAAGGCGGTAGAGGAAGATGGTGTAGATCTGATGGGTTATACACCATGGGGATGCATCGACCTTGTCAGTGCAGGAAGCGGTGAGATGGATAAGAGATATGGATTCATCTATGTGGATAAAGGCGGTAAATAAAGAAGATTACCGGTGATGAAAAAGACAGTCTTTGGAATCGTTTTTTAAGGTGATCTCAGGATGTATCATGCCAATGATCGGGCCAATGATCGCAGGAGGAATCTTGAAAGGAATCCTTGTGATTCTTACAACAGCAGGTGTACTTGCAAAGACAGACGGAACATACCTTGTACTTTATGCAGCGTCAGATGCGATTATGTACTTTATGCCGATCATCGTAGGATTTTCATGCGGAAAGATATTCGACTGTAATCCATATACGACAGCTGCAATCGGTGCAGCACTCGTATATCCGGATCTGGTAGCGGCTATTGCAGCGGAAGGTGGAATTACATTCCTTCACATTCCGGTATCTACAACAACTTATGCGAACACATTATTCCCGATCATTCTGGCATCTTTCTTTGCAAGCAAGGTAGAAAAGCTGGCAAAAAAAGTGATTCCGCAGATGATTCAGTTAATGATTGTTCCTACGATTGTACTTGCAATAACAGTACCGCTTTCCTATCTGGTGATCGGACCGGTTATGCAGTATGTTTCTAATGGACTTTCTACAATAGTTTGTGGCATCTTTAACTTTAGCCCAATCCTTGGAGGTCTGCTCTTTGGAGCATTCTGGCAGTTGGTTGTTCTCCTTGGTTTGCACGCAGCATTTATTCCAGTACTGATGAACAACCTGTTTACACTTGGAAGCGATCCGATCAACGCAATTCTCGGATTGACAGTATGGGCACTTGCCGGAGTAGCACTCGGATATTCACTTAGAACAAAAGATCCAGATAAACGTAGTGCGGGATTAGGTAGTTTTGCATCTGCGCTTTGCGGAGTTACAGAGCCGGCCATCTATTCCATTGCTGTTCCGAATATGAAATTATTTGCCTGCGCATGGGTAGGTGGAGGAATCTCCGGTGCAATTCTCGGAGGGCTCGGAGCTAAATTATATGCACTTGCAGGAGACGGACTCTTCCGTATTCTGGAATGATCAATCCGGCAGGACTGGACATCAGTTTCTATGGATTTATCGCGTGTGCAGCACTCGCATTTATAGTGTCAGCGGTACTGGCATACATTGTACAGGGAAAAGAAGAGAAGAAAAACTAAAAGCTAGTAATGATACAAGGGAGACAGAAAATGAAGAACGGATTATATCCATTTTTTTGGCAGCATGGAGAAGAACATGCGATATTGAGTGAATATATGGACAAGATAGCAGAGAGTGGGATGAAAGGGGTGTGCATAGAGGCACGCCCGCATCCGGACTTCGTTGGAGATCAGTGGTGGAGCGATCTGGATCTAATTCTTGCGAAAGCAAAAGAAAACGAGATGAAAGTCTGGATCCTCGACGACTCCCATTTCCCAACAGGATATGCGAATGGTAAAGTGAAAGAATGCTATCCACAGTATTTGAAAAAATATCTTGCTATGCGCCGTTATGATGTGCAGGGACCGATGCGTCGGATGCGTATCGATCTGAAACTTTTGAAAGGAAGACCGTGGGACAAACCGGATCCGGAACAGGAGATCCTGAAAGTCTACATGGCAAAACGAATCAGCCGCTATACTGAGCCGGGAGATCCGATCAATGCAGAGACTTTGACAGATATCTCAGAATGTATGGATATGGAAAAACGCCTTCTGACACTGGATGTTAAAGATGGTGCGTGGAGTATTTTTATTCTGTATCTGACTAGAAAAGGTGGTGAAGAGGCGACAAAAGATTACCTCAACCCGCTCATAAAAGAAGCAACACAAGTTCTCATTGACGAGGTTTTATGAACCGCACTATGCACATTATAAAAATGATTTCGGAACGTTGATCGAAGGTTTCTTCTCAGACGAACCGAGATTTGGAAATGAAAAGGAACGGAAGCACGAATTGGATCTGACATGGTTCTTCCCTGGAGAGAAGGACTTGAAAAAAGAACTGGGATTTGATGCAAAATATCTGCCGCTCTTATGGGTAAATGCAAATGGAGCCGAAGCAGAAATCTTACCAGTACATGGACTTGATCACAAAGCTGTATCGTGATAATTTTACAAATGTTCTTTCAGACTGGTGTCATGCACATGGTGTGATGTATCTTGGACATACAATTGAAGACAACGGTGCACATGCAAGACTCGGTTACGGAACGGGACATTATTTCCGCGGCCGGAGACGATGGACTACGCAGGGATCGATGTGATCGGAGGTCAGATTGTTCCAGGGATGAATTATCATCATGACGCATTCAATACAGGTGGAAGTAATGGAGAATTTTATCACTATGCACTCGCAAAACTGGCTTCATCCGCAGCACATTTAGACCCGCTCAAGAACGGTAATTCCATGTGTGAAGCCTTCGGAGCTTACGGATGGAACGAAGGACTGAAGATGATGAAGTGGATTGCAGATCATCTGATCGTCCGTGGAATCAATCATATCGTTCCACATGCGTTTGACCCGAAGAAATTCCCGGATTTCGACTGTCCGCCGCATTTCTATGCGCATGGAATGAATCCGCAGTTTCGGTATTTCTCAACATTCAGTAATTATGTGAATCGTCTGATGGAATTGTTCAGAGACGGAACACACCCGGCGAAGGTCGGAGTACTCTATCCGGCTGAGCAGGAATGGGGCGGAGAGTATATGCCAATCGAAAAACCGGCAAGAGCACTGACGGAACATCAGATCAGCTTTGATATCATTTCGCTGGATTATCTTGCAGGAGCAGAGGTAAAAGAACAACAATATGTCATCAATGGACAGAACTTCGAGGTAATGCTTGTTCCTTACAGCACCTTCCTGCCACAGCAGGGCAAAGAACTTCTTGGAAGATTAGAGCAGTCGGGAGTTCGTGTGATCTATCTTGAAAAAGAGATTTATAACTTTGATATGCAGAAAGAATTGGGACAATATCAGGCAGTAAAATTTACTAATGTGTATCCGGAGCTTGTAGTCGGAGAATATATGAAAAATAATGTGTATTGTCTTATGTTATTTAATGAAATCAGCTGGCAGTCGAAGTGACGAATACACTTGGTACACAGATGAGAGATGCAATTAGCCATTATCTTCCAATTGAACCGTTTGGTGTTGAAGGAATGATGCATCTTTACATGGGAAAATAAATTTGAAAATCAGAAAAATTCAGCAGGAGGCAGTAAGATGAGTTTACCGGAAAATTTTTTGTGGGGCGGCGCAACAGCAGCGAACCAGTGCGAAGGTGCATATAGTGGATGGAAGAGGACTGGCAAATGTCGATATATGTCCGGCAGGAAAAGATCGCTTCAAGGTAATGCTTGGACATGGAGAGACACTAGAGCCGGATACAGAACATATCTATCCGGCAATGGAAGGAATCGACTTCTATCATCATTACAAAGAAGATATCGCACTTCTTGGTGAAATGGGATTCAAGACCTTCCGTCTGTCGATTGCCCGGTCAAGAATCTTTCCAAACGGTGATGACGCAGAACCAAACGAAGCAGGACTTCAATTCTATGAAAATGTATTTAAAGAATGCCACAAATACGGAATTGAGCCGCTTGTTACGATCACACACTTTGATTCCCCGATTCATCTGACGAAAGAGTACGGAGGCTGGAAGAACCGAAAACTGATCGAGTTCTATAAGAAACTCGTAACCGTACTTTTACACGCTATAAAGGTCTTGTAAAATACTGGCTGACATTTAATGAGATCAACATGATCCTTCACCTTCCATTTATGGGGCAGGACTTGTCTTTAAAGAAGGAGAAAATGAGACACAGGCGAAATATCTTGCGGCACATCATGAGCTGGTAGCGTCTGCAGAAGCAACAAGAATCGCTCATGAGATCGATCCGGAGAATAAGGTCGGATGTATGCTGGCAGCTGGTCAGACTTATCCATACCCTGTGCGCCGGAAGATGTATGGAAAGCGATGGGAAAAGATCGCGAAAACTACTTCTTCATCGATGTACAGGCAAGAGGTGAGTATCCGGCTTATGCAAAAGAAATTTTTCGAAAGAGAAGGAATCCAGCTTGATATTACAGAAGAAGACGAAAAGCTCTTGAAAGAAAATACAGTTGATTTTGTTTCATTTTCTTACTACTCTTCCAGATGCGCAAGTGCGGATGCGAGCGTTGATACAACAGATGGAAATGTATTCGCAACAGTCAAAAATCCATACCTGAAAGCAAGCGAGTGGGGATGGCAGATTGATCCGTTGGGACTGCGTATTACAATGAACACTTTATATGACAGATATCAGAAACCACTCTTTATTGTAGAAAATGGACTCGGCGCGGCAGACCAGCCGGACGAGAATGGCTATGTGGAAGATGATTACCGTATAGAATATTTGAAAGCACACATTTTGGCTATGATGGATGCCGTAGAGATTGACGGTGTGGAAATTATGGGTTATACTTCATGGGGATGCATTGATTTAGTTAGTGCTTCAACCGGTGAAATGAAAAAGCGTTATGGCTTTATCTATGTTGACAAAGATGATAATGGAAAAGGCACGCTGAGACGTACAAAGAAGAAATCATTTGACTGGTATAAGAACGTAATTGAAACCAATGGACAATGTTTAAAAGAAAGAGGCGAGAAGTAGGTATGTTTTCATTTTTCAAGAAAAAACAGGCTCCTGCAGAAGAGAATAAGCCATTCGTTGTAAAGGCTTATCTGTCAGGAAAAGTAGTACCAATCGAGGGAGTAAAAGACGAGGTGTTCTCATCTAAAGCATTAGGTGATGGACTTGCAATCGAGCCGGAAGAGAATGTGATCGTGGCACCATGTGATGCAACAGTATCTGTGCTGATGGAAGGTTCCAGACATGCAGTTGGACTTACACTTGCGAACGGAGTAGAGATTTTGATCCACGAAGGAATCGATACAGTGAACATGGAAGGTGACGGATTCGAGTACTTCGTTAAAGAAGGAGACAAGGTAAGCGCAGGAGACAAGCTGCTTTCATTTGATCCAGAGAAGATCAAAGAACACGGATATGAGAAAACATGTATTCTCGTTGTTACAAACGGAGATGATTATCCGGATATGAAGCTGCACACAGGTATGGACGCAGTACAGGGCGAGACAGTGATCGCTGAATTTTAATGATTAATTACGGTTGATGATAAGCCGCCGGAGACAGAACTTTGAGAGAAATCTTAAAAACTGTCTCCGGCGGCTTTTTCTTGGGTTGAAAGCGAAACGTTTCGCACTAATCAAGTGACAAAAAGTGCAAGCAAACAGAGCTGTTCGGCATATTGTTGAAAAATGACAAAAATAGAAAATAAAGAAAAGAAAAAAGTGAAATAACACAAAGGATATAAGCTGCTTTTGAAATAAAAAAAAAAGATATATTTTGTGAAAAAAAAAGAACAAATTATGTAAAAAGAATGTATAAAAATGAACAAAATTAATTGACAAGATCAGGTGTGCATACTATAATTTGTTTAGTATAAAATGGCATATGTCTTGGTTTTGAACAAAACGTTTTACTATAAGAATCATAAATCAGGACAAAGGAGTCGATGATGTATGAAGAACGATTTGAAGCATCTAAGAAGAAGCGAATTGATCGATCTGATCTATGAGATGAAGAAGCGGGAGATAGAGCTTCAGACCAGGCTGGATGAGGCAGAGGAGAAGCTTCAGGCCAGAGAGATCACGATGGAGAAGGCAGGAACGATCGCAGATGCGGCAGTGTCTTAAATCGATAAAAGCAAAGGAAAAAGAATTGGCGCTACTGACAAAGCAAGCCAAAAAGAATAGGCGAGATTAGAATTGTGAAGAGGACGAAAGAACATCCAGTTAATATCCCTACAATAGAAGAAGTTGAGAATGAGCAGAAAAGACTGAGACATCAGGAAGTTTATCGGAAAACACTAAGGGGAACAATAGCAGTGTTGATCGTTGTCGCAGCCGTTTCTGTATTGGTGGCAACCTTATGGATGCCGGTTCTGCAGATTTACGGTTCTTCCATGTCACCGACATTGGAAGCCGGGCAGATCGTAGTATCGGTGAAGACCAATCAGTTAAAAACCGGAGAGGTGGTTGCATTCTGGCAAGGAAATAAACTTCTTGTGAAGCGTGTGATCGCAGGTCCGGGACAGTGGGTTGATATTGATATGGACGGAAATGTGACGGTTGACGGAAAAGAACTGACAGAAGACTATTTAGATGTGAAAGCACTGGGAAATTGTGATGTAGATCTTCCACATCAGGTAGAGGAATCACGTTGGTTTCTTATGGGAGATAACCGAGATGTATCCGTAGATTCAAGAAGTGCTGCGATTGGTGATGTTTCAAAAGATCAGATTGAAGGAAAGATTGTATTTCGAATCTGGCCATTGAAAGAATTTGGAAGTATACAATAAAAAACTTGGAAACAAAAATAAAAAAAGATGGTATCGAAGGGAAGGACGGAAAAGGAATAAGACAGCAGATACGAAACCGGAAGAAGGCTGAGTAATGCAGAGAAATTGGAGAACAGAGTATTTCAAAAACTTAATAAAAAGATAAGACCAGAACAAAAAGATGGAGAAAGGTATTGCTCTGTCTTTCTTGTGTTGTAGTTTTTGGACAGTTTATGCACTGATTCTGCCAGCTATCACACTGGAAAGTAAAAATGTAATATTGAAGAGCATACGCATAGCGCGGAGTGTTATTCAGAGAGTCAGGAACTGATCTGCGGGAAGGAAGAACATGTCCATACAGCGGAGTGTACGTCGATAAATAATGACTTGTCTGACTCGGGGAAGATGCAGGAACTGTGCCAGACGCTTCTGGGAATGATGCGAATGGAAACGAAGAGGGAAAAAAATACTTCAGAAGAACCTGTAATACCAGAGGAATCAGTAGTACCGGCGGAACCAGAGCCGTCAGGTGGAACGGGAACAACAGAAACACACTGGGGAGACAGGGGGAGTATGTGCTGAATGACTATACTGATCAAATCACATCAGTTACTTTTTACTTATAAAAAAGGACGGCAAAGAAGTAGAAGTTAATAAGGGAGAAACAATTGAAAATCCAGATGATTTGAGCATGAACATTAAAGTTGCGTTTACATCGATTCCAGTAGCAACTTTAATAGAGCATAATAGAGAATTTGTTTATAATCTTCCTGAAGAATTTCAGATTAAAGAGACAATTACAAAAAAATATGACACAAGATAGTAACGTGATCGGAAAAATCACTGTGGATACAAATGGAAAAGTAGTTGTTGCATATAACGCTGAATATTTAAACAAATTGGATGCAAATTCAACAATTAGTGGAAATTTCTTTGTGACTGCGGAACTCAAACTAAATTCCGTAACAGCGGGAAATGGACAGACAACCGTCAAGACACCAAACGGTGATATCAAAATCAATTTAGGCACGGATTATAATGAACACTATGGAACGGTTGCAGTAACCAAGCAGTGCAGTAAAGAAGATAAAAGCGGTGATTATATTAAATATACAATTACTGTTACTGCAGGTGAAGATGGAATCAAGAATCTATATGTAGTTGATCAGTTTACAGAAAATAAAAATCTGGTAAATTATGTTGGTATTGGAAAGGCTGAACAACCCCTTAAATCTACAGAGGAACAACAAAACCCTTATGAAACGATTACAAACAATGCGGGTAGTTCGGCAGCAGGAACGATTTATTTGACAAATGAAGCAGATGCAACTAATGGACAAAAGATTCCGGATCTGATTAAAGATTCCACAACTGTTACAGAACCGGGAAGCTTTGTATGGAATATTGCAGAGATGAAGGCAGGAGAAATCCGGACACTGACTTATTTTGTTAAGTTAAAAGATGATTCTGGAATCATAAAGATAGAGGAGAATCAAAGCATTAAAAACAAAGCACAATTATATACAAAAGGTGCAAATGATAAAATTTATACAAAAGGTTATTCAGTAGGGGACTTTAAACCAAATATTGATTATACAATGCAAAAAGATGCTGCAACACCGACAAAAGATGCGGAAGGAAATTATATCATTGCTTATACATTAAGATTCAGTTTAAATAAGGCAAGTAATTATCCACTTAAGAATTTTGTCTTTTTTGATTATCTGAATTATTCAGGGTATACAACTCATGGTGATATGCATCCATATATTTCTTATGTTCAAGATTCTTTTAAAGTAATGAATTCTAAAAATGAAGATATTACTAAGAATATGGATATATATTGGGCAAAAGGAAATGATCGAGATTATAAAAAAGAATGGAATTTTGAGACAGATGGAAACCCGGTGCGCTTTAAAATAATGGGGAAAGAGGGAAGCCCTATTAATATTAATCCCGGAGAAACATATTCAGTGACTTATCAATTAAAAGTGCAACCCGAAGTATATGCAGCAATGAAAGCAAACAGTGTAGAGATAAAGAATAAATATCTTGCATCTTGTAGCAATGCATGTAAATCAGATGGTTACATAGGAAATACAGAGCGTACAGTCACTTTAAACGATTATCAATGGGTGCAGAAGACGAAGGACAACGAACCTACAAGCGAAAGCGTGGATATTCCGATACCTTCTGATCAAGAAAAGTACCAATATACAAGTGAAGGTATTTCCAAAATATCATCAGAGTCTTCTGGAACTTCAGAAACTGTTATTGTCCCGGCAGGAAGCTGGAAATATACAGTTATTGTCAACAAGACGCTTGGTCAATGGGATCTGACAGATACCACTGGATACATTAAGTCCGGAATATATGCAATATGTTGGTTATGTGAAGATTACGGCATATGAAGAAGGAAAAGAAGAACCTGTTGGAACAAAGTGGCTTAATATTGATGGAAAATCATCGTTTTCTTTAAAACCGTCTCAGATTGATTGGACAGAAAATTCATACTGGTATAAATTCGAGTATTATGCAACCCCAAAAGATTTGAGTACAATCACTAAAGAGAATGTAACAAATACATTTAAATTAGATAAAGCAAGAAGAAAAAGGACAAGACTTTGCTTTTGGAGATGCTGTAAAATCTTCACAGACAGTGACACTTACAGGTAGCTATAATTTAAATGCACAAAAGAAGGCATGGTATTATGAAACACCGGAAGAGAATGCAACAACATGGCAGAATGGTCAGCTATATTGGATTATTGAAGTCAAAGGATCTGTGATAAAAGAAGGTACTCAAATAAAGGATGCGGTATCTTGGGATAAAGTGTCTTTTATACATAATAATGGAGAATCAATAGTCGGAGTCTATCAAGGTAATTTAGATGGAATAGAAACAAAATATAAAAACTTTGCGGAATTTCAATCAGCCAATACAAGTAGTAAGAGCGAAATAAATGAGTTATTTGAATTATCTTATAACGGCAACAAACAGGGATTTGATAATAGTGATCATAATGGCAGATTTAATGATATGTTCATTAAGGCAAAGAAAGATATTAAACTTGGAGAAAATCAAAATCTGTATATTATTGTCAGAACAGAACCGTTGGATTTACCAGAGGCATACCGTGAACCGAAAAGATATGAGAATAGATTATATATCATTGATTCGGGGAAAAGTGAAAATGATCAAAGAGGAATGGGCTCTGCGGAACAAAGTCTTTACAACGGTGGGGATATCCTAAAAAGAGCTGGGGCAGACTTTTGAATATGATCGTACTGATCGTACTGATGGTACGGATGGCAGTGTTAAAGTTATTGAGCCCGGAAAAGATAAAGGTGATACAAGCAGAATTTGCAAAGATCTGCTGACAAGCGGTGTATATGCAGCATGGGCATTTAAAGTGAACTATACAGGTGAACTGCAAGGCACTTATCGTGTGCTGGAAGAAATTCCGGATGGTATGGAGCTTGCATATATTCGTATAAAATGGCATGGAGATGCAGCACGGAATATTGTATCAAAAGACATTACAGAACTTGGTGAAGGGTGGAAAAGAGAAAGAAATCTTACAACTACGGATCGCCAGGAATCAAACCAGAAACCATTTATTATGTGAATAAAAACGGAAAACAGGCATTAATTGAGCTTGGTGAATTCACCGCCGGAAAAATTGTAGATGATTACTCCGTCGATGTACAGGTTGTCTGCAGAGTAACGGATAAAAATGTTTTACTTGGTGGCGAACAAAAAACATTTACCAATAAAGTTACGTTACAAAATGCAGACGGAACAAAGAATATATCCACAGCTACAGCGACTGCAACGATTAGTGACAAAAACCTGACGAAGAAAAACAACCTGACGAACGAAAGTAATTATACAATGTCAGCACCAAATACAAGCCAACGTCTGACTTACACTATTACTGCAAATGCACGTGGTCAGCAATTATTAACAGGTGATGGAGAAAAATTAACTATAGTTGATAAGCTTGGGGACAATTTAAGTTTGGTTGGCGATTCTTTTAGTGCAAAAAATCTGAAAGATAATAGTGCGGTTAGAATAACTCCAAAATATAATCCAGAGACTAAGATCATTGAAATTGAAATCCCGGATAAAACACCAGTGGAAATTACTTATTCAGCAACAGTAAATGTTGTACCAGATACAGATAAGACAGTAAATGTTACGAATGAAGTTTATTGGAAATCATATTCTTCTGACGGAGGAGCAACCAATACAATTAAAAATTATTCCTATACGTTGAATGCAGGTGGCAGCACCGAAAGTACAGCACATCCTGTCTTAACAATTAAAAAGACAGATCCGGATGATGTGAGTAATAAACTGACGGGAGTTAAATTCAACATTTATGAATGTGAATTAGTTGATGAGTCGATTCTACATAAAGATGGCGTTGATCCTTTGATTGGAGAATCAATAGATGGAGTCTATACCGTACCGAATACGGCATTGAATTACAATACAATCTATGAAGTTCAAGAGACAGAAACGGTTGAAGGCTATATTCGTGATACGACACCACATTATATTATGTGTGTTAAAAAAGAAAAAGAATGGAAAGTATTCAGATACTGTACAAGCGTATATAGATTATTGTACAAATCAGAATATGTTGTCGAAATATAAAGTGGCATATGATTTGCAGTCATTTAATCTCGAGATTTATAATGCACAGAAAGGAATTATAGTTAAAAAAAGCATTTAAAAACAATGCAGCCGGAACAGATTCAAAACCGGTGAGTGGAATCTATTGGTTCGGTCTTTATAATAATGAAGGCGGAACAGGTGCTCCACTGGAGACGGTTGAGTACAGTCCGGGTGATACAGCAGAGAAGACAGCGAAGTTTAAGAATCAAAATATAAATCAAATATATTATGTATTCGAGTTGGATGACAATAAACAACCGATTAAAGCTTCACATGAAGCAACAATAAACAACTTGCAGTATACCGTAGAGTATTCTACAGAAGGAAATTCAAATGGAGAGAATACGATTGGAAATGCTGCTCAATGTGGTGGTACGGTGATTGTAACAAATCAGAGTCAAACCAAAATACTACCTTCGACAGGTAGTTGTGGAACCCTTCTTTACAGAGTGGCAGGAACGCTAATGATATTCTGTGCGGGACTGTTCATGCTGATAAGATATACAAAAAAATAACAAAAGAGAGAGTATACTTCCCTGCCCTGAAAAAATCGGGGGTGGTAACGGAAAAACAAGGAGGAAGAATAATGAAGGTTATTAAGAAGATTACTGCCATAATGCTCTCAATTATGATGGTGTTAGGAATGTGTAGCGTGGTAGGAGCTGATACTAGTGAGCCTAATTCAGGTAGAATTGATGAGGTACCGTGAAGCATTAGTATTAGTAATGCTAAAGCAGGTGAAACATATAAAATTTACAGATTGTTGAATTTGGATAGTTATAAATACACACAGGATCAACAAAAGCAAGAGGGTAATTATTCATATACATTCAGAGAAGATAACAAATGGAAGGAATTTTTTACAGAGAATACAACAGTAAAAAACTATTTTGAAATAGTTGATAAAAATATGTTACTGTCACAAATGAAGGAAAAGACAAAGGTGAAGAGATTGCTCGAGAGGCATTAAAGTATGCAGAAGAAAAGCAGATTTCTGCTGATGGAACAAGTGAAGCAGAGAATGATGGAACTCTTACATTTTCAAATTTGAGATTAGGATACTATTTGGTTGAATCAACTGTAGGCTCACTTTGCAGTCTTGATACAACGAATCCAACACAGATAATGGCGGTTAAGCATACTGAACCAACTGTAACAAAAAGTAATTACTAATGAAGGACCGAGCGATTTCAATACAGTAAATATTGGAGATACTTTTACATTTCAAACAGAAATAACAGTAGAACAAGGTGCGAAAAACTATGTTCTGTATGATGAAATGGATGCGGGGTTAGAATTAGTAGAATTATTTGGAAAGATAGTGACAATTAATAATGAAGATAACGACGTCCCTGAAGCTGAAGAGTATACAGTTGTGCGTAACAACTCCAATGGAAAAAGATGGATTTACGTTAACTTTTACAGACTCGTATATACAAAAACAGAGAGTTGGTAGCAAAATAACAATAATGTATCATGCAAAGGTAAAAGAAGATGCTCCTATGGATACAGCAATGATAAATGATACTTACTTAAAATATGGTGCTAAACAGGAGACGGCACATTCTGAAACTAAAACATACACATTTAAAATTCCAGTATTTAAATATACAGGAACAAATACACCGCTTTCAGGAGCAAAATTCAAGTTATACTAATGAAAACTGTGCGGATAATACAGAGGTTAAGCTAAAGAAAGTTGATGATAATAATTATAGATATTCGGAAAGCGAGGGAGTCTTGTTAGAATCCCCAACAAGTGGAATCTTTAATATTAATGGTTTGCAGGCTGGAACATATTATCTCAAAGAAGTTGAAGCACCAGTAGGATATAACAAATTGAATGAACCAATTAAAATTACAGTTCAGTTAGACGGGGCAAAAAAATAAGCATATGTTCGTGGATAACAATACAAAAAATATTGATCAAGTTAACGTAGAAAACAAATCCGGCTCCCTCCTTCCATCCACAGGTGGTATGGGTACAACTGTATTCTACATCGCAGGAGCTTTATTAGTACTTATTTCCGGTGTTGTACTGATTGCAAAGAAGAGAACAGACTCTAAATAAAGAATGAACAGTTGCTAATCGCACGTAGTGTGAACAGTAACAGGATTAAATTTGTTGTAAGGGGAATGGGAAGCATTCCCTTTACAACAGTAAGGAGAGGGTTGTAAGAGCAAGATGAAAAAACAGATATCAACGATTATTACCGTGATTGTTTTTGTTACAGGCCTGTCCTTACTGTTGTATCCAACAGTGAGTAATTATTGGAATTCATTGCATCAGACGAAGGCCGTTGCAAATTATTCGGATGCGATGGAAAAGATGAGCAGAAAGAAAAAGCAGGACGCAATTGATGCGGCGAAGGCATATAATGAAGCTCTGTTATCGAATGCCGGGCGTTTTACACCGACGGAAGAAGAACTGAATACCTACAAAAGCTTATTGAACGCAGATAGTACGGGGATGATGGGGTACATTGAGATTCCTGAGATTCGTTGTGAACTTGCTATTTATCATACGGTAGAGGAGTCAGTCTTGCAGGTTGGAATAGGGCATCTGGAAGGTTCAAGCTTGCCGGTAGGAGGAAGTGGAACGCATTGTGTCTTGTCCGGGCACAGAGGACTTCCGAGTGCACAGCTTTTTACGAAAAGAAGGGAGACATTTTCACGCTTCATGTATATGGTCAGGTACTGACATATGAAGTGGATCAGATTGCAATTGTAGAGCCGGAGGATTATGGACTTCTTCAGATTGAGGAAGGACAGGATCTGTGTACTTTATTTACTTGTACGCCTTATGGTATTAATACGCATCGTTTGTTGGTACGTGGGCACAGGATCGAGAATCGTGCAGGAAGTGATGTGAGAGTTACATCGGATGCGGCGAAGGTGAGTAGTGTACTGGTTGCAGTATGTATTGCCATTCCTCTTTTTAATCATCAGTTTCCTTGTAGCGGATCGGTCCGCTAGTCGTTCGAAGAAAAAAAGAATAAGAAATAAATCAATCAGTGGGAGGGAGAACATGCGAAGTCCAAAGAAAAGAATCCGCCACAGAGACAGGAATTATATGATATATGTGTTGACATTTCTCATTGCGCTGACCGGGATACTTGGAATCTCAAAGGGTAGTCCGGTTCAGGCAGCGGAAGAAGAGAGTACACAGAAGGGAAGCATCTCGATTGTCTGCCCGGTTGAGGGGATGGAATTGTCTCTGTACCGTGTGGCAGAGTATGAGGAGTCGGGCAGTTTTACATTGACGGAACGATTTCGGAAGTATCCGGTCTCACTGGAGCAGAAGAACCATGGAGGGCTGGCAGGGGACAGCGGATGCACTGGCGGACTATATCAGACGTGACGGAATCACAGCAGATGCAGTGCTGGCATCAGGTTCGGACAGGACAGTATGTTTTACAGATCTTAATCGGGGACTTTATCTTGTGCTGGGACAGACAACAGAGCTGCAGGAAGACGGTAAGACACAGATCTATGAGCCGCAGACAGCATTGATCGCATTGCCGGAGGATTCAAAGGAAACTTCAGAAGGGACAGATCCTTATCAGGTGACAGCGGTTCTGAAGTTCGAGAAGAACGACAAACCGGGAAAGCCGGAGAAACCGGAAGAACCAGAAGAGGAAGAAGAGACGAAGATTCATGTATTGAAAGTGTGGAAGCAGGATCAGGAGAAAGAACGCCCGGATTCTATATACATGGAAGAATCTTTCTACACTGATGCGCTGGAGTGTGTCAGAGGCAGAGGTGCCGAATGGGTATACCGTTGCTGTCACGCGTGAAGGAAATACAGTTGTTTTGACAAATACAGCGAAGAAGCCGGGAAAGTCGGATGGAGAAGTGAATCCACCATCGAAGAAGCCGACAGATAAGACAACAAATAAAACGACAGACAAAACATCAGACAAGCTTCCGCAGACAGGACAGCTCTGGTGGCCGGTACTTGTGCTTTTGTTTGCAGGTGCGATCTGTCTGCTGGTGGGAAGAGTTTTACGGGATAGAAAAGAAGAGAAGAATCGATGAGCAAGAAGAAAAAAAAGAATTGGATAGGAAAGATATTTACAATCACAGGGTTGCTGCTTTTCGCAGCAGCCCTTGCTCTTTCTGTATACAATCTCTGGGATGGTTATCGGGCAGAGCAAAGCAGAGAGAAGCTGTTGGAAGAATATAGAGACAAGAACCAGAACATTTCTGATGAGGGAGAGCAGGCAGAAGAATCTGACGGACAGATACCGGATTATCAGTTGAACCCGGAGATGGAGATGCCGGAGGTCATGTTGGAAGAGCTGGATGGCGCAGCGTGCATCGGAGTGCTTGAGATACCAGAGATTGATCTGAAGCTTCCGGTATTGAGCAAATGGAGCTACCCGCTTCTGAAGAAAGCACCTTGCCGCTATTCGGGCAGTGCTTATCTGGATAATCTCGTGATTGCGGCACATAATTACAGAACACATTTCGGGAAGTTGAAAGAACTGGAGATGGGTGACGAGGTGATCTTCACAGATGCAGCCGGAAACCGGTTCGAATACAAAGTGGCGGTGGTAGAAGCATTGACTCCACAAAGGGGGGAAGATATGACAAGCGGAGAGTGGGCGCTGAGTTTGTTCACTTGTACACTGGATGGAAAGAACAGGGTGACGGTGCGGTGTGACTTCACTGTTTTACCATAGTGAATTTTGTTATAGAATGGCGCTAAATCAGCTATAATTTGTAGAAGATTAGTCTATTCTAATCTGAAAGGAAAAATGTTATACTAAAGGAAATGAGTAATATGAGGCTATCATCTTATGAAATTATTAGTAACTGGAAACATCGGATATATCACAACTGAATTTATTAAGGAAGCCTTCCCGGAGTGTCAGATTCTTTTACTTGGAGAGACTGCATTAAAGTCAGATCGTCGCAAGGGGATATCGGTACATCCAATGCCACACGCAGAGAAGGAATTTGAAGATATCTTTAAGACTTATGAATTTGAGGGTGTGATTTATTTTTCTAATTATCTCACCTTTCATGGGAAGAAAGACGGTGAGCTTGAGACTTTACGTAAAGTATTACATTATTATAAAGGAAATACGAATTCACGATTGCTGTATATTACCGGTCCGGAGGGTTTGTATGAAGAAACGACCGGAAAGACATTAATGGTTCGTACCGTAGAGGAGTTCTGCAGGCAGTATTGCGAACTGCATCAGATTTCTGTTAAGATTCTGCGTGCGCCGTACCTTTATTCCGGCACTTACGAGGAGGATTATTTCTTTCAATTATTTTCGAAGGCACTCAATCAAAAGTCAATCCTCTTTGAAGAAGCACCATCTCAGGAAATGTATTTTCTTGCTCTGAGTGATCTTGCGGACCTGTTATATAAGATTTTTGATAACTGGAATGAGGAGAGTACTTATCTTCAGATTCCGCAAGTGTTTCATTTTACCTTTGAACAGCTCGGAGAGAAGCTTAAGCAGATATTTCCATTCGCACACATTACATATCTTGCAGATGCGATGATTCAGGAGAGAACAGTCACTGACAAGATATTGAGGAATGAATATGGCTGGTTTCCGAAGATTTCTCTTTTGGAAGATCTCTCGGAAATATATGCACAGTATTGTCAGAAGACAAATTATAAGATCCGAAAGATAGATGCTTTGAAGAGCTTTCTCAACAGTCATGCGACAGTTGTAAGAATCATCGAGCTGTTGCTCACATTTTTTGTGTTCGAGGTACTGAACCGAGTGGCAGGGAATCAGGTGCAGTTTGAGATGATCGATCTGCGGCTGGTATATATCGTGCTGTTCAGCAGTTTATACGGTATTAATTATGGACTCGCATCAGCAGGACTGGAATCCCTTTCGCTGTTGGCGGCATATGCAAAGACAGGAATCGGATGGACAACACTTTTTACGAACCGTCGAACTGGATTCCATTTATCTTTTATTTCGCTGTCAGTGCAATCTGTGGATATGTACGATTGAAGAACACTGAGAATGTTCGGTTTATGAAAGCGGAAAATAAACTTATTTTAGATAAATTTTTATTTGCGCGGGAAATGTATCAGGAGACGCTTCGGGATAAGCGTCAGTACAAGAAGCAGATTCTGGGAAGTCGACAGTTTTGGTAAGATTTTTGACATTACGAAAAAAACTTGATGTCTTTCTTCCGCAGGATCTTTTTATCGAAACGCTTCATGTGATGGAATCTGTTCTTGAGAATCATACGATTGCAATCTATTCAGTGGGAAAGAAAAAGCAGTTCGGACGACTTACGATCGCATCACAAGGAATGAAAGATGTGTTTGCTAATTCTATTTGTATGAAGGATTATCTGGAGGCAAATGAGGCAGTAGAAGCCGGAAATGTATGGGTAAACCGGGAGTTCTGGAAGGATATCCAATGTGTATAAAAGGAATTCAAAAAGACGGAGAGCTCGTGATGCTGATTTTTATTCAGGATGTAAAGGGCGAGCAGCTTTCTCTTTATTATCTGAATTTGTTCGGGTTCTCAGTGGTCTGGTGGAGACCGCTCTTTTGCGTGCGCTGGAATACCGGGGAAGCGGTTAAGAGCAGGCAGTATGTGGCAGGTACAAGTACATTGAAACCAGAGTATTTTGAAGAACGATTGTATTCATTTCATGCTATGAGAGAAGAACAGCTGGCATCCTATACGCTTCTAAAGCTGGATTATCCGCAGATGTCACTTGCAGAGGCGGATGCAGTGCTGCAGAAGTCTGTCCGTGAAAATGATGTCTGGGGAATTTCTGAAAAAAAGAAGAGCTGTTTCTCATTCTTTCGCAGACGGACAGGAAAGTATTGCCGATCATTCTTGCAAGACTGGAGAAGAGTGGATTTATATGTCATGAAATCGATGCTGTCGAGAGTGCGGATTAAGTGAGAAAAAGAAAGAGAAGCGAAGAATTATTGCCGGTCGCAACAGATTGTGACCGGCATATTTGTGGGAGAGATATTATGATTCAAACAGTGCTTGGGATACTTCTGATCCTATTACATATTGTTTGTTGTGTGCTGGTCTGGATGGGAATAAAGACACATTTTCTGAAAGTGAAAAAATATCTGATCGGACTTGTAGTTTTTGTTCCTTTCTGGGGGACGAATGTGTGCTGCTTTTGCATTTGCAGAGGCTGACGAAAAGAGACAATAGAATAGAGCCGGGGAGTGGAAAAGCTTCGTGTGAATGAAGAGATTTATAAAAATATTTTTCAGGCAGCTTCGGATATGGATGAGAAGATTGTTCCTCTGGAGGAAGCACTTCTGATCAATAAGCCGGGGGTACGACGTGAGCTGATCATGGATGTGCTAAACGACAATCCGGAAGAATACATGGACATTCTGAAACAGGCTCGTATGAACGAAGATGTAGAGGTGGTTCATTATGCGATCACAGCTATGGTTGAGCTCTCTAAGGAGTATGACTTCCGGTTGCAGAAACTGGAAAAACTGTATGCGGCATCTCCGAATGATCCCGAAGTTCTGGATCAGTATTGTAATTTTATGGAAGAATATCTGAATCAGGGGATTCTGGAAGCACAGATGGAGAAAGAACAGCGGGTTCGTTATATCCGGCTTTTGAATCAAAAGCTGAAGATAAAAGCAACGCTCCATACATGTGTGTGCCTGTTTAAAAATCTGATGAAAAACGGAGATTATGTTCAGGCGGGAGAAATTCTGGAACTTATGGATCAGAAATGGCATCACAGAGAAGAATTCTGGACTCTGAAGATACAGTATCTGGCGGAACGTAAAATGGCATCCGAGTTGCAGAAGTGTTTAAGACAGATGCAGGAGGAACACATTTATCTGTCTTCCAAGAGTAAGGAGGCATTGGATTTTTGGTTAGATTAAAATCATTGAAAACATTTCCGTTTAAAAGCATGTTAGTAATCCTGTGCGTCTTTATGATGATGGCAGTTGTTCTTTTTTGCTGAACGAAGTGGTATTCAATATACAGAAAAGAATAGAAAAGTTGCGTATCTCGATCGAGAAGAGGTAGTCACCGAACAGACGGCTGTGAAGTCATTGCCGAAGACCTGTCTGGTCCTTCGTAACAGTGCGGATGAAGCAAGTGAACAGGCCCGGACACAGTTTCAGCAAATATTTAAAGATATGAAGGTTGGGACGGACGTAGTCGATCTGCAGAGTGATTCTGTGATCCCTGACTATGATGAGTATGAAACAGTGGTTGTATTATTAAGTGTTATCAGTCCATTGAAAGAGAAACTTTTGGAACTGTGTGACTGGGTTTCGGAAGGTGGAAATGCACTCTTTGCGATGACTCTTCAGAAAACGGCATATACATCGATAATAGAGCAGAAGCTTGGAATTATTTCTTCAGGTTATGAAAATACGGTTGTAGACAGTATTTATTTTGAACCGGATTTTATGCTTGGCGGCGGGCAGGCTTATGAAATCACAGATCCCTATGATTCTGCCTGGTCAGTGCAGTTGAGTGAGCAGGCGAAGGTTCATGCGCAGGTAGAGGATGAAAACGGTCAGCCGGTTATCTGGGAAAATCAATATGGAAAAGGAAAGTATGTAGTAGATAATTTTGGATTGTATGAGAAGGCCGTCCGTGGATTTTATGCAGCGTCTTACAGTCTTCTTACGGATGTCGGTATCTATCCGGTGATCAATGGATCAGCGTTTTATCTGGATGACTTCCCGTCACCGGTTCCAAATGGAGACGGTACTTATGTGAAACGTGATTATGAGATGAGCATCAGCAATTTTTATATGAACGTATGGTGGCCGGACATGCTGGAACTTGCCTCTGATCATGGTATCCATTATACAGGTGTGATGATTGAGAACTATGGGGATGCGACAGATGGGACGATCGAGAAGCAGAAAGATACCAAACGCTTCGAATATTTTGGAAATATGTTGCTCCATCAGGGCGGGGAGCTTGGATATCATGGATACAATCATCAGCCGTTAAGCCTCTCAAATACGGACTATGGCGATGTGCTTCCATATGACACCGGAAAAATCAGTCGGCGATGAAAAAAGGCTGTAAAGGAACTGGTACGATTTGGCGATAAAATATTTCCAAGCACATCGATGTCGGTTTATGTACCACCGTCCAATGTATTGTCGGCAGAAGGTAGGAGAATGCTTGCAGAGGATTTTCCGCAGATCAGGACGATCGCCAGTAACTATTTCACCGGTGAGTTTGCTTATGTGCAGGAATTTGAAGTGGCGGAGGACGGTATTGTGGAACAGCCTCGTATCATTTCAGGTGCGATCATTGATAGCTATATGAAGATGGCAGCATTGTCTGAATTGAACATGCATTTTGTGAACAGCCATTTTATACATCCGGATGATCTTCTGGACGAAGATCGTGGTGCGGCACTTGGCTGGGAAAAATTGAAAGGGAACTTAAGTGATTATATGGACTGGCTGGATGATTCAGCACCGTCCTTGAGACAGCTTACAGGTTCGGAACTGTCCGGCGCGATCCAACGCTATGGAGCGGTCACATTTACAAAGACAGTGACAGATCAGGAGATCAGACTGGAACTCGACAATTTTTATGATGAAGTGTATTTTATGGTGCGGATCAACGAAGGAACACCGGGAGATGTTTCGGGAGGAAAACTTACGCATTTGACCGGAAACCTCTATTTGCTCAAGGCAAAGGAGCCGACTGTAACCATCGAGAAAACAGAATAAAATACGAAGCAGTAAAATGCGGCAGATAAGGAGTTAGTTGTGAGAATCTGTCTTATATTAGAGGGATGTTATCCCTATGTGTTTGGCGGTGTATCCACATGGATGCATCAGTATATCAATGAAATGAAAGAGCATGAGTTTGTTCTGTGGGTGATCGGAGCAAATGCGAAGGATCGAGGGAAATTTGTCTACGAACTTCCTGAAAATGTCGTCGAGGTCCATGAGGTTTTCCTGGATGATGCCCTGAGGCTGAAGGATTCAGGGAAAATGCTTCATGCTTTTACGAAGGAAGAAAAGAACAGCTTAAAGGAGCTGATGCTGTGCAAACGTCCGGACTGGGAGGTTTTGTTTCACCTCTATTATGACCAGAAACTGAACCCGATGTCCTTTTTGAAAAGTGAAGAGTTTTTGAATATATTGACAGAGTGCTGTATAAAAGATTATCCATACACTCCGTTTGCGGATGCATTTCACACGATGCGCTCTATGCTGCTTCCGGTTCTTTATCTGATGGGAAGTGAAGTGCCTAAGGCAGATGTTTATCACGCGATCTGTACGGGGTACGGAGGGCTTCTTGCGTGTCTCGGCGGATATGTCTATAAGAAGAAATGCCGGAATTATCTGTACAGGTCCGATGTTGCTTGGTATTGTATTGCTGGTTGGGATTACCTTTATCTGTGATCATACCGGCGCGACAAGGCATAACCGGGAACTTTTAAACTGTATGATTACTTATACAC
>VOFI01001310.1_pt1 | contig 22001 bp, 31 predicted proteins | sample 5384131 | NCBI WGS metagenome assembly VOFI01 (sample SAMN12384728, study PRJNA508395) | human gut metagenome | isolation source: healthy gut H | host: Homo sapiens | reverse complement strand
CAAAAAGAATATCGCTGGCGGCGGTCTGGTGGGAATGAACGCAGGAAGCAGCCTCCTTGCCTGCTATGCCACGGGCAACGTAACCAGTACGGGTAGTAGCACTGGCAATGTACATATCGGCGGCTTTTTGGGAAATAACTACACCACCGTGACCGCCGGCTATTGGAAGAACAATCATGAACAAGGTATCGGCTACAATAGGAAAAGCACCGGAGCCACGAAGGTGGACGGCTCTGACGTTACCTGGCAGAAAGCCGTTGCTGCCATGAACACCGCCTTGCAGAACGCAGGCTCAAAGTGGCGTTACGAACTTAACGGAGCATTGCCTACCTTGAGGAAGCAGTAAACCGTCGGGCGGAAAAGTTCCGCCCGCAACGAACATGAACCGAAGTATAATCCCAATAAAGAAAGGAGGACGTGATGGAACACACGGAGAATCCACCATATATAGGTTTTGGCATCAAGGCATTGTCAATAATAATATAGACTCCAGTGTAAATATGGAAGCTGTAAGCCGGACATTGTCAAGATTGGTGCTCATTAAAGACAACAAATCAAGTAATTAAATAAAAAACATGGGACTTTTTCACAGAGACACCGCAACCGGATCATCATGGACGACCTTCCGGTCGTGACGGTTGTCATCGAGCCGGAAGACCTCGACCTTGGCAAATACGTCAAGATAGGCGAGGAACACACCAGAACCCTTGAGATGAAACCCGGGTATCTCTATGTAAAAGACACGGTACGCCCCACGTATGCAATCAAAGACGAAACGGAGGCAGTTGAAAACGGGAAGCGGATGGTAGTTACCGCTCCTTTGCCGTTGATGCCCATATATAAAGGTATGCCCGGGGCTTCCATGCTCGCGGAGATACTTTTACAGAAATACGAGTATCACGTTCCGTTTTACCGGCAGGTCAAGCAACCGGAACACCTGGGAGTGAAACTGTCGAGAAACACGTTGAATGGCTGGTTCAAGCCGGTCTGTGAACTTTTAAGACCTCTTTACCTTGAACTCAAAAAGAAAGTCCTCTCCTCTGACTACATACAGGTGGATGAAACCACTCTCCCGGTCATAGACCATGACAGGCATAAGGCGGCAAAGGAGTATATCTGGATAGTACGAGCGGCGGTGCCGCGCCTGCTCTTCTTCCATTATGCCAACGGATCGCGTTCTCAAAAGGTGGCGGTCGATCTTTTGAAAACGTTCAAAGGATACCTCCAGTGTGACGGCTACTCCGCTTATGACGCTTTTGAGAACCGGAAGGACGTGCGCCTGTGCGGATGTCTCGCACATATCAGACGCCACATAGAGTCATGCAGGGAAGAGAACCGGGAATATGCCATGCAAGGACTTAAATTTATACAAGATCTGTATAACGTGGAGTATATGGCTGATGAGCGGCAACTCTCCTATGAGGAACGTGCAGCGCTACGGCAACGTCTGGCCGGTCCGCTACTTGACGCCTTCGAGCTCTGGCTTCAAAACACATACCCCAAAGTGCTTAAGCGCAGTCTGATGGGGAAGGCTATAGCCTACGCTTATCCTCTCATACCAAGAATGAGGCATTATCTGTACGATGGAAGAATTTCACCTGTAATATCTTCTTTTCAGGATTTTCCACAAAATCCTCGGCGAAATTGACAAAATCACTTGTGGTCAAGGCCGATCTCTTGCCCATCACACCCATAGAATGAATATGTGCAGAAGAATTTTCCCATGTATTTGCCGTGAACATTACATCATATGCAGGTGATAAACGCCACCTCCCTGTCTTATCCATGATAAACGATATGTTCTTATTATAGTCATCAGATATACCTGCGACATAATTAAATACCATTCTGATAAATATCTGATCTTTGTCTTCCTGGGGAAGCAGCCAACATAGCTTCATATAATCATCTGCACCTGGCATAATGGCCGCAAGGGGCTGGCTAAGAATCTTGTCTCCATCCTTGCGATCAAATCTTTCCGTTACGAAATGATTTCTTCCATCAATCTCTTTCAGAAAGCATGACACCATGTTGATTCCTGCCGCCTTTGCCATTTCGCTATATACCATTTCTATCTCTGTGGTAGGAGAGTCATCTGCTTCTTTAAATTTTATGATATACTGCTTAAAATTTTCAGGCAAATCCTCCTGACCGGAACGGAACTCTTCCGTTTCGAGGTTATAGGCAACCACCGCCTTCGGGCGCATGCCACCGGCAGAAGTTCCGAGATATATTAACTTCTTCATCGTTTGAGGCTATCCTCCGGTGATATTTATCATTCAGCATCTCGATCATTATATATTTTTTCCTAGAAGCCAAAGTTGTCCCAATTCAATTTGCCAATACAAGACAGATATTTATTCACTATAATTGGCTGGTTCTTCATACATCATTTAAATTCTTTGTATTTTCTTAAAATCCGCAACTAAGCCCCATTCAACGTCCTTCTTGCGTGTACAATCCTAATTACTGAATTATCAGATAAATTGAGGCAAAACATTCTGCCTACTTGGCTGGTACAGAGATAAACCTGAAGACAAATGCTTTGATGCGACTTGTTGCTTTGAGTCCGAACCTATCATCAAAGATACGTTCCTTTCCTCCACGAAGGTTATAGAACTCGACAATTTCTCTTACGGAAGATTCATAGTCGTTAGTCAGGATACAACGGTATGTGTATTCTCCTTCCCAAAGATCCTGCACACCATCCATCCGTTTCTGTCTTTGAATCACAAGTCGGTATGCTTTACCCTTCCACTTCTCAACAAGGATAGAGTTCAATTCAAACTCAATGCCATTGATTTCCTCAGTCTTCCAGCCTCTGAGAGCAAATATGTCATTGTAGAGCGAACTGCAGCGGTTAGTGCGGATATAGAAGGACTTGCAGTGTTTCTCTATTTCCTCCACGATTTCCTCGGAACATGATCCGCAATCAGCTCTGAAACGATTGATAGTGAGCCTGTTCTGTTCAAATCTCTCAAAGAACCTCTTCAGCGTGTCCTTCTGATGAAAACGAAGGTTTTCGTTAAGCCAGATGAGCAGAGCTAAGTTTACTTAAGCTCTGCCATGGCGAGAAAACGTGCCATGAAATGGAACTTTTGTGTTACCATCGCTATTCTCAATGCCAACAATCAAGTCACCAATAACCGCCACGCCAGGGCGATAACCAGAGAACTTCTTGTATGTAGGCTTTGCATCATACTTCTCACCCTCTTTCAGTTGGTCAGATGCAAACATACAATTGAGCAGTAAAGTATTGAGAGTGTCAGCCGTGTTGAAATCGTAGTTCTTACCCGTATCTGATGTGTATGAGATGTTTTCTTGCGTCAGTTCCTTTATCGCTCTGAGGATAGTATCAGAACTACAAGTATGAAGTGTCGGATGAAGCGAGAGATGGTTCATCAAATGAGTAGTGACATCCTCAATACATGAGCCACCACAGAAGTAGATACTCATGAGAGAACGGATGATTTCGCTGTACTGATAACCTAACGATCTACACCTTAGACCGAGGGTTGAGTCGATTACAGATGACAATGTGGAGTCAAATTGCTCATCAGGTAGGGCGGAAGGATTTCGAGGAATTTGGACGACGCATAGGGTTGGGCAATAAATTGATAAAGCGTGAGCTTGATGAGTTTGTCAAAGAGAAACCATTGGTGCAAGTATTGATAGACCGTTCCTTTTTATCGGAAGAACTGAAAAAGTAATATAGGATGTCTATGGGGTACAGGTGTAAGATGCTTTCTTTCTGATGAAGGGCGGATAAAGCATTCTTCAGGAAAGTACTTCTCCTTTTCCCATACCGGTCATACCGTTAAAACTGATTGATAATTATGACGCGTATGTTGGCCGGTATGCCTATCTTTGTGGCAATGAAAACAGAGAAAGGATTGATTTTGTAAGTATTATCATGGCAAAAGAACTGATTCGTGTCCCTAGGGTGCTTGGGGAAAGCTATAATTCCGTGCTGATTGAACGGTTGTATGAGGCAGGTGGAAATGTCATGCTCGATCTGATCATATACCTGGGCAGCTATCACCTCAAAGACTTGTTCGGGACTTCCTGGTTCTCCGTAGAAGACTTCTGCCGTAAGATGGGGTATGACCGTACCAACTTGCAGCGCAAGCTGGATAGCCGGCAGCTCGCGGCCATGTTCGGAAAGAATATGCAGCCGGAATATGTATGTACCGACACGGCAGGACAGAGAATCAGCCATCCTATCGAGACGGTTTTTGAGGCGGCTCTCTATAAACTGGGATTGGAGAACCTCTGCTATCCGACCATTGGCGAGGATGGCCGTACATCCTATAATTTCGTGCAGATCTTGAAACGTTTCGACATAATGACCGATTTCAAGACGAAGAAGTCAACGAAAAGGCTGTACTCGGCAGTGGTAAGCCCGGAGATAAAGAATTTCATGTTCTCGCTCTATAACCTCTTGGAACTTCAGGATTACCGTAGCCTGCCCAGCCGTTACCGCTATTTCTATCTGGAACTTTCCAAGATGGTTTACCTGATCAAGTATAAGACCACCAAGAATGAGGCTCCTTTTTATGTGCTGACAGTCGATCAGCTGGCTAAAAAGCTCGGCATAGAGATTGCCGAACCCAAAGACCGGAAAAAGAAGGTCGCCTCGATACTGAAAAAGATGAATACTTACCTGAAATATACCAATTTCAATTTCTCTTTTGTGAAAGGCGATCATGAGAGATGGGCATATACCGTGTTGTTCTCGTTTCCTAGGCATACGCTGCACTATTTTGATGAAGGACAATATGCTGTCGTGGTGAAGAAATTCTATAAGAACCTGCTTGGGCTGTATGTCGAGATTGCCTACCCGGACACGGATATGGCTGTCAGGAGGAAGAAGATCAAAGAGGTGGAGGAAGATGCCGGACTGTATAAAGAGTTCCTTTTATGGGCAAACTCCCCGGAAAGCGTAGAAAAGAAGAAACAGATATATATCAGTGATTTCGTGGCTGTATTCGGCAGGTTTCCGGAAGGATGGGCACAGGAAGAGTTGGAGAGTGCCAATGGAACGGAAGTTGCTCCTGCTCCTGAAGAGTTCATATCTCCGGAGACGGACGGGGCGGTGAACATGGACGATCCAGCTGTGTAGAACCGTCCACGTTTCACGGTTTTTTATAGAATTAGTTGTGTAGAAGTGTCCCTATTGGGGTGATTAGATGTGTGGAGTCATCCGCTTTGCCTGTTTTAGTTGTGTAGAAGTGTCCCGTTTGTTGCTTCTAGTTGTGTAGAACCGTCCACTCCTTTTGCTTTAGTTGTGTAAAAGCGTCCGGTTTCACTTGTCAGCTGTGTAAAACCGTCCACCCGTTAATGAAGGGAATAGGTAATCCCTGTTTTTTTTATATGTCGGTATATCAGTGAAATAAAAGAGAGAAATTTTTAAATAAAAGGTATCGGCTGTGTAAAACCATCCACCAAAATACATAATAAAGACCTAAACTCCTAACCCCTTTAAATATCCCCAAAGCGATAACATAGAAATGACTGGGAAAATAAATTTTCCCTTCACATGCCCTATACGTACTTTCGGAAAAAGATTTTTCGGAAGTATGTGTTGATTTTCACGTTTTTTTATATGATTGGAAGGCGGTTCTGTTCATCTTCTGTATCCGAATTAGTTTTTCAGGGCGTTCCCTTCTGACCGGGCTATTCGTTGCAAGTCCTCGTTACCCTCCAGGCTTTTCCCTGCTATCCCTAACGCTCTACGCTCCGGCTATGCCGGAAGAGAGGTATGATGATTTTTTCCTGAACTGATAGGAACATTGCGAAGGTAGGCGTGGCCGGAACGCCCGATATTGAAAAGCCAAATCTCCATCCTCCCATTCCGGGAGGTAGTATTTACCAGTTCAATCCCGTTCTGATCCGTCTTTCCCGCTTTCTCTTCAATGCACTGTTCCCAATCAGTTGAGGAAAAATTTATGGTTGGGGCGACAAGCGATGTTTGCGAGTATTAATCTTTTAATTTTTGGCAGTATGAAAACGAAGAGAACCGTATTTGAAGTGAATGACGTTTATCGGGTGATGGAAAACAGCGAGTTGATTTATACCTTGACGAACAGTGAGAAACTGAAACGTGAAGAATATAAGTATGAACAGATGGAAATAGAAGGATTGTGCTTGTCTGATGTACTGGAAACACTAACACCCAGCCGTAAAAAAGTCGCTTATGCGGCGATTGAGCTATATAAACGGCTGAAAGAAGGGCAAGTTGAAAGTCCTGCGCTTTTATCCAGCAATAATGTTTATAAAATGATGCATCCTGTTTTGTGCGATATAGCTACTGAAGAGATGTGGGTGCTGTTGCTGAACAGTTCGTCCAAACTCATCCGTAAAGTCCGTATCTCATGCGGCGGGATAAATACCGCCCCTGTGGATATACGGGTTATCATGAAGCAGGCATTGTATTATAACGCCGTATCTTTTATCATGGTACATAACCACCCATCAGGAGCACGCAAGCCCAGCAGTGCGGATGACCGCTTGACGGAAGCAGTTAAAAAAGCCGCTGAAACATTAGACATCCGTTTGGTTGACCATGTGATTGTGGCAGGCAATAACTATTATAGCTATGCGGACGAGGGAAGATTGCAAAATAGGTAAAGGTGGACGGGAGAAATCCCGTCTGCCCGGGATTTCGGCTTCGGGGTTCTTTTTTGGCAGTCACCCCAAAAAAGAACCAAAAAAATGCTTCCCGGACTATCGGATGCGACATCGTAAAATACGCAAAGACGTGGCTTTTCAGAATAAATACATATCTTCGCGCCAAAGGTGATCGGAATGAATGTATTTTCTACTTTTGATACAGGCGTTATGGTGGCTCTCTTACTGGGCATTGAGTTTCTTAGAAGTGATATCCGAACGATTCTCTATTGTAAAAGGAATGATCCCAGGATTCTTAAGAGTTGCTTATATACGCTGCTTATATTATTGACCAGCCTTTATTCTATTGTGGCCGGAGCCATGCTTCATCCGGAACCCGTACCTGTTTATGAATTGATACCCGGTTTTCAATATGGGGTTTATGGCTTTTCTTTTTCGTTTATATTGCTCGCTGTTGCATGTCTTTATCGTAAAACATTACCTTTTGTCCTTTTGGGCTACGCTATGATATATGTGATCGGTGTATTGATACCACTACTTAGGTATGTAGTGTCTATGATGGATTATTTCACTCGTACAAGGGTATAGCAGGTTAATTTCTTGATTGTATCGGATTGCCCTTTCTGTGGGCTGCCTCCCCCGGCTTCTTTCCTCCGATCCGAGTCCGGCTTTTTGCTCGGCAAAGGTTTCGGGATTCCGCAAATGGCAAGTTACGGCCATGCGCCTTTACTGTATGGAAAATAACGATGAAGAAGTGTCTTCCCGACATTTTCCATAAGTGAAACTTGGCTTATTGCTTGCAATCCAGACCTTGATATGCCGAAAAAAGGCTCAGAACTCAGATGGGGAATGACATCAAAAAAAAGGTCGGCTGACCAAAGACCTTCCCGATACAAAAAATGAAAAGGTCTTGAATCTAGCTGAAGAATAAATCAGATGTTCAACTTAAATAATGCTAATATGGAAAATTTGATTACACAAATCAACAAAGAGAGATTGGTTAATAGCGACACAGCTCTTATGATGAAGGAATTATACTATTACGTGCCTTGTGAGTATTGGTATGACAAACAGGATAGGCTACGCACCGATATTGAGGGAAGGAATACCCCGATGTATATGTGCGAGTGCCCGACACTGGCAGCATGTATCCAATGGATGATACAGACTCGTGAATATACGTTTCAAACAGAACAAAACGTGGCGGTCTGGCATGTGGTTGTGAGGGCTGGAGATTATGTGTTGTATGACTCCGAAAGTAATGCGGACGCTTTTTGTTGTTTGGAAGAAGCATTGGAAAAAGCGGTACAGGAGTGCATGGAGTTATTGTATTAAAATTAAAAAAAATCAGTCCCCGTGAAGGGGACTTTCCTATAATCTTGCTGAGAGGTGGAATTGCAGACGATCTTTGAGAATCATCTTTGAAGGATGGGCAGAGGTTTATTCGTTATTTGTTATTTTTGTTCTCGGATTTCAGCGCAATTCCATTCCTTCTTAATAGGCGATATACTGTTCCGCTACTGCCTATGTTTAATATTTTCTGTATCTCCCTTACCGGCGTTCCGGATTCATAGAGTTGGATGCAGCTTTTCTGCTTGGCGATGTTGTTTTTGTTGATAAGTGTCTTTCTGCCGAATTTGACACCTTTTTCCTTGGCGATTCTTCTGCCTTCTTGGGTTCTCTCATAGATAAGGTCTCTTTCAAACTGAGCGAAAGCACCGAGAATGTTGTTCATCAGTTGGCCGATTGCGCCTTCCGTACTGATGTTGTCTTGCAGTGAGGTGAATTGGATGCCCCTATTCTTGAAATCTTCCAATAGCGTAAGGATATTCTTCAGCGAACGGCCAAGCCGGTCCAGCTTATATACGACAAGTGTGTCGCCTTCCCGGAGAAAGCTCAGGCAGGCATCCAGTTCCGGGCGGTTTTGTTGACGTCCGGTCATTTTCTCAGAGAAGATTTTCTCGCATCCGGCAGCCTTCAACGCTTCCAGTTGCATATCCAGATGTTGTTCCTTGGTGGAAACACGGGCATATCCTATTTTCATCCTGTTTTCGTATTTAAATGTGTAATGAAGGTTTTAATTCTTCACTTTTTCAAATATGAAGACATTAATTCTTCATATTCCTCACGGCTGTATTGGTTGAACCCCTTTTGCTTCATTGCCAAAAGAAGCCTTTCCAGTTCTCCGATAGTCACTACCTGTTTGCCGATAACGGTAAATTGTTCCCATTCTCCCTTTTCGTTGAGCAGGTATTCCCGGTGTGCAAAACAGTAAAGAGAACCATCGATGTCATTCCGTTTCTGCCATTGACGCAGGTGCTTCAAACTGGTGAAATCACGGGTGACAGTACGTGGAATGGGAACCAATACGTCAATTTCCATCTTGAATTTTATATTCTCTTCCGCTTCTCGCATGGGTGATTAGCTTATTTCATAATACATCAATTATCGTATGGGCAGGAAGTTCCAGTTTGGAGAAAGCAAACATTTTCTTGCCCAAATCCTTTAGCGATGCCCCAATATGATATACTTCCGTATTATCAATGATTAAGAAGCGGTCATGACTACTTTTGTAGGTTCTAGCTTCAATGGGAGGATATTGGTCATTGTGTTTGTTTAAATCAAGTTGGAGCTGTGCGTTTATTTTGTGTATAAATAGTAGCTGATACTCCACTGTTTCGTTTGCTCAACATGAGTAACACGGATTCATCTACATAGTTGTCGATAAGCACAAGTGAGCATTTGGCAGACTTTATTAAATCTGTAGCAAACTTATACGCATCGAATATCTGACCGTCAAAGAATATACCTTCCACCGGAGGCAATGAGGTGCGTACAAAGAAGTCTATCTTTGCATCATGTTCAGCAATGGTTTTCTCTATTTGGAAGAATCTATTGTTCATTCTATATTCCATGTCATTGAGCCGTTGGTTTATAGAATAACCTTTCAATAAATATTCTTTTAAAATTTTATTTGCCCATTGCCTGAATTGCGTACCTCTTACGCTTTTAACTCTGTATCCAACTGAAATTATTACGTCTAGACTAAAGAACTTGACAGGCTTATCGGAATTAGCAATGTGCAAAAAATGCACATTGCTTTTCTCTTCCAATTCCTTTTCCTTAAAAACATTATTTATATGTTTGGTAATAACGGTTCTGTCACGTTGAAAAAGTTCTGCTATCTGCGCTTGTGTGAGCCAAACGGTTTCATCTTCTAAACGTACTTCCAACCTTACAGCTTCATCCGGTTGGTATAGTATGATTTCTCCTTGCTTCTCCATTATATGTTTCGCTTTTATTATATTGTTGCAAATGTACGAAAAAGAAACGTTATAAAGTCTGTTTTTTCCGTAAGTATTACCTTAAAAATTTGTTCCCTTTTTATTTTAATAAAACAGAAACATTCTGCTGTCTTGTTGTTCATAGTTGGGGTATCAAATAACTAAAATTCAAATGGAAACATTTTAATGCACGTTTGTTTGTTAGAAGCGGAGAAAAGGACACAAGACATGATAAGAATCATAGGTCGGGGAGCGCCGCACGGCAAGGGGGTCACTAGCACTCTCGACGAGTGAAGCCGTTGGCCGGGTTATCGGTGAAAATGGAAAAAAGTTAGCTTTTGGTGTTGTTATAACTTTATCTATATTTGTATCGTGATAATCAACTTATAAAGTTATAACATTATGGTAACGAATATTATTCAGATTGGAAACAGCAAGGGGATAATACTTCCTTCCGAGATATTGAAACAGTTGCGTTTGTCCTTGAAATCGGCTGTGAGCATTTCTTTGGACGGGAACAATATTGTGATAAAGGCACAACCACGGCAGGGATGGGCGGAAGCTGCCAAACGTGCCCATGAGAATGGGGATGATGAGTTGCTTATCCCTGATGTGTTTGAGGATGAAAAGTTTGAGGATTGGACATGGTAGAACAGTATGGAGTGTATTGGGTAGAGTTAGACCCTACCCGTGGGGGTGAAATGGCAAAGACACGGCCATGTGTTGTTGTCACTCCTTCAGATTTGAATATGTACCTTACAACAGTAGTCATTGCTCCGATAACCTCCACGATAAGGAACTATCCTTACCGGGTTCTGTGTTCTGTAGCCGGGCGTGAAGGAGAGATAGCCACTGATCAGATTCGCACGGTGGATAAAAGCCGTCTGAAAAGAAAGATTGGAGATTTGAATTTCAGTGAGATAAAAAGACTGAAGGAAGTGTTTCATCAAATGTTCTGTGAATAATGGAAAGTGTGCAAATAACAGGTTATGTAGCGTATTCAAAAAAGATATTATGAAGCCAACTACTTATATTAATTGGGACGGTCTGAAAGACATTCCATTCTTCTACTGCGATACAAAGGAAGATGAAGAAAACAAGGACTTTGACATCTACTATCAAGGAAAACTGGTGCTGCATGACTACAACCATTGCGGACACTACCTCTACACAGCTGCTGTGCTGTTCAGCAGAATCAAAAACATTACAGCCGACTGGGTGAACCTGCGCAACCTTTGGATTCTGCGTGATTGCGTGCGTGAGAACTACAATCACGGCATAGGGGTGGACGACATTATCTTTGGAGAGAATTTTGATGGCGAGAACCTCGATACACTCACACCGCTTACAAAGAAACGCTTTGATTATTTGTGTAAGCGGATTAAGGAACTTGACCCATACGCAACAATTTAACACTCCATTGGGCGAGGGCAGGGCTTGCTGCGGATGCCAGACTTTAAATAATCCATTGGATTAATTATCTTTGCACGCTAATTTTCAAATTATAAAGAAATGACTAAATCGGAAATCGTAAAGGAAATATCTGCCAGAACCGGCATCGACGGCAAAGCGGTGCTTGCTGTTGTGGAAGGATTCATGAACGAGGTAAAGACTTCGTTGGGCAAGGAGGAAAATGTCTATCTTCGTGGATTCGGTAGTTTCATAGTGAAGAAGAGAGCGCAAAAGACAGCCCGGAATATCTCTAAGAATACTACTATGATTATTCCGGCTCATAACATACCGGCATTTAAACCGTCTGACGAATTTTTGACAATGGTAAAAATGGGTAAACAATGAAAGATCAGTTACGATTATTGAGAGACTGTATCAATAATGATCGTCCGGTAGTTGTCTTTCAGGGAGACGATTTTTGCGCTCCTGAGATCTTGGAGGCAGCAAAAGAAATTTATTGTAAACATGGTTGTTCCGAAGAATTTCTTTTTGACTGGCAGCTGCTTATCAATGAGGTGAAGGCTTACCAGTTAGAAAGTCCGGCAACTGTCAAATTGCCGAAACTCTCCCCACAGAAACGGAACTGGTGCGGGAAGAGATGACTAAACGCTAAAAAATATTCTCGTTTAATACGCACCTTTTATTCTTCAGGCAGCGTATTGAACGGGATGGGATTAAAATGTTGGCGAACCTGCTTTTTTCGAAAGTTCCTGCCAATAGTTGAAGTCACCCGGTGAAAGATGCTCTTGCATCCAGTCACGCATACCAATATCGTTTCTTTCGTTCACATATCTCGTAAACGGAATCATTGTCTTACATGCTTCAAATCCGAGCATTCTCATATGGCGTGAAATATTGGGAGGAAGATCTTCCAACCACTCTTTATAATACATTATCAATCTGTTTTCTTGGATTGGAACCGCTTGTTGGTGATAAATATAGCTGGCGTTTCCGATTCTAATATCTCTGGCCTTATTTTCCCGTTCTTCTTCAGGTAGCCGACTTAAATATTCAGCTTGCGCTATTCTGCATTTGGAGTTTGGATGTTCCATGGTATTTTATATAATTAAGACTCTTCAATGATACGGTTCATCAAATCACATATTTTTTGGCAGCTATGACGGTCTGCGCAAGCAGGATAGGGGCATTCCTCAAAGGATGCCTGATTATCCGTAACTATGAAACCTCCGGAACGACATACATAACTTACCGGATGAAAATAAATATCTTCCTTTTTCGGCCTATAAGTACATAGTCTTATAAGGCTGTTCAGCTCTTTGCAAATTTGCTCACATTTTTCTTTGGGATAATGTGGCAAATCACCGAATGCTTCGTAGGGGACAAAGGCAAATGCTTTGTCATCCCACATGACAGGTGTGTAATTCTGTACCATTTGTTATTTGGAATAAGGATGGCTGGCAGATTCCGTATTTCTGTATCAGTTAGGTAATCCGTCACTATTTAAGTGCGCCTGGGCAAACTCCCGGAGGTTCGTTTCGGCAATGCACTTTTCATAAATCTCATCCAATACTTCTTGCATATTTTCTACTTTATTGAATTTTAAGGGGCTGCCGTTTGTTGCGGCTTGCCTTTCCAGTTGTTCGATGATACTGGGAAATATCCCACGCAATAAACCGACGGTAGCTACGGCTGTAGCTGGTTCTACCTCTATTGTAATCTTTTTCTTTTCCATATCGTTGTATTATGTTATCAAAAGTAATAATTATTAGGATATTGGTAAGCATTTCTTCTGAAAAACTTTTTAAAGATATTGTTTTAAGATGGCATACTGTGTTTTTGCGTTCACGCAGTATTCTTTCCCACCCTCCCCTTCATCGGAATGACTGTTCTCATTCCCGGTTTGCCCGTAGTCATCCGCTATGCGGCTGATTATGGGTAAACCAGAAAAGAGAAGTTCCAAACGTGGGCGGGATTGCAATGGTCATCATCCGGAGCTTCGGCATTGCCGAAACAACCTCCTTCTTTCGTATTGCAGCCCCGTCCTTTTACCGTTTGTCCCGGCAGTCCGTTGCTAACCCGTTCCCCCCTGCCACCTGTGGCAGGGAGATAGGAATACGGTTTTGCAAGCAAAACCGTATGGCTTGTTTTACTTTCCGTACTGCCCTTTTCCTAGTTTTCTGCCTCCCTAATGTGCGTTTTTCATAGCTCCATCTGAGACCCTTTGTTTTTGAACGGCAAATTTATTTCGGTGGATGGATACGAAAGAGTTCCGGTCTTCGCCCTTTGTACCGAAAAAAATAACGCCGGACGGCTTCGCTGTCCCCAACATTTTTTGTCGTCCAAAACTTTTCTTAATCCCTCCTTCCTTATTGTTGTGTGCCGTAAAAAAAAGGCTCATAAACTCAGATGGGGCATGAAAGCTCAAAAAAAAAGTCGGCAGAAAGAAAAGGCCATCCCGGAAAGGGGTTTTAAAAAAAGGTCTTTAAATCTAGCTGAAGCATAAAATTAGAAGTTTAACAATCCCAAAAAACAACGAGTTATGTCACGAGTACACTATTTAGAAGGAGATTATGAACAGTTGGTTATTAATGAAACGATAGACGGTCTTTTTTCCAGTTATCGTATAGACCGCAATTCATTGCCAAAAGGATTTTTTCCTTTATGAGATTAGATGGGATGACAGCTTATCTTCATTGGCAGAGATTTGCCCCTCTGTGGTGGTGAATCATGCAGGTTCGTTCATAACAAAGTCACCCCTTGAATTTGATGCGAACAATAGCATACGGATAACTTATGCCAATTTTATCGAGTTCTGCCAGTTTGGCGAGTGGGCTTATGAGAAACTGGCTGTATTGGATTGTAATTCCGGTAATGTTGCTGTGATAAGCCCAGACAGGCGATTACAGACCGCTGAAGAGATTGAGATTTTTCTGAGTGAGCATTGTGGCTATCATCTGAGTGAGATTAATTGGATGGTGATGAAAGGCGATGTGCTGTTTTTGAACGAGAACGATTTTTAATGAGTATAACCGTAACTGCCTCTTGGAATGGGGCAGTTACATAAAATATTATAAGTATGAAGTGGATAGATAAGATGGTAGAACGCATTACCCGAAAAGAAACAGCTTTAAATGACCGCTTTTGTGTAAATCGGCATACGGTTGTATGTCAGAGTGGTACGACTGATTATGTTTCTGTAACGATTGATAATACCGATGGTTTTGATTTCGATTTTTGGACAAAACAACTTTGTTTTGAGAAGGACTGTAAATATCGCTCGGAGATAAAAGCGGCTTTTGATAAAATCTATGGCACAAGGAATATAGAATGTTGTGAATAATGAAATCAGAATAGTATGATACCAAAGGAGATAATGAAACTTTATGAAAAGCTTGCTTTCAGTCGGGGATATGAAGAAGCCTTTCGGGATTTTTTGGATGTTTGTCTTTACTATTTGTCTGTCGGGATGTTGGCAGAGGATTACCGTAGAGTGGAAAAAAGATATAAGCCATATGAAATGGAACTTTTTGTTCAAATGTTTTATAGGGTGTCTGAATATTCGGAAGGATTTTGCGATGTCTTGGGAGATATGTTCATGGAGTGTGTCAGTCATGGGAATAACGGACAGTTCTTTACCCCGATACACGTTGCTGATTTGATGGCATGTATGGGGGGAAAATAGGCTGAAACCTAAACAGTCGGTCTGTGATTCGTGCTGTGGTTCCGGCAGGATGCTACTTTCCGCTGTAAAAAAATGTGCGGAAGAGAATGATGGAGGAAGGCTTTTTTGTTATGGCTCGGACATAGATTTGATTTGTGTAAAGATGACTGTTGTCAATCTGATGATGAATAGCGTACCCGGTGAAGTCGCATGGATGAATACATTGACAATGCAGCATTGGAGAAGTTATCATATAGATTTACAGTTGATAGCCGGAGTATGGTTACCTATTTTAAAGATAACGGAAGCAGGTGATACTTCTTTTGTTAGGAAACTTGAAAATGCAATGGAGGATAATTCTGAATTGAAGAGGTCGATTCAGAGCAACGCAAGGGCTACGCAGCTGACTTTTGATTTTTGACAAGATAAATATGTAAAAAGGATTTTGGTATGAAAGCAATAAGAACAAAAGAGGTGAATGAGAACGTCAAAGCGGCGAACAGTTGTTTGCGTAAAGCGAAACGGCAGGCTAAGGAATTGGCTGTTTTTACAGGTGAAGTAGTGCGTCTGATAGATAAGGAAGGGCATTCTCTACAAGGGTTCTTTAATCGGGTGGAGTTTGTTCTGGTGGACGGCACTATTAAATTCCGTGTAGTTATAAATCCTATTCTTGAATGTGAGAACTGTATAATGGCTTCTTGCCATGAAGACTATCTTTATGAGGTGGTCTCGGTGGAAAAGTTTACCTATAAAAATTATAGGTATCATTTGTGATGATATTGTATTTTAATGATTATAAACTGATTTATATTATAACAATGATGGGCAAAATTAATAATATTCCCGTTTTGAATGAAGATGTTATTCGTTTGGTTGTACTCAATGAGGAAATTATAGGGTATATCTATCCACGAAGGACTTCTTATGTGGTGGCATTGGAGATAAAGCCGGGACGTACTACCTCTTTGGCCACATCTGTCAATAAACAATGCATGGTTTTGTTGAGTGATAAGGTTCGTTTGGCCACGGAACAGGATTTCGATGATTTTCATATATGCTTTGATGGTTTCAGAAATAACACTATGTATTGTTATAATCAGGGAACGGAACCTATATACCTTCAATGAAATACATTCTCCCTTCTTTTGGATTAGGGAAGGGAGGGCATTTCGCTGTCCGCTACTTTTTGGCAAGCGCCCCAAAAAAAGTAGCAAAAAACGCTTGGAGTTACTGGTAATCCCATTAATTTGCGTTCACGCAGATTCTTTCCCACCCTCCCCTTCATCGGAATGGCTGTCCTCATTCCCGGCTTGCCCGTAGTCATCCGCTATGCGGCTGATTATGGGTAAACCGGAAAAGAGAAGTTCCAAACGTGGGCGGGATTGCAATGGTCATCATCCGGAGCTTCGGCATTGCCGAAACAACCTCCTTCTTCCGTATTGCAGTCCCTTCCTTTTACCGTTTGTCCCGGCAGTCCGTTGCTAACCCGTTCCCCCCTGTCACTTGTGGCAGGGAGATAGGAGTATGGTTTTGCTTGCAAAACCGTATGGCTTGTTTTACTTTCCGTACTGCCCTTTTCCTTGTTTTCTGCCTCCCCTAATGTGCTTTTTTCATAGCTCCATCTGAGATCCTTTGTTTTTGAACGGCAAATTTATTTCGGTGGATGGATACGAAAGAGTTCCGGTCTTCGCCCCTTTGTCCCGAAAAAAATAACGCCGGACGGCTTCGCTGTCCCCAACATTTTTTGTCGTCCAAAACTTTTCTCAATCCCTCCTTCCTTATTGATGTGTGCCGTAAAAAAAAGGCTCATAAACTCAGATGGGGCATGAAAGCTCAAAAAAAAAGTCGGCAGAAAGAAAAGGCCATCCCGGAAAGGGGTTTTAAAAAAAGGTCTTTAAATCTAGCTGAAGCATAAGTTTAATTTTAATAGATAAAAGACTATGGCACATCAGAGTAAATATCCTAGTTTAGACAGACAATGACATAAGATGATGTTTTCTTTCTTTGAGTATCTTCCTATGCAATATCGGCAGGCAACGGAAAGAGAATGGCAAATTCGTAAGATGATATGGAGTTTTAAGGATGGAAAAGCTTATTTGAATGTAGCTTGGATGATAGCGAATAAGTTACATCAAGTTTTTGGTGATGATGTTAAGAATATTGTTTTTGCTTGTGTCCCGGCTTCTTCCGCTGATAAGAATGAACTTCGTTATAAGGGGTTTGCTTCGGCTGTGTGTAAGTTTTCAGGTGCTATCAATGCGTATGAACATATACGTGTCAGTGGAGATCGTTTGGCTATTCATGAGAAATTTGATAGCAAGTCGCTTCAAAAAGTACAAGTGATAGAATTTGACAAGGACTTTTTTCGGGGTAAGAAAATCTTGGTATTTGACGATATTTTAACGAAAGGGTTTTCGTATGCTCGTTTCGCATGTCAGTTGGAAAAAATAGGAGGTGAGGTTTTGGGAGGTTTCTTTTTAGGTAAAACAGTTGTCCGTATGTTATAAGATGAAAGAAAAAGAGAGTTATATAGAGAAGCAGAAGGGTATCTTTGGAGATACTACTTGGTTCACTTATCGTTATGAGGTGAATGGAATGGTGTATGAAACTTCGGCAGGTTCGTTGGATATATGTAGAAAGGCACGTGATAAATGGATGAAAATGATGTCCGTTGCTTTTACCGGTCATAGAACGATACGAACAAATAAATATGCTTTGTCCGTATCGTTGAATGAAGAGGTACGTTTCTGCTATGAGAATGGAATCCGTTTTTTCTATATTGGTTGTGCGGTTGGATTTGACATGATGGCTGCTCATACCGTACTTGAACAAAGGAAACAATATCCCGATATGGTTTTGGTGGCGGTTGTTCCTTATGTCGGGCAAGATGTGTATTTCAACAAAGAGGACAAACAGAGGTATGCTGATATTTTGCGCCAAGCCGACAAGGTGGTAGTTCTATCCGAATATTATTATGCTCAATGCTATGCCCACCGTAATGATTACATGATTTTGTCTTTTTCATATCATTTTTTAGGGAAGTCAAATCATTTTCCGTTGCAAATATAGATTGTTGCTAACCCCGGTTACGGGGATAAGGGGGCGATTCACAAACACCACGTTGTTATTCGGCTGAAATCTTCCTTTTTTTGCCCTGCATAAAAAGCGTATTTAACCCGAATTATTCGTTGCCATCTTCACCAATAAAAAAGTTACAAATCTTCCTTTTTCCGGCCAGCATAAAAAGCGTATTTATATCTTTTTTCATGGTGTCCCCCAAAGCCAACAATCAGTTATTGCACTGTAAAATTGATTAATTAACTTCTAAAAAATCAGAGATATGAAAAAGATTGAAAATTCATTCGCAGTAACAGGTTTTATCGGTAAGGATGCAGAAATCCGTAGTTTTGAAACAGCAAGCGTAGCACGCTTTTCTATCGCGGTCAGCCGTGCAGACAAGACAGGTGAAGAAACCTCTTATGTTTCCGCTTTCATGGGGATTGAAGCCTGGAGAAAGAATGAAGCACTGGATTCCTTCGATGTATTGAAAAAAGGTGAGCTGATAACCGTTGAAGGCTACTTTAAGCCGGAAGAATGGACGGATTCTAAAAGTGGGGAGAAACGTAACCGTCATCCGCTATGCGGCTGATTATGGGTAAACCAGAAAAGAGAAGTTCCAAACGTGGGCGGGATTGCAATGGTCATCATCCGGAGCTTCGGCATTGCCGAAACAACCTCCTTCTTTCGTATTGCAGTTCCTTCCTTTTTACCGTTTGTCCCGGCAGTCCGTTGCTAACCCGTTCCCCCCTGTCACTAGTGGCAGGGAGATAGAATACGGTTTTGCAAGCAAAACCGTATGGTTTGTTTTACTTTCCGTACTGCCCTTTTCCTTGTTTTCTGCCTCCCCTAATGTGCTTTTTTCATAGCTCCATCTGAGATCCTTTGTTTTTGAACGGCAAATTTATTTCGGTGGATGGATACGAAAGAGTTCCGGTCTTCGCCCCTTTGTACCGAAAAAAATAACGCCGGACGGCTTCGCTGTCCCCAACATTTTTTGTCGTCCAAAACTTTTCTAAATCCCTCCTTCCTTATTGATGCGTGCCGTAAAAAAAAGGCTCATAAACTCAGATGGGGCATGAAAGCTCAAAAAAAAAGTCGGCAGAAAGAAAAGGCCATCCCAGAAAGGGGTTTTAAAAAAAGGTCTTTAAATCTAGCTGAAGCATAAAATTAGAAGTTTAACAAACTAATTAGCAGAAGTATATGCAAATCATTCAATTTGTTTTTTCGGTCATCATCGCTCTTTGTGCAGTGGCTATGTTTGTCGGAGCGGTAATAACGCTAAGTCCGATAAAGGTTGTGTCGGTTACGTTGTTGGCTCTTATTTGCCTATTCTCCTTGTTTCTCGTGAAATTGGCTTATTGTGAAATGAAATCTAAAAATGATATACTATGAAAGTGTCAGAACAATTTAAAAGTACCATCAAGGCATACCTTGATAATATGGCAGCGGTGGATAGTCTGTTTGCTCCAGTCTATCAAAAACCTACAAAGAATATAGATAATTGCATTACCTATATTTTAAACCAAGTGAAGAAAAGCGGTTGCTGTGGTTTTAGTGATGATGAAATTTTTGGTATGGCGTTGCACTATTATCAGGAAGATAATATTGAGGTGGGTAGCCCATTGAAATGTAATGTAGTCGTAAATCATCATGTTGAATTGTCAGAGGAAGAAAAGAAAGCGGCTCGTGAGGCTGCTATCAAAAAATTGCAGGAGGAAGAATTGGCAAAGTTGAAGAAGCGTCAACAAGCTAAACGTGAGAACAACACCGAAGTACAAACCCAGTTAACTCTTTTTTGATATGAAACCCAAGACAAAATTACAAATGGAAATCGTGAATGGGAGCAGGAAGTTAGCTCCCGTTTCAGAGGCTCAAAAGCGTTATGCCTATAAACATTGCTTTGTGCATTATTTCAAGCGTGATGCAAAGGGGAATTGCTTTTGTTTGGATTGTGGGCATACATGGCGGGATAAGGAAGATAAGAAAAACTGTAAATGTCCTCATTGCGGTATGAATCTGAAATTGGAGAATAGCAGGAAAAGGACGGCTGTATATAAAGAATATTTTTGTGTGATTACTACATACAAGCAATATCAAGTTATCCGTTTTTTTATGGTGGACTGCCGGCTGAAAAAAGGGTCTCCGGCTAATTACTTTATAATTGAGGCGGTACAGTGTTGGATGAATAAAGAGGGCAAGACAGAAACGCTGTCTTTGCTGCGGGGCATGTCTATATTTTATTACGATGCATGGATATATGGAAGTTCTTTGGAATTGCGTAAGCGGAATGTGCATCATGACCGTATTTATGATATTTGTCCGGCAGTTATCTATCCGAGAATGAAAGTGATACCCGAACTTACGAGGAATGGATTTAAGGGTGTCTTTTATGATATTTGTCCGAGTTCCTTCTTTATGACATTATTAACTGATAATCGGATGGAGATATTATATAAGGCAGGGCAAATGAATTTGTTCTTGAGATTTTTAGAGAGAAAATACGGTATGGATAAGTATTGGACGTATGTAAAAATCTGTTTAAGACATGACTATGTGATACATGATGCGGACTTGTGGCTGGACTATGTGGATATGCTGATAGAAAATAAATTGGATGCGAGAAATCCTCATTATTTGTGTCCGTTGAATGTAGAAGAAGCGCATGATTGGGTGATGGGGAAATGTAAGAAGAAATATTCTGAAAAGGATGAAAAAGACTATATTGCTGCCAAATCACGTTTCTTTAATCTTTCGTTTGCGGATGGAAATATTATGGTTCGGGTATTGGAAAGCCTTTCGGACTTTTACAAAGAGGGAAAGTTGCTGCATCATTGTGTATTCAGCAACGCCTATTATAAGAGAGAAGATTCGTTGATAATGTCGGCAACGGTGGATGGAAGGCGCATGGAAACGGTGGAGTTTTCACTTAGCAGGATGGAGGTGTGCCAGTGTCGTGGAAAGTCTAACCAATTATCAGCCTATCATGACCGGATTCTGAATTTGGTACGGGATAATATACCATTGATAAGGGAAAGGATGGTAGTGTAATGAATAGCCCACACATCTAAATGTGTGGGAGTTCTTTTTTGGAATACGCCCAAAAAAGAACCCCAAAAAACGTTGTCGCTACACATCGTTACGCTCGGATTATTTGCTTGTCGGCTTTAGTTTGCCGATACATTTTTCCATGTCGGGAGACAATAGGAAAGAAGCCGTCTTTTTCTGCTGCACCCCTGAGTGTGGCTGGACGATGGCATACCTGCATTTTAATATCTTGCCGATAACTTCCGTACTGTCACGGTGCAGGTACATGGCTTTCATGGCATCCGTTGCTTTCAGGCTTTTTTCGGCTTCCATATAGGCGGAAAAGGACGGTTTGAATAAGGCACGGGGACTTTCCGCTTTCTGTATGACAGCGGATAATTGTGCGCTTTTGTTGTTCAGGTAGCACAGGCTGTCCGATACGGTGACGTCTTCTGTTTCCAACACTTCCAGTAGTTCGAACTTTAAATCCGTCCAGGTGCCGTGAGAATCTGTCTGAACCCATTCCGCAATGGCCTTCTCATAGCCGGGTTTGCTGCATGAGGAAAAGGCAATGAGCAGCATACAAAAAAATAAATGCTTGATATTCATATTGATCTGATTTTATAGGTTGTCGTATTATGTGATGGAGCAAATCTATGAGGTTACTGGCCGTCCTCCGTGGAGGAACAGATGCCACACGAGATTTTCAGATCATCGTTCCAATCCTTGTTTTCCGAAAGTTCGACGTTCTTCAGTTCCCGTACCTTGTTGCGGAGTTCATCGTTACTCAGGCTCTCGACATCAGTCGTATCGCCATGAAAGTAACGATGCAGCCATAGGGTGTACTTGTGCCCTTGCTTGTCGTTGTCAAAGATGCTCCGAAGCTCCTTTACCTGGTTTTTGTCAAGAATCAGGCGTAATAGCCTCAT
>VOFI01001236.1_pt1 | contig 22001 bp, 26 predicted proteins | sample 5384131 | NCBI WGS metagenome assembly VOFI01 (sample SAMN12384728, study PRJNA508395) | human gut metagenome | isolation source: healthy gut H | host: Homo sapiens | reverse complement strand
ATAAAATAAGCAATATGGATAAACGGGTGATCGCTGTTCGCCCCTACATATAGAAATCAAGATCATCGCCGCAGGCGATACCTTAATTCCTCATTCCTCACTCCTCATTCCTCACTAAAAATCAGTCTTTCGCCTCAAACCAGCTTCTGCCGCTGTTTACGTCCACTGTCATTGGCACAGCAAGCTTTACAGCGTTCTCCATTTCATCTTTGAGTATCCCTTGTCTTTTTTCAGCCGCTTCTATAATAAGCTCGTCATGCACCTGCAAAATAAGTCTTGCGTCAAGATCTTCTTCTCTAAGCTTTTTGTATACTCTTACCATTGCTATCTTTATGATATCAGCCGCAGCACCTTGGATAGGTGCGTTCATTGCCGCCCTCTTTCCAAAAGCCTGCAAGACCTTGTTTGAAGCAGAAAGCTCAGGGATATATCTTCTTCTGCCGAAAAGGGTGGTGACATAGCCGTTTTTTATGCCGTAATCAACTGTCTTATCCATAAATTCAGATACTTTCGGGAAGTTGTCAAGATAATTCTTGATGTATCTTTTTGCTTCCGCAACGGTCACGCCGATATCTTTCGACAAAGAAAATGCTCCTATGCCATAGATTATACCAAAGTTTACAGCCTTTGCCGCACTTCTCATTTCAGGGGTGACAAAATCCTCGGGGATATCAAAGACCTGTGCCGCCGTTGAGGTATGGATATCTCTACCCTCTGAGAAAGCTTCCTGCATATTTTTGTCACCGCACACGGAAGCAAGCACTCTAAGCTCGATCTGGCTGTAATCAGCGTCAAGAAGAGTATAGCCGTCCTCGGCAACAAAGAATTTACGCATATTCCTGCCTATCTCTTTTCTCACGGGGATATTTTGCATATTAGGCTCTGTGGAGGATATCCTTCCTGTTCTTGTTTCGGTCTGCTTGAAAACAGAATGGACTCTGCCGTCAGGGTGGATAAGCTTCAAAAGTCCGTCAACATAGGTGGAATTGAGCTTTGTGAGTGTGCGGTATTCAACAATAAGAGGCACGATAGGGTGCTTGTCCATAAGGCTTTCAAGAACGTCCGCATTGGTGGAATAGCCCGACTTTGTTTTCTTCTTTGCAGGCAGACCTAAGTCCTCGAAAAGCACATCCCCAAGCTGCTTTGTGGAAGCTATATTGAACTCCTTGCCTGCATACATATATATCTGCGAGGTAAGCTCGTCTATCTTTATTTTCAAGTCCTCACCGAAAGCCTTTATGCCCTCTGCGTCAGCCTTTACACCGTAAAACTCCATTGATGCAAGCACTTCGCAAAGTGGCATTTCGATATCGTCGAATAGCTTTGTCATTTCTGTCATTTCAAGCTGTTTTTTCAGATTTTCACTAAGAGCAGGCAGGCTTGAAAGGTCTGCATATTCGCCCATATCAGAGCGGTAAAGGCACTTATATGAAAGACAAAGATTTTCCGCTGTATACTCGCTTGACTGTGAATTGAGAAGATATCCTGCAAGGTCGCAGCAGAAAGTGAGGTTTTCAAGGTGAGTGCCATTTGAGAACGCAAACTTATGGGCAGTTTTGCCCTCAAAGGTTATTTTTTCGCAGGCTGTTCCCATGAAAGCTGTGATAATTGCATTGTCCTCGGTGGTGTAGATAACATCGTTACAGAGGATAGAAAGTTTATTGTCGGCAAAGATAAAATACACTGTTTTGTCCTTGCCGAGAACAGATATAACGCTCTCATCAAGTGGCTTGACCTCAAACTTAGGCAGGTCGGAAAGCTTGAGCTTGCTTTCCTGCACTGCGCTGTCAGCACTTTCCACAGCTTTTCCGCTAAGACCCAATCTGTCTATAAGGCGCATCATTTCAAGGTCGGCAAGGAGAGCCTTTGTTTTCTCGGTATCGACCTCGCCCAGCTTATAAAACTCTGTAGCTTTATCAACAGGGGCTTCAAGACATATTTCGGCAAGGAAACGGCTGTCTATAGCGTCCTGATGACCATTTTCAAGCTTTGTACGCACAGACGGGGTAAGCTTGATATCTGCAAGGTGTTCATAAAGGGTCTTGACATCGCCCTCCTGCTTGATAAGGGAAAGGGCGGTCTTTTCGCCTATGCCCTTTACACCTGAGATATTGTCTGAAGTATCTCCCATAAGAGCCTTTACCTCGATCATCTGACGAGGGGTAACGCCGTATTCTTCCATTATCCTGTCAGGGGTATATATCTTTGTTTCCTTTGTGGTGGCAAGACGTACTGTCACACGGTCGGATGAGAATATAGCACTCGTTGCCTGAATCTGCGGCGGCTTTTGAGAGCGTACCAAGAATATCATCTGCTTCATATCCCTCGCACTGTACTATCTTTATACCAAGGTCGCCCAAAAGCTCTTTTATAACAGGCATTTGCTGTGCAAGCTCCTCAGGCATACCCTTTCGGTTGGCTTTGTATGCGGCATTCGCCTTGTGTCTGAAAGTAGGGGCTTTAAGGTCGAAAGCCACTGCCACGCAGTCAGGCTTTACCTCGCCTATCTCCTTGAGGTAAATATTCATAAACCCCGTAAGGGCATTCGTGAACTGTCCCTTTGAATTTGACAGCAGCTTTATTCCGTAAAAAGCTCTGTTCATTATGCTGTTTCCGTCTATGGCTAGTAGTTTCATTCTAGTCCAAGCACCTCCGCTTTATTGTTCTCATTTCTTGGATTATACTCGTCAACGTCCCACTTGATAGGGTTATTGTGTATGTATTTTGAAATTGCTATATATTCTTTTTGGTTTCTGATGATATGGTCATAATATGAACGCTGAAAAATATTAAAACCAATATCCTTATTTATAAATCTTTTCAACATTGACACATACTGTGGAACTATCTCGTTTGTAGGGGACGGCGCCCTCGACGTCCCGCTGACTCCCGCACCGATTTTCAGTATAAAATGGATATGATTTGGCATTATGACATATTGCAATATCTTTTTGTCATCATAGACACTGTTTGCTCTGGAATGTCCTCCCGACACGACCAAGCAAAGATAAGGCGGTTTAAGCTCAGGGTGGGAGATATAATTTGCGGCAATGTGACCTGCAATATGGTGAACAGGCACAAGAGGCTTATTTGCACTCATTGCAAGTCCCTTTGCAAAGCTCACTCCCACGAGAAGTGCTCCGATAAGTCCCGGAGCGTAGGTCACTGCAACAGCGTCGATATCCTCCATTGTGCAGTTTGCTTCTTCAAGAGCGGCTTTTGTCACCCATGTTATGTTCTCCGCATGGCGGCGTGAGGCTATCTCAGGCACAACTCCACCATAAAGCCTGTGTTCGTCTATCTGACTTGCAACTATATTTGAAAGCACCGTTTTTCCGTCTTCAACAACAGAGCAAGCTGTTTCATCGCAGGAGCTTTCTATTCCTAAAATCTTCATTATATTACCCTCTTTTTATTTCGTAAATATAAGCATATCATATACATTTAATAAGCAGACAAATTCAGGCGATACCTTAATTCCTCATTCCTCATTCCTAACTCCTCACTTTTCAAGGAAGTCCGTATATCCGCTTCATTTCAGCCGAATTTCCGCCGTCTGCGGAACGCACATACAAAGGCTTTTCTATCTGCACAAAAGGCTTTCCACCCTTTTTGCCCTCAACGAGAATGAGCCATGGGGGACATTCTGGGTTTTTGTGAACTGTCCGCAAACGCTTCGGCTCGATGCCGTTCGCCCTCATTGCCGTCATTATATCGCATAAGCGCTCGGGGCGGTTGCATATGCAAAGCCTGCCACCGAATTTCAGATTTTTCTTTGCACATCTGCACACGTCATCAATAGTGCAGAGCATTTCATGCCGTGCGATAGAAACCGCTTCGCTGTCATTCTTCGCACCTGTGTTGTTTATCTTGTAGGGCGGATTGCAGGTGATAAGGTCAAGCTCTTTTTCGCTTCGCCAATCATTCAAGTCGCCCAAAACAGGCTGGATAGTATCTATTTTCGACCTCTCAAGAGATACTTTAAGCTGTTCGTGAGCCTTTTCCTGTATCTCAACAGCATATATCTTCTGTGGCTTGTAAAATTTGTGCAGTAGAAGCGCTATTATGCCGCTTCCTGTGCAAAGGTCTGCGCAGATATCCTTGTGCCGTCCTGCTGAAAAATCCGCAAGCAGAAAAGCGTCAGTACCAAAGCGGTGTTCGTCAGATATACATATCTCAATGCCCTCGCCCAAGGACTCAAATGTAAAATCGTTATATGTCATTTATTTCTCCATTTTCAGTGGGTTGAAGTGCCATTAAAACAGCATTTTCCGTGGGGGCGGTGTAGAAATTTTTTCTCATGCCTACCCTCTCAAAGCCCAATTTTTCGTAAAAGCTTATAGCCCCAAGGTTTGACTCCCGCACTTCAAGATACCATTTTTCAGCCTTTGCGGCATTGTATGCGCTGTCAAAAAGGGCTTTTGCAATGCCCATTCTGCGAAACTTCTCCACCACGCCTATATTGTTTATCTCAGCTTCTCCGCAGACGCACCACACACTTATAAAGCCTGCGGCTTCGCCATTACAAAGGGCAAGAAACGATATGTCGTCAGGGTTTGAAAGCTGTTTTTGGTAGGTTTCAAAACTCCAGGCTTCGGGCAGAATTTTCGCCGCAGTTTGTGAAAAAAAAAAGCTGTACGTTTTCCTCTGAAAGAGGCACAATGGTCACATCTGCCACCTTATTCGCCCTCTATTTTCGTGCCAACAAGGCAATACGCTTTGCAGTCGCTCAGAATTTTGACTTTTACATCATGGAAACCACGCTCTCTAGCCATTGAACGCACCTGCTGAGGAGTGAACTTGTCAAAACCTGTGTCGCAGTACGGGAGTTTATCAAGGTAGCCCTTTGTATAGAATGTGCAGATAAAATTGCCGCCGTCTTTGAGAACTCGCCTTACCTCGTCAAGAACTTTTGCAGTGTCCTCCCAGAAATAAATGGTGTTCACAGTGTAAACAGTGTCAAAAAAATCGTCATTATAAGGAAGCTCCTCAGCTTTTCCCTGCTGTAAGATCACCTTGTTGGTATTCACTCCGTCACGGTTTTCTCGCTTGGCTTTTTCCACCATATCCGCAGAAATATCGACGCCATAGAACTTAGCGTTTATATTCTTGCTAAGCTTTTTGATAGTCACACCGTTTCCAAAGCCTATATCCAATATCCTTGCACCGTCAAGCTTGCAGACAAATTTTTTCACCGCTCTGTAGTGCTCTGCATTGAAAAAATTCATGAATTTTGCACAGGCTATACCGCCCAATCCCTCTGGATTAGCACACTGTCCGCCTATGTATTCTTTTATGCTCATAAAATCACCTCAAAAATCTAAATTGATATATAATATACAAATTGCGAAAGCCAACGGGCGAACAATGTTCGCCCCTACGAGAAATGATAATCGCCGCAGGCGATACCTTAATTCCTCATTCCTCACTCCTCATTCCTCATTTAAACAAGAGTCCGTAAAGCTCCCCCTTAGAAAAACCCGTCGCCTTTGCTATCTCACGGCAGGCGTCAGCTCCACGCATACCCTTTTCCACAAGGGCTTTTACTTGTTCCAAAGCTTCCTCTATATTCTCCGCAGGGCAAAGCTCGTCCTCTTTTGCACCCTCGATAACAAGCACAAATTCGCCCTTTGGCTTGTTGGCTTCATAATACTCCACAGCCTGCGCAAGAGTGGTGCGGAAAACTTCTTCGTGTATCTTTGTAAGCTCCCTGCAAAGAGATATTCTTCTGTCACCGAAATATTCCAGCATATCCTTCAAAGTGTAGATGAGTTTGTGGGGCGCTTCATAGAAAATAAGAGTGTTCGTGCAGTTTTTCACCGATGCAAGATGATTTAATCTTTGCTTCTTGGTGGTTGACAAAAAGCCCTCGAACTGAAATCTTGCAGTGTCAAGTCCGCTTATGGCAAGTGCTGATACCACCGCTGACGGACCTGGTACTACCTCCACTTTAACACCATTTTCAGCGCACAGCTTCACAAGAAGCTCCCCAGGGTCTGAAATGCAGGGCATACCAGCGTCTGTTACGATAGCGGCGTTCTCGCCTGCCATTATCCTGTTCAAAATGCTCTCGCCCACCTGTTTTGCATTGTGTTCATGATAGCTCACAAGTGGCGTTTTTATGTCAAAATAATTGAGAAGCTTTGCGGTAACTCTTGTGTCCTCTGCACAGATAAAATCAGCCTTTTCCAGAGTCTCAACTGCACGGTATGTCATATCTCCAAGGTTGCCTATAGGCGTTCCTACTACGGATAAAATTCCCATTGTTTATTCTCCTAACTCGTTTGCAAGTATGTGGTCTATCATCTCATAAAGGTCAGAAATGGTATTAAGCCCACCGCACTGCGCTCTTAGCCTTGCAGAGCCTTTCAGCCCTTTAACATACCATGCGCAGTTTTTTCTGGCTTCTTTCATGCCCTGACGTTCGCCCTTGTATTTGCATATAAGCTCGCAGTGCTTTTTCATCACTGCCATTTTTTCTTCTATGCTCACCTCAGGAAGCTTTTCCCCTGTTTCAAGATAATGCTTCACGTCACGGAAAACCCATGGTCTGCCATAGCTTCCTCTGCCTATCATCACAAGGTCACAGCCAGTCTGCTCATACATTGCCTTTGCGCTTTCTCCGTCAACAACGTCGCCATTTCCGATAACAGGTATCTTCACCGCCTCTTTTACCTGCTTTATTATATCCCAATCGGCTTTGCCTGAATAAAACTGCGTTCTCGTCCTGCCGTGACAGGTGACGGCGCTTGCCCCTGCCTGCTCGATGAGCTTTGCAAACTCCACTGCATTTATGCTGTTTTCGTCCCAGCCTGCACGAAATTTCACTGTAACAGGGCAGTTTGCGTTTTTTACCACCTCTCTGCATATCTCCGCCGCAGTATCTGGAAGCTTCATAAGTGCAGAGCCGCTGCCGTTGCCTACTATCTTAGGCACAGGACAGCCCATGTTTATATCAATGATATCAGGGGAATATTCGTTGAGCTTATAAGCCGCTTTTCCCATATAATAAGGGTCTTCCCCGAAAAGCTGCAAAGCATAGGGGCGTTCCTCGCTCTCTATCTCGCAAAGACGTGCAGTCTTTTTGTCACCAAAGCACAGACCCTTCGATGATATCATTTCGCTCACAAGATATGAAGCGCCATACTCTTTGCACATAAGGCGATATGATTTATCTGCCACCGACGCCATGGGTGCTAATGCGGCGGTCTTTTCTATTTCAACGTTTCCGATAAAAAAACTGTTCATCAAGTCAAATTCTCCTAATATGTTCCAATACATAAATAATCATAGCGATACTATTTTATTATAGCACAATGCGTGATTTTTTGCAACGATAAAAAGCCATATAACTACACAAAGTAATAAATCGCTGAAACGCCTTGACATTTGCGGAATTTTGCTATAAAATATAATGGTAGTATTATATTTTGTATAAGGAGAATGTTTCATGAATAATTCTGAAAAAACCATGGATAAGATTGTGGCTCTCTGTAAAAACAGAGGCTTTGTATACCCTGGAAGCGAGATCTACGGTGGTCTTGCAAACACTTGGGACTACGGTCCGCTTGGCGTTGAGCTGAAAACTAACATCAAGAACGCTTGGAGAAAGAAGTTCATTCAGGAGAACAAGTACAACGTTGGTCTTGACTCCGCTATCCTTATGAATCCGCAGACTTGGGTGGCTTCAGGTCACATCGGCGGTTTCTCTGACCCTCTTATGGACTGCAAGGACTGTAAGACACGTCACAGAGCGGACAACCTTATCGAAGATTTTGACGGCACTAACGTTGCAGGCTGGACAAACGAGCAGATGATGGACTACATCAAGGAAAAGCAGATCCCATGCCCAGATTGCGGCAGCCACAACTTCACTGATATCCGTCAGTTCAACCTTATGTTCAAGACATTTCAGGGTGTAACTGAGGACTCAAAGTCTGAGCTTTATCTGCGTCCTGAAACTGCACAAGGTATCTTTGTAAACTTTGCAAATATCCAGAGAACAACAAGAAAGAAAGTACCTTTCGGCGTTGCACAGGTAGGTAAGTCATTCAGAAACGAGATCACTCCGGGTAACTTTATTTTCCGTGTTCGTGAGTTTGAGCAGATGGAGCTTGAGTTCTTCTGCAAGCCTGGCACAGACCTTGAGTGGTTCAACTACTGGAGAGGCTTCTGCAAGGATTGGCTCCTTAGCCTTAACATCAAGGAAGAAAACCTTCGTCTGAGAGATCATTCACCTGAGGAGCTTTGCTTCTATTCAAAGGCTACAACTGACTTTGAGTATCTCTTCCCATTTGGCTGGGGCGAGCTTTGGGGCGTTGCCGACAGAACTGATTATGACCTTAATCAGCACATCAAGACAAGCGGCAAGAGCCTTGATTACTTTGACCCTGAAACAAACGAGAGATATGTTCCATACGTTATCGAGCCTTCCCTTGGCGTTGAGAGATTGTTCCTGACAGTTGTTTGCGAAGCATATGACGAGGAAAACATCGGCACAGAGGAGAAGCCTGACGTTAGAACTGTTATGCGTTTCCACCCTGCACTTGCTCCTTTCAAGGCTTGCATTCTTCCGCTTTCCAAGAAGCTCAGCGAGCAGGCAGGCGAGCTTTATGCAGAGCTTTCAAAGCACTTCCTTGTTGACTATGACGAGGCAGGTTCTATCGGTAAGAGATATCGCCGTCAGGACGAGATCGGTACACCATTCTGCATCACATATGACTTTGATTCTGTTGAGGACGGCTGTGTAACAGTAAGAGACAGAGATACAATGGAGCAGGAGCGTATCAAGATCGACGAGCTGGTAGCTTATATCGAAAAGAAGATAGCTTTCTAGTAAATTAAAAATCTTTGCGGGCGAACGGTTTGTTCGCCCGTTTTTTATGCCCGTTTTTACAATAAAAAGCTTTACAAAATTGGCGAGTTGTGATATAATATGTTTGTATATTTTTACGAAAGGACGTCCTTGCCATAAAAAATATATTTGACTCACATTGTCACTATGACGATCACGCTTTCGATGAGGACAGATACGAAGTCCTTGACAGGCTTCTTTGCGACCCTGACTCTCCTGTAGACAAGGTCTGCCATGCCGCAACGGACGAAAGATCGTCTTTGTTCGGAATCGAAACTGCGAAAAAATATGAGAATTTCTATACCTCTGTTGGCTTTCACCCTGAGTGTATGGATACTCTTCCTGAAAATTATATGCAGGTGCTTGACGAGCTTTATTTGAAAGCCTGCTCTACTCACAAGCTTGTTGCGGTTGGTGAGATAGGGCTTGACTATCATTATGAGGGATATGACAAAGAAAGACAGATAAAGCTTTTTGACAAGCAGGTGGAATATGCTGTGAAGAAAAGTCTGCCTGTTATAGTTCACTGCCGTGAAGCCACTCAGGACTGCCTTGACGTGCTGAACAAATATGCGCCGTCAGGTGTAGTTCACTGCTTTTCAGGCTCGGCGGAGACCGCAGAGATAGTGCTTGGGCTTGGTATGTACATCGGGTTTACAGGTGCGCTTGCTTTTAAAAATGCTAAAAAAGCCAGACGTGCTCTTGAAGTTGTCCCAATGGACAGGCTTCTTCTTGAAACGGACTGCCCTTACATGGCGCCCCCTCCTTACAGAGGACAGAGGTGCGAAAGCCCTATGATAGAAGAAGTGGCAAAGGTCGTGGCTGAGATAAAAAAACTCGATCCGCAGGAAGTGCTTGACATTACAAATAGAAACGCTTGCCGCCTGTTCGGGATCGAATATGAGAAAGGATAAGAGAACAAAATGAAAGAAACTATGTATGTAGTGATACCATGCTACAATGAGGAACAAATGTTGCCTATCACAGCGGAAGCGCTTATAAAAAAGTTCGATGAGCTGAAGGCAGAAGGTCGTATCGCACAGAACAGCAAGGTCATGTTCGTTGACGACGGCTCAAAGGACAAAACGTGGGAGATAATACAGAAGCTCCACGAAGCAAGCCCTGTTTTCACAGGTCTTAAGCTCTCAAGAAACAAAGGTCATCAGAACGCACTGCTGGCTGGTCTTATGACGGCGAGAAACTATGCTGATATCGTTGTTTCCATGGACGCTGACTTGCAGGACGATATAAACGCTATTGACGGCTTCCTTGATAAGAGGGCAGAGGGCTGTGATATTGTTTACGGCGTTCGTTCATCGAGAGAAAAAAGGATACCGCTTTCAAGCGTGGAACTGCTCAGGCATATTACAAGCTTTTGGAGCATATGGGCGTTGAGATAACATATAATCACGCTGATTACAGACTTATGAGCAAAAGGGCTATAGACGCTCTGGCAGAGTTTAAGGAAGTAAATCTGTTTCTGAGAGGTCTTGTGCCTATGGTTGGCTTCAAGAGCGACATCGTTAAGTATGTAAGAAACGAGCGTGTGGCGGGCGAATCTAAATATCCGCTAAAAATGCTTTCCTTTGCAGTTGAGGGAATAACCTCACTTTCTGTAAAGCCTATAAGATTTATCACCACTATCGGTATAATAGTATTTTTTAGTATCACTTATAATGCTTATATATTTCCTTATAACATGGGCAGTGGGACACACTGTTCAGGGCTGGGCTTCAACTATCACATCTATATGGGCGATAGGCGGACTTCAGCTTTTGGCTATCGGCATTATCGGAGAATATATAGGCAAGATCTATTTGGAAACAAAGGCTAGACCTAAATTTATAATCGAAACAAATCTTGAAGAAACAGACAAGGAGTAATTAAAAATGGCAGAACTCAAGGCTAACAATCAGAAACCAAATTTCGACAACAACCCTAAGCTTATAGAAGCTATCGCAGAAATGAGAAAGAATTTCTGTGCCGAAACTCAAAACAAGGTAATAAACACAGCACTTGCCTGCACATTTCTCGTGCCTGCAATGGTAGAAAAGACAACAGAGCTTGTTGCCGACGCTGAAAATCATGTTAATTTTGAGGACAAGAGCAAGGCTAAGTTCATTCTTCTCAACAACAACAAAACAAACGGCACATTTTTCCCTGTTTTCACTTCCCCTGAGGAGGCTAAAAAACTTCAGTATGACAAGCCATTCCAGAGTTTTGCAATGAGATTTCAGGATATAGCTGCTCTCACTGAGCAGACGCCAAAGGTACAGGGCTTTGTTGTAAACCCATTTGGCGAGAACCTTCCTTTCACTCAGGAAATGCTGGAGTCTATCAAGCAGACTCTCATAAGAGTAGCAAAGGAGCGCAAGGCGGCTAAAGAAGCTGCTGAAAATGGCGAAGCTCCTAACATTGCTGTTACAAACAACGAAACAGCAGAGTAAGATACTTAAGCATATCTGGAGGACGGACTGTGTTCGTCCTCTTTTTACCTCTATAAAAATCTAATTACATAAGTCCGTGTCTTATTTTTACGAAAACTATGCTTAATATAGTTGACAAAAACATGCCGTGTGTTATAATTGTAGTAATATGGTGGGAAATATAGCGTGTTATTTGTGCAGTGTTCACTATCACGCACCACGCAAAAGACTAAAAGGTTCTGCTTTTAGAAATTTTTTTCGTGATCTGAGGGAGTATATATGGCTAACGAAACTGAGCTTGAAAAAATTGACCGTGCTGCCGAATACTTTGAAAGATATTTTGAGTTTGAGGACGCTGTAACGGTCAGCAAGGAAAACAAGGAATATCTCAAAACTTATATCCATGACAACGATTATGTTGTTAAAAACTTCAATATAAAAAATAAGATCATTAAGGCTGTGGGCATAAGTGCGGCTATCGGCGTGGCGGCTTTCCTGCTGCTGTGGCTGCTCCTTGGCACAAAGCGCATAAACGAACAGATAATAATGCTTGATGACAGAATAAAGCAGGTAGAACGTCAGAGAGATGATTACTACAAGGCTCTTGAAAAGAGAGTGCCTTTCATGTCACTTGACTATATGAAGAACGTTCAGCAGATAAAACAGTTTCTTGTGGACGGCAAGGCTGACACCTGCGAGGAAGCTGTGGATATGTTCGAGGAGTCGATGCTTTTACAGCAAATGACGGATATCATGACAAAGAGCGAAACTATCGAGCCTGTCAAGGACGATAAGGAACGTTTCGGCGACCCTTTGAAGATAATAAAGGAAAACAAGAAGAAACGCAAAAAGGAAAAGAAAGCAAAAAAGACAAAAAGTAACCTTCGACCGCAGCAGCATTTTACGCCGCTGCGGTCTTTCTGTGAAGATCCACAATTTGCTATAGATAGGATAATATATGAACGAGAAAAAAGATATTCTGACAAAAACATGGGTAGTAGCTGTCCTTGCGTCCATATGCTGTGCTGTGGGGAAGTGCATTTTCCTGTGTGAAAATAGGCTACAGCCTTATGAACATAACCACCAATGACAGCGGTTCGCAGCTTGTGTTTGGGGGCATAAGATTTTTTGTGGCAGGGCTAATGGCTCTTGCCATGGGAAGCGGAGCGGAGAGAAAAATTCTCCTGCCAACAAAGACTTCCATACCAAAGATCATGATAATAAGCCTTTTTCAGACAATTTTGCAGTATTTTTTTTTTTCTACTACATAGGTCTAGCCCACACAACAGGAGTAAAGGCAGCGATAATAGTTGGGGCGAACGTTTTTATTGCGATACTTGTGTCATCGCTTTTATACAAGCTTGAAAAGCTCACCGCTGTAAAAATAGCAGGCTGTATACTTGGTTTTTCGGGTATCATTGTTATAAATCTCGGGGACTTTCGGGGGTAAGCTTCAATTTTCTCGGGGACGGATTTATTTTTCTTTTGCACCTGTGCATACGCTTTTTCATCGGTGTATATGAAGCGCTATTCCGAAACAGAAGACCCTGTTATGCTTAGCGGCTGGCAGTTCGTTTTCGGTGGAGCAGTTCTCACTGTCATAGGTTTTTAATGGGCGGCAGGCTTGGTCACATGAGTGCAAAGGCTTTTTTGATGCTTTTGTATCTTGCCTTTGTATCAGCGGCGGCATATTCTCTGTGGGCAGTCCTTTTGAAGCACAACCCTGTTTCAAAGGTGGCGATTTTCGGCTTTATGAACCCTGTGTGCGGAGTGCTGCTTTCAACTATCCTGCTTGATGAAAAAGGCATTTTTGGCGTTCAGGGGATAGCCGCACTTATCCTTGTATGCTCGGGTATCTTTATTGTTCAGAGAAAAGGGAATAAATAATATTGTAACTATGCTCATATGCTTTTGCATATTCACGTTGTTTGTATGTAGGGGCGAACAGTGTTCGCCCGTTGATTTGACATTTTTGCAACAGACTGGCTCATGTGCTTATTGCATATGAGCTTTTTTATTCAAAATCGTTCTAAAGACTGTTTAAAATGTTGATTTTTATATGTAGCTGTGTTATAATGAATTGTGTATGGTTTTTTACCAATATATTATCAGTAAAGAAAAAGAGGACAAGACAATGTTTAAGAAAAACGGACTTCTAAAAAGCCCTGACAGCAAGCCAAAAGAAAAGTATCTGCTGCTGTTTGCGGTGGCTTTTATCGGCATGATGATCTCATTCATACCGTCAATGATAGTGAACAAGGGCATCTTTCTCTACTATGGCGACTTCAACTCACAGCAGATGATGTTCTATCAGCACTGTCATGACGCTGTTCGCAGCGGAAACATGGGCTGGGATTGGGGAACGGACTTAGGCTCGAGCTTTATAGGCTCATTTTGAACTGTTGGTTCAAAAGAACAAGAAGGGTCCGTTTGCGGTAGCGGTAGCTATATGTGCGACCATAAGCTATTTCTTCTTTGCCTGCGAGGTCGTATTCGTTATTATCTACTTCTTCCTGAGATGCCTTGACAAGGACTTTGAAATTGACATGAAGAAGTTCGGTCTGCTTATCCTTGAGGCTGTTATCGGTGTGATGATATCCGCTGTTATCTTCCTGCCGTCAGCGCTGAGCGTAATGGGCAACTACCGTGTAAACGAAAGACTTTATGGACTTGACCTTGTTATATACGGTGAAAATGTAAGAATACCAAGAATTATCCAATCGTTCTTTATGCTTTCCGATATGCCTGCAAGAATAAATATCCTTAACTCAGACAAGGCAAGATGGGCTTCAATGGCAGGCTATCTGCCTATGTTCTCAATGGCAGGCGTTATAGCGTTTATGAGAACGAGAAAGAAAGGCAAAGACAGTTGGCTTACAAAGGCTATTATCGTGTTCGGCATAATGGCTTGCGTGCCTATATTGAACTCCTCTTTCGTCCTTTTCAATGCGTCATATTATGCAAGATGGTATTATATGCCTATACTGCTTATGTGCCTTATGACAGCAAAGGTCATCGCAGAAAACAAGGACGATCTGAAAAAGGGATTTGTGCCTGTTTGTGTAGTATGTGCGATATTTATTGGCATCGGTCTGCTTCCGACAAGCGAAAACGGCGTTGTATCCTATGGCAAAGTCCCTGAATATATTGAACTTTACTACATTCAGGCTATCGTTACCATAGTAATGATAATAATGCTTGGCACGCTTATATATGTGGTCGCAGAGAAGAAGCTCGACTACATGAAGATCGCTTCTGCAATGACGGCGGTTGCGGTGGTCATCTGCATGACTTCTTCTATCGTATACGGCGTAAGCCAGGGTACTGACAACACCGACTACATCAACAGAGCAATAAACGGTGGCGACAACATCAACATGGATAAGCTGGAGTCTGGATCAGAGAACTACAATGCTGACAATAATTTCTACAGAATAGATACCTCAGAAAATGTTGACAACTGGTGTATGTTCTGGAAGATTTCATCAATGAGATGCTTCCACAGCGTTGTTTCAACATCTATCATGGATTTCTACAGCTCTATCGGACAAACGAGAGATGTTGCATCAAGAATGGAAACTAAGGTCTATCCGCTAAGAAGCCTGTTTTCCGTAAAATACTATTTCAATGAACTTACTGAAAGTGAGAGAAAAGGTATCACAGAGGTATCGAAGCCTGAAACTCTTGCAAATCTCTATGGCTTTGAATATGTTGATACTCAGAACGGCTTCAACATTTACGAAAACAGCAACCGCAGAAAAATGACTTATCTTGGCTGTATTTATCCTACAGTGGCTTATGATACCGAGATAATCCATATGTATATGGCAGAGGGACTTGATTTCGGTGAGCAGCACCTTGACGAGGGCGAGTTCCTTGACGTAACAAAAATGCCTCTTGAAGAAGCTTACAAAATGGTCATGGAAAACAAGTTCCCTGACGCAAAGACAACTGCGGCTATACTGAAAACTTATCTCATCAAAAAGGATATGTAGTCCATAATATTTTAACCATGCGATAAAAAAACGGTCGAACGCTGTTCGCCACTGCATATATAAAGGGTACTGTCAACGTGGCAGTACCCTTTTTTTGTGGTGAAAAAAGAGCGCCCACGCACCGAAGTGCATGAGCGTCTTTTTTATAGTAACTTAGATTACTTTTCCTCAGTATTGTAAAGCTTAGCGTATCTGAGCAGATAATCATATCTGTCCTTAGCGTTCTGAACAGCCTTACAGAGCTTCTCAGCTCTCTCAGGATTCTGTCTAGCAAGTGCGTTGTAACGTACCTCGCCCATGATGAAGTCCTTATAGTCAGCTGTTGGAGCCTTAGAATCAAGGATAAATGGATTCTTGCCCTCTGCCTTAAGACGTGGGTCGAATCTGTACAGATGCCAGTAACCAGCCTGAACAGCCTTCTTCTCCTCTGTCTGAGCAATTGACATACCACCCTTGATACCATGGTTGATACATGGAGCATAACCGATGATGATTGAAGGACCGTGATAAGACTCTGCCTCGTGGATAGCCTTGATGCACTGATTGTAATCAGCACCCATTGCAACGTGAGCTACATATACATAGCCGTAAGACATTGCGATACCTGCGAGATCCTTCTTCTTAACTTCCTTACCAGCTGCTGCGAACTGAGCGATAGCACCTGTTGGAGTTGACTTAGATGACTGTCCGCCTGTATTTGAGTAAACCTCAGTATCGAATACGAAGATGTTTACGTCCTCGCCCTGAGCGATAACGTGGTCAACGCCTGAGAATCCGATATCGTAAGCCCAGCCGTCGCCGCCGAAGATCCACATTGACTTCTTTCTCAGATAGTCAGCGTCCTTAAGGATCTCCTCAGTAGCCTTATTCTTTGTCTTCTTAAGAGCAGCGACAAGGTTATCTGTAGCTGCTGAGTTCTTCTCGCCGTCGTCTACTGTTTCAAGATACTCTTCGCAAGCCTTCTTGAGAGCTGCAGCCTTAGTTGTCTTAGACAGCTCAAGAACCTTAGCGATTGTTCTGTTTCTGATAGTTGACTGTGCAAGGAACATACCGTAACCATACTCAGCGTTATCCTCGAACAGTGAGTTAGCCCAAGCTGGACCCTTGCCGTCCTTGTTTACTGTGTATGGCGGTGAAGGAGCAGAACCACCCCAGATTGATGAACAGCCTGTTGCGTTAGCAATGTACATTCTGTCACCAAAGAGCTGTGTGATGAGCTTAGCATAAGGTGTTTCACCGAGCCTGCGCAAGCGCCTGAGAATTCAAGCAGTGGCTGCTTGAACTGTGAACCCTTAACTGTTGTTGCCTTGAACTTCTCGAATACTTCTGGCTTTTCAGCAAGTGTAAGACCATAGTTGAATACTTCCTGCTCAGCGAGCTGAGTTTCAAGTGGCATCATGCTGAGAGCCTTGCTGCCCTTCTTACCAGGACAAACATTTACGCAAGAACCGCAGCCTGTGCAGTCCAGAGCGGACATTGTCATTACGAAGTTGTAACCAGGCATACCTGTCATAGCTACTGCCTTCTCCTGAGCAAGCTTAGGAGCCTTCTTCAGCTCAGCGTCTGTCATTACAACAGGTCTGATAACTGCGTGTGGACATACATATGAACAGAAGTTACACTGGATACAGTTGTCACCATTCCATGCAGGAACGTCAACAGCGATACCTCTCTTCTCAAATGCAGCAGAACCCTGTGGGAATGTGCCGTCTGCCATACCTGTGAATGTTGAAACAGGGAGCTTGTCGCCCTCCTGAGCGTTGCAAGGGATCTGAATGTTGTTTACGAAGTCCTGAAGTGTCTTATCTGCGCACTTAGCGGCAGGCATACCCATTGGAGTATCCTTGCACTTCTTCCAAGATGCAGGAACCTTAACTTCGTGTACCTGCTGACATCCAGCGTCGATAGCGTCATGGTTCATCTTAACGATAGCGTCGCCCTTCTTAGAATAAGAAGCTGTAGCAGCGTCCTTCATGTACTTGATAGCGTCGTCGATAGGAATGATGTTAGCAAGCTTGAAGAATGCAGACTGAAGAACAGTGTTTATTCTGTTGCCCAGACCGATCTCCTTACCGATCTTAACGCCGTTGATAGTATAGAACTTGATGTTGTTCTCAGCGATATATCTCTTTACCTGACCTGGGAGGTGCTTATCCAGCTCTTCATGCTCCCACTGGCAGTTCAGAAGGAATGTTCCGCCTGGCTTGATATCCTGTACCATGTTGTACTTAGTGATATAGACTCGTTATGGCAAGCTACAAAGTCAGCCTGATTGATAAGGTATGTTGACTTGATAGGTGTCTTACCGAATCTCAGGTGAGAAACTGTTACACCGCCTGACTTCTTAGAGTCATATGCAAAGTATGCCTGAGCATACAGATCTGTATGGTCACCAATGATCTTGATAGAGTTCTTGTTTGCACCAACAGTACCGTCAGCGCCAAGACCCCAGAACTTACAAGCAGTTGTGCCTGCTGGAGCAGAGTCAAGCTTGCCCTCAGTTTCGAGAGAGAGGTTTGTAACGTCATCTTCGATACCGATAGTGAATCTTGGCTTATATGTATCCTTCCAGCTTGCATTCCAGTAAACAGCCTTGATCTGTGCAGGAGTTGTATCCTTTGAACCAAGACCATATCTGCCTGAAGCAATAGCTACATCATGGAACTGTGTACCCTTAAGAGCAGCAACAACATCAAGATAAAGAGGCTCGCCCTCAGAACCTGGCTCCTTAGTTCTGTCAAGAACTGAGATCTGCTCACAAGTTGAAGGGATAGCTTCAACGAGCTTGTCAGCACGGAAAGGTCTATAAAGTCTAACCTTAACAAGACCGAGCTTTGTGCCTTCCTTCTCGTTGAGGTAATCAATTGTTTCTTCGATAGTGTCACAAACAGAACCCATAGCTACGATAACGTGTGTAGCGTCTGGTGCGCCGTAGTAGTTGAACAGCTTGTAGTTTGTGCCGATCTTTTCGTTTACCTTGTTCATGTAATCCTCTACGATGCCAGGGATAGCGTCATAGTATGGGTTACAAGCTTCTCTTGCCTGGAAGAAGATATCAGGGTTCTGAGCTGTACCTCTAAGTACAGGATGCTCAGGGTTAAGAGCTCTCTTTCTGAACTCCTCCACCTTCTCGAAGTCAACCATATCTCTTACGTCTTCCATATCCCATGTCTCGATCTTCTGGATCTCGTGAGATGTTCTGAATCCGTCAAAGAAGTGGATGAATGGTACTCTGCCCTCGATAGTTGAAAGGTGATTACCTCCTGTACATTTGAAGAACAAAGCATAGCAAAACCTGTCTGACGGCAAGCATAGATGTCAGAATGGTCGCCGAAAATATTAAGTGCGTGTGAAGCTACACATCTTGCAGATACATGGATAACGCAAGGGAGAAGCTCACCTGCGATCTTATACAGGTTAGGGATCATAAGAAGAAGTCCCTGTGATGCTGTATATGTTGTTGTGAGTGCACCGGCTGCAAGTGAGCCGTGTACTGTACCTGAAGCACCTGCCTCAGACTGCATTTCTGCAAGCTTTACAGGAGTGCCAAACAGGTTTTCCTTACCCTTGGCAGCCCACTGGTCTGTTACTTCTGCCATAACAGATGATGGTGTGATTGGATAGATAGCAGCAACTTCTGTAAATGGGTATGACGCCCAAGCAGCAGCGTTGTTTCCGTCCATGGTTTTCATTTTTCTTGCCATTTTAGAATCATTCCTTTCTCGATATTTCAAGCAAAGCTCAAAACTCAAATTTCCTTTTTTAGCGTACTTTTTCAAGCACGTCTGTTTAAGGACAGCAGATATTTTCTTCAAAAGTAAGCTATAACAAACTTTCTCAGGATACATCTGTTTTAACTCTTATAGTATACCACTTATTTTTCAATTTGTAAAGACCTTTTACCACATTTTTTCTTGATTTATACGCTGTAAACCCCCTATTTTCGGTTAGTTATGACTTCCTCATATTTCAGACGTGCTGTATTACGGAGATAAAAAAAATGCCTGCCGAAACAGACATTTTTTATATATATAAATTATAAAACTAGCAGTTCATAAGAAGTTCGGCGAGGGCATTGAGTATCTTATCCACGTCAACATCAGAGCTGAATTTTACATCAAGCTGCAAAGCTTCTCCTGAGTATCCTTATCCGCGCCTGCAAGCACCTTTGCGTGACCCTCGGTGAGCTTTTTGTCACGGAGCATTTTCTGCACATTTTCGCTAAGGGAAAGAAGTCTGATAGAGTTTGCCACAGCGGAACGTGAACGTCCAACAGCTTCTGCTACCTGCTGCTGAGTAAGACCATAGGTTTCCATAAGAGTCTGATAAGCTGCGGCCTCTTCAAGAGGTGTAAGGTCTTTACGCTGGATATTTTCAATAAGGGATATCTCAGCGGCTTCAAGATCGGTAAGCTCCTTTATATAAACAGGTATCTCATCAAGTCCAGCCAGACGTGCCGCACGCCACCTGCGCTCGCCTGCAACTATCTTATATCCCCCATTGTCAAGAGGTCTTACAAGTATAGGCTGCAAAACACCATGCTGTCTGATATTTTCCGCAAGCTCATTAAGAGCGTCCTCATCGAACTCAGAACGCGGCTGATTTTTTGTCAGGCTCAATAAGAGATATTCTTACTGTGAAAATGCCATTATCGCCATCATCATTTTTTACCGATTCACTATCAGATCGTGTGACCTCATCTATAGAATTATCAAAGAACAGGCTATCCAAGCCTCTGTCCATTTTGCTTTTTTTTAGCCATTGTATTTTCCTTTCACATTATAACATACAATGTTCCATGTGGAACATTATTTTTTCTTTATTTTTTCTTTATTCTTTGCCGCTTTTTTTTTTCTCTTTTAGCTATTTCTTTTGCAAGATTTTCATATGCCTTTGAGCCTTTTGCCTTCTTATCATAATAAATAGCCGGCTCACCAAAGCTTGGGGCTTCCGACAAGGCAACGTTTCTCGGTATGGTAGTTTCAAAGACTTCCTTTGCAAAGTGCTTTTTGACCTCGCTTATTATCTGACCTGTTATCTTGTATCTTTCAACGCACATTGTAAACAAAATGCCCTCAATATCAAGGTCAGGATTGAAAGAAACTTTTACTCTGTTGATAGTATTGTGAAGCTCAACAAGACCCTCCAAAGAAAGAAACTCGCATTGGAGAATTCTTTTTTGCAGGTATGAGAGCGTTGCGAAGCTTCATTGCCCTGTCCTTTTCGTTCACAAGTGACACAGAAGCACCTGAAAGATCCTGAGTTGTCGGCACAACTGAAACTCCACGGCAGGAAGTTGGCACGACAGCTTCAAATATCGAACATTCTTCAAATATTACATCAAACACTGTATTTCTGATACTTTTTTTCTTTATACCAAAGCTTGTGGTAGTATTGCCCTGTGGGTCAAAGTCAACGATCAGGACTTTTTTGCCCCAAAAACCGCTGCAAAATTTACAACAGTAGTAGATTTTCCAACGCCGCCTTTCTGATTTGAAACGGCAATTATTTTCCCAATATAATTGACCTCTTTTCTTCGTAGAATTATATCATATTTATTACAATTTTTCATTTTAAAATTTTTTTGAAAATGTTCCATGGAACAAATCAGATTTTTTATTTAAAAAGCCCATGACAATTTTCCCAAAAATAAAGTACCAATTAAAATCAAAAAGAGCAGAAAAAAGTTTTCAGAATAAATAAACATTGACGAATCATGATTATTTTAAAACAAAACGGGGTTCATTTTCCCAAAAACATTAACAAAAGCTATCAGACATTAGACATTAGGCAAAATAATCGACATTTCCATAGGAGAGATAAAGCCGAACCCTGTTCAGCCAAGACGATATTTCTCACCTGCCGAGCTGACAAGCCTTGCGAAAAGCATTTCTCAGGACGGTATCATTCAGCCTCTCACAGTACGGAGAGTGAATGGTACTTTTGAGCTTGTGTCAGGCGAACGGCGTCTGCGTGCGGCAAAGCTTGCAGGACTAAGGTCAGTGCCATGCATACTTATCAACGCTACAGAGGAACGTTCGCAGGTCATTGCACTTATAGAGAATATCCAACGTTGTGACCTGAACTTTTTTGAAGAAGCCGAAGCAATTTCTCAGCTCATCACAAAATATGGCATGACTCAGGAATCTGCGGCTATTCGTCTGGGACTTGCTCAATCCACAGTTGCAAACAAGCTTCGTATTCTGAAACTTAACGCTGAGGAACGCAAAATAATTCTCGATAACAATATGTCAGAACGTCCTTTAAAAGATGTAAGATTGTTTTCTGAATTTTTATTATATGACGCAAAACGTGACCATGAAAATCGAATATATTATAAAGCCATCGGAAAAGCAGGCAGAATAAAATGTTCCACATGGAACAAAAAAAAATTGGAGGTCAAAGTCTGTCAGATTTTTTATATATCCCTGTTCCCCAATAGGTGTATTCCCCGTTTTCTGACTTTGTAGCTTTTGCGCACGCCATGTAACGCACATCAGGGTTGAGGATATTTTTCTCTATGAGGCGGTGAATTCATCCATGCGTCAAAGGCTTCTTTACTGTGGTCATGCTGTTCATACCATATGCGATATTTTCAGCCGCCGCACGCCATTCAGGAAGGTCAGTTTCTTCTATAGCTGTGATGTATGAATTGCCGTCAGGTCTGTCATGAGAATAATTTTTCCAAAAGCTCGTTTGCTCGCACAGACAACGTCGATCTTGTTA
>VOFI01001231.1_pt1 | contig 22001 bp, 27 predicted proteins | sample 5384131 | NCBI WGS metagenome assembly VOFI01 (sample SAMN12384728, study PRJNA508395) | human gut metagenome | isolation source: healthy gut H | host: Homo sapiens | reverse complement strand
TAAATAATAAAAATCATGCCTGTTTTGGTGAAAACCGCTATTGACATCGTGCCATAGACAGTGGATACTGTTAATAAATCATATTTACATAGCAGTGCATGACAAATGTCAATTGACAGTTGGAACGTGGTGTGCTATACTTGATTTATTCACAAAGCATTACATACCTCCCTGACGAGGCTGGTGCGTATAAGACCATGACAGGCAGAGAATATCTGGAGTTCATGGCTTCTATCTATGCCGACAACGGAGAACAGGCTTACGAGTTTGTTAAGCGTGGCTGTGATATATGCGAGCTTGGTGACAGGCTTAACGATAAAATATCAAATTATTCCCGTGGTATGGCAAGAAAGCTTCTCCTTGCAAGGGCGATAATGCCACTCCCTGCACTGGCTATCCTTGACGAGCCGACTTCGGGACTTGATATTATAAACGCCCTTGAAATAAGAAGAATGATAAAAAAGCTTGCTTCTGAGGGCATGAGCTTTCTGCTTTCTTCCCACAATATGCTTGAAATAGAGTATGTTTCAGACAGAGTGGGTATAATTGCAAAGGGCGAGTTGCTGGAGGTCGGCAAGCCTGCGGAGCTTATTGAAAAATATGGCGCTCAGAACCTTGAAGAAGTCTTTGAAAGGGTGGTGCTTGACCGTGAAGTTTTATAGTCTTTTCCGCAAGGAATTAAAGGAAATGCTCAGCCTGCAAACTATTATAACAATGATAGTCACAGTAGTGGTGCTTGTTATGGCAGGTCAGGCAATGTCAGGGGCAATAAGCGACAGTGCCGAAAAGGCTTCCGACCTTACTATCTGCGACCTTGACAAAACAGAGTTCACAGAAAACGTTTTAAACTCTCTGAAAGCTACTGCAAAGGCTGGTGACGGTAAGATAACAGTTGTAGATATAAAGTCTGACGACTATGCCGCAGAGCTTAAAAGGCTCGATCAGGACAGCGTTGTGATAATACCAAAAGGCTTTACAGAGCAGGTAAAACAGCATAAAAAGGCAGACGTTGGATATGTTCAGAGAATGACCTCTCTTGCGACCATGTCAAATATAAACACAGGCTCAGACACTGCCCTTGCAGTTATACAGCAGGCAGTAAAATCAACTATCTATCAGGATAAGCTTTCAAGCGGCGCAATGACAGAGGACGAAATGAATCAGCTTGAAGACCCTGTACTGCTTTCTGAAACAACGGTTGTTGGCGACAAGGCAGATAAAGTGAGCAGTTCTGTAGTGATGTCGCTTTGCTCGGCACAGAGCATGGTAGTGCCTATAATAATGTTCGTTCTTATAATGTTCTCAGCTCAGATGATACTTAGCGCGATCTCTACCGAGAAAATAGACAAGACCCTTGAAACGCTTCTTTCCGCACCTGTTTCAAGACTTTCAGTCCTTGCGTCAAAAATGCTTGCCGCAGGTGTTGTTGCGGCTTTGCAGGCTGTGGTCTATATGTTCGGCATGAGCAAAATGACAGGCGGTCTTACTGAGGGCATGGGAGATACCTCAGCATATGAATCTGCAATGGAAAACCTTGGTCTTACTATGAGCGTCGGACAGTATGCTCTTGTGGGAATACAGATGTTTGTGTCTATCCTTATCTCATTGTCACTCTCAATGGTATTAGGAGCACTTGCAAAAGACGCAAAATCTGCCCAGACAATGCTTTTGCCTATAACCTTCTCCGCAATGATACCATATCTTCTTGCAATGGTAGTTGATATCAGAACGCTTTCACCTGTTATAAAGTATATCGTCTATGCTATACCGTTCACCCATACTTTTATGGCAAGCGAGAACGTAATGTTTGGCAACTACAGCCTTTATGCAGGGGGACTTATCTATCAGATAGTACTTCTTGTAGTGTGCATGACTGTCGCACTGAAAATCTTCATGAGCGACAAGATATTCACAATGTCAATAGGCGGAAAGCAGAGAGCAAGAAAGTCATTTGCTTTTAAGAAGAGATAATATCACATAAAAGCGTATAATTACGCCACTTATATGGAGCGACTCAATTTCTGTTTTACAGAAATACGACGTCCCACCATATAGGTTTTATCGCAAAACAAAAAACCGCTGCGGATTTTCTCCGTGGCGGTTTTGCTTTTGTGCTATTTAATTTTCTGAAGTTTTAAGCCCCGTGTCCTCGTTATCCTGCGTGATATTGAAAATGCACCATTTTCCGCTGCATTTTCCAACGTAGATGTAAAGCTTTGCGTCCTCACTGCCTTTTGAGCCTTTGAAAGTCACATTCGTTACTATCTCATAAGCCTCTGAAACATTCGGTGCAGAGCCGTAAAAGCTTTTGTATTCGCTCAGGTCATATTCAGATTCTTTAAGCTTTGTTTCTCTGCCGAAAGATACGTCAATAGTGTAATCAGAACCATAGCTTTCAATGAAATCACCGTAAAGGACTTCTTTCATAACTTGCTCTTTGCCATATCCGCCTTCGGTTCGCTGCTGTTCATATTCGTTCTTCATCTCATTCGGAAAGCACTCCACGAATGAGTCGAAATCGCTTGTCTGTATGGACTTGAAGTATTTTTCTATTACCTCTGTCTTTGTGGAGTTGAAAATAACTCCGCTTTTGTATAGCACAGCCACGATAACGCCTATAACAACTACCGCCACAATGACAAGGGTCTTTTTTGCCTGCGTTGGGATCATAGTGACGCTTTATCTCAGTGTCCTCTTTTTTCTCCTTTTCCCACTCGGCGTAAAGCTCTTTTTCCTCCTCCGTCCTGAAACGTTCAGGCTTTGTGGGCTTTTTGTATTTGTCAGCGGCGTGGGTCTTTAAGTTTGGGTCGCCATAGCCGCACTTGTCGCAGTGATCTCCCTCATAATAGTTTCCACATGATTTGCAAAGTTTTGACATTTTTGTACCTCGTGTCTGTGTTTGTAGATGTATGGTATGAGCATAAAAGTATATTGGGCGAACACTGTCCGCTCTACAGTTTTACTTCTGCTTGTAGTCTTTGAGGAAATCTCTCATTTCATTCATAGAGTATTCAAGATCCTCAAGCTTAGGAAGATAAACTATCCTGAAATGGTCAGGCTGTTCCCAGTGGAAGCCGCCGCCATGAACAAGAAGTATCTTCTTCTCACGGAGAAAATCAAGCACGAACTGCTCGTCATTTGTGATGTTGAAACGCTTTGCGTCTATCTTAGGGAAGATATAGAATGCCGCCTTAGGCTTTACAGCCGACAGACCGTCAATGCTGTTAAGTGCGTTGTAGATATACTCTCTCTGATCGTAGATACGTCCCCCGGCAGGAGCAGATCGTCAGTTTTTGTGTAATCACCAAGAGCATATTTGATTATATACTGGCTCGGTACATTTGAACAAAGCCTCATGCTTGAAAGCATATTAAGACCCTCTATGTAGCCTTTTACTCTGCTCTTATCACCGCTAAGGGTCATCCAGCCTACACGGAAGCCTGCGATACGATGTGACTTTGAAAGTCCGTTAAGAGTGATGCAGAAAACGTCAGGGCAAAGTGAAGCGATAGAAGTATGCTCAACGCCGTCCATAAGAAGTCTGTCATATATCTCGTCTGAGAATATGATAAGCTCATGACGTCTTGCCATGTCTGCTATCTTTTCAAGTATCTCTTTTGGATATACCGCACCTGTCGGGTTGTTAGGGTTGATGATAACGATAGCCTTTGTCTTGTCTGTTATCTTCTTTTCCATGTCCTCAAGGTCAGGATACCATTCGGAGCTTTCATCACAAATATAGTGAACGGCAGTACCACCTGCAAGAGTAACGGAAGCTGTCCACAGCGGATAGTCAGGGGCAGGAACAAGAACCTCGTCACCGTTGTTGAGAAGACCCTGCATTACCATTGTGATAAGCTCGGAAACACCGTTTCGGTGTAGATATCGTTAAGACTTTCAACAGGTATGCCCTTAAAGTGTGCATAATCATAAATAGCCTGTCTTGCTTCTGTTATGCCCTTTGAGTCGGAATAGCCCTGAGCGTTTCTCAGATTGTCTGTCATTGCCTGTATTATCTCGTCAGGGGCATTGAATGCAAACGGAGCAGGGTTTCCTATATTGAGCTTGAATATCTTCTCTCCCTTTGCTATCATTTCATTTGCTTCGTCCATAACAGGACCTCTTATATCATAACACACGTTATCAAGCTTGCTTGATTTTGAAAAAGTTCTCATTTTATAAAGCTTCCTTTCGCTTTTTGGTTTTTTTATCTTTACTCTTTGTAAGCTCAAAGCTTCTGAGGGTAAGATCTTCTATCTCCTCTGTTGGCACGTCGCTGTCGAGATACAATGTTATCCAGTGGACCTTGTTCATGTGATAAGCTTCCGTCACACCCTTGTAGATATCCCTGTAAAACAGCACTTCTTCGGGTTTTAGCTTTAAGTTTACTATCCACCTGTCATTGTGGAGCATCAAAAGCCCGAACCACTTTTTCGTGTCCCAGTGGCGCAGTGCAGTGGACTGAAAGTCCTCGTTGAAAGGCTGGTCATATGTCGCACCTGCAATAGAGCCGCAAAAGTCAAGATATTCTTCTTTTGTCATAAAATCACCGACCTTTGCAAAATAAAGAAGTGTACTCGTTTAAGGCCATACCGTCAGGTGGGCTTTGTGCGGTGTTGCCTTAATAGTATACCTTATTATAATAACACTGCTTTGACCCTCTGTCAAGAAGAAAGTCAAGAAAAAAAAAGCTGTCCCGATCTCTCGAACAGCTCTTTCCCTGAAGTAAAAGAATATGAAAAATATGAAGAAAGCTTTGTTATTTAGAAACCATAGCCGTAATTATAGCCGCCAAGACCATTGCCATAGTTTCCATAGTAATCGTTGTAGTCGTCGTTGTTATTGTTATTATTATTGTTATTGTTGTTCTGGTCGTTGTCATTTGACTCAGAAGTGTCCTCTGTGGACTCGCCAAGAACAACGTCAACATTTATCATTTTCTTGTTTCTGTATATAGTAAGCTGAACAGTGTCACCGACTTTGCACTTGTTCTTTATCTCATTCAGCTCGCTGATGTTTGATATAACAGTTCCGTTTATGCCTATAACGATATCATTTTCCTGAATACCAGCCTTTTCAGAGCCGCTTCCCTTAGTAACGCTTTTTACAAGGAAGCCCTGTGGGATACCATAGTATGATGAATATGCGCTTGTGATGTCTGTGCCTGAAATTCCAAGGCTAGGTCTGCCTGTAACGTAACCGTGGTCCTCAACAATAGGGAGCGCCTCGTCAATAGGGATAGCAAACCCAAGTCCCTCGCCTACAGATGATGATACCTTTGCAGAGGTGATGCCTATTACCTGACCATATGCGTTGATGAGTGGTCCGCCTGAGTTACCGCTGTTGATAGAAGCGTCTGTCTGGATAAGATTCATTGTCCTGTCCTCAACAGTGAGCGTTCTGTCTGTTGCGGAGATTATACCTGCTGTTACAGAGTTTGCAAGTGAGAAGCCAAGTGGGTTGCCTATTACGATAGAAGCTTCACCTACCTGAAGATCTGCAGATGTGCCGAACTCAGCGGCTGTAAGTCCCTTTGCGTCTATCTTCAAAACTGCGATATCAGTCTGAGTGTCTTTGCCTACAAGGGTAGCTGTGTATGTGAGGTTGTCCTCATCGTCATCAGAGCTACTGTCAGAGCTTGATTTGCTGTCATCTGATTTGCTTGAAGTATCGTTGTAGCTGTCAGGAAGCACAACTGAAATAGACTGTGCACCGTCAACAACGTGTGCGTTGGTTACGATGTAGCCGTCCTCGCTCATTACGATACCTGAACCTGTTGCAGTGCCGTTTGAAAGGATACAGGAGATGCCTACAACAGAAGGTGAAACTTTCTCTACTATCTCAGGGATAGTCAGTGCGTCGGACGGAGTTGAGAGCTGCTGGATAGTTGGCAGATTTGAACGGTCAACAGTGCTTTTTGCACTGTTTGATGAGCTGTCGTCCTTTGAAACAACGGTGCCGTTGTTTGAAGAGCCTACAGCGTTCTTTCCTGTAACAAGATTGTAGCCTACAATGGAAGTAGTTCCAATAGCTGCAACGCAAAGCACTGCAATAATGCCTGAAAGCACCTTCTTGCCCTTTGACTTTTTCTTATTAGGATTGTATGTGAACTCATTCACGCTGCCTGCCTGAGCCTGATATTGATTATATCCGTTTTGCTGTGTATAGCTATTCTCAAAATTGTTATTATTGTTATCGTTGAAGTTGTTGTTTTTGTATTCATTCATGATGAAAACCTCCTGGTCTAATATTATACTTGTTTATGTGAAAACTGTATGATAAATAGGACAATGTTTAATGTTTTTTACGGGAATATTACGTCATATTGCAGGCTTATTTCTTTCACATTTGGCTTTTTTATAGGTTCAAATTGCACAAATGCCTTTTTTGTATAGTTTTTTTGCCTCCTTTTACATAATGTTAAGAACAGTTTTGCTTTTGCATATTTTAAATAAATATATCAAATGTTTTTTGTGCATATCGGTAGAAATTTTTCGGATTTTATTCTTTAAAATGTAAAATTATTATTAATTGAAAGCTAAAATCTTGACGGCTACAGAGTTTTCAACCTTTTTTGACAAGATTTATTGCGAAATGCACAAAAAATGATTTTGTAGTTTGTTTAAGGTGACTAAATCCTCCGCAAGCCTCGTTTTTATGTTATCTTAAACGTTTAACATCCTTGACAAAATACAGAGAAATTGATATAATTAAAATTAGCTGAATGAACCCATTTTGGCATTTTACATAAAATTGTGGGCTGATTTGCATAATTTATTGCCCGAAATTTGAACATATTGTACAAGAAATACAATATGTTGTGGTCGTTGTGTGCTTCTGACACGATATGTGAATAATGCACAAATATTTTAACCTTTGTTTGAGTATATTACATAGGTCAAAATGACCAATACAGTGGATGAGATGAGGGCGAAGATCCTGTTTGATGTGATAAAGGAGCCATGCGGTATGGACACTATACTTTCAACTGAAGATCTGTGCCGTGACTTTAAGATCGGCGACGGAAGCGTTGTGAATGCGCTGAAAAATATCAACATTGAAATAGAAAAGGGCAAGCTGACGATCCTTAGAGGACGTTCAGGAAGCGGTAAGACTACTCTTATCAATATTCTTGGAGCGCTTGACAAGCCAACAGGATATTACAAGGCTTTCCGAAAGAGCCAGAGATGATATACGACGGTATAAAATGGCGTTCGTGTTCCAATCTGTGGCACTCATGTCGGGAATGACCGCTTATGAAAACGTTGACTTTGGTCTAAGACTTGCGAAATATCCATATGAAGAAAGGGATAAGCGCACAAGGGAATGTCTGCGAAGCGTGGGACTTGAAAAGCGAATGTTCCACCGACCGGGGGAAATGTCCGGCGGTGAACAGCAGCGAGTTGCTATAGCAAGAGCTATCGCACATAAGCCTGACATAATTTTTGCGGACGAGCCTACTGCCGAGCTTGATACGGCAACTGCGCTCCATGTTGTAAAGCTTTTCAAAGAGCTGGTGGCGAGAGATGAGATGACTATCATAATGACCACTCACGACCCCAGCATGATAGATATAGCTGATAAGGTTTATACATTAGAGGACGGTGAGATAGTTGAGTGATGAACTTGATACTATTGTAGCTGCCGACAATGATAAATATATGATACGGTGTGAAAAACTGGTGAAGATCTACAAAACTTCTGATGTTGAGGTGGTGGCGCTCCAAGGACTTGACCTGGATGTCGAGCGTGGAGAACTTATGCCATCGTCGGAAACTCAGGAAGTGGTAAATCGACGCTGCTCAATATGCTTGGAGGACTTGATAAGCCTTCGGCGGGAAACCTTTATGTGGACGGTAAGGATCTTCTGAAGTTTACTGATAAGGATTATATGGAGTATAAAAGGAACACCGTAGGCTTTGTGTGGCAGAATAATGCAAGAAATCTTGTGCCGTATCTTACGGCTGTGCAGAATGTTGAGCTTCCTATGCTGCTCAACGGCGAGCATAAAAGACGGCAGAAAGCACTGGAGCTGCTTGACAGAGTGGGACTGCTGAAAAGAAAAAACAGCAGGCTCGACCAGATGTCGGGAGGCGAACAGCAAAGAGTTGCAATAGCTATTGCATTGGCAAACGATCCGAGATTACTGTTGGCTGATGAACCTACAGGCTCGGTGGATACAAAGACTTCCAATATGATACTTGTTCAAGGAGCTTAATAAAGATGAGAAGATCACTATAGTGATCGTTACCCATGACCTTAAGCTTGCCGATCATATCGACAGAGTGGTGGCTATCAGAGATGGAAGAACAAGCTCTGAGATCGTGAGAAAGCGTTCTTATGTGGAGGAGCTTAATGAAATGGGAGATATCGTGCTGGTTGAGAACAGCGAGGAAACGGCTCATGAAGAGCTTATCGTCCTCGACAGATCTGGACGGCTGCAGCTCCCGAAGGACTTTATGGACGCTCTTGAGATAAAAGGCGGCGATAAGGTCAAGGTCGAACTTGATGAGAACGGCGAAAAGCTTGTGCTGTTCAGATCGGGGGGGGGACGTAAGTTTTATTTTCTTTATTTCCCATGGGGGATCACATAATGAAGAGGTTCTATACTATTTATATTAGAATGTAATTAAGTAGGCTTGATTCTCGCAAAACCAAAAGCAATTTATTTAGAAAGGTGGATTCATAGTGAAAGACACAATGTTTAGGCGTGTTATTGCTTCCGCATTGGCACTTGCTCTGTGTGCAAGCGCATCAGTTCCAGCATTTGCAGACAGTGAAGCGGCGGACGACAGCACTCTAGGCACGCAGGCAACTGCTGATGATTCTGCAACAGGCGACGGAAGCTCCGCTGCCACGACGGGTACCGATTCGATCCGTCAGACTTCTTATACTAACTATGTAAAGAAGTATGCCGACGCTGCAAGACCTGACCAGACAGTCGAGGTCTTGGGAAAGGATTACGATCCTGCTTCAGTAACAGACGCTCAGATCACTGTAACTACAGTAGATGGAGAGAACGATGTTATGCAGTGGGCAAATCAGGAGGGTTCAGTTTCTTGGACGGTGAACATTCCTGAAACAGGCGTCTACAATATCAAGATGATATATGAGGCACTTGAAAGCAACACAAACGACGTTGAGTTTTCGTTGCTTATCGACGGCGAAAGCCCATATGCAACAGCGTCAAGAATCACGCTGAGCAAGAGGTGGATCAACGAATCTGAGATCAAACAGGATTCAAGACAGAACGATATCCGTCCTGGACAGATATCGACTCCATGCTGGCAGGAAACTCCTCTGGAGGACGTCGACGGACTGTTTAACGAGCCGTTGGAGTTCTATATGGAGGCTGGCGAACATACGATAACATTTGAATCTGAAAAGGCTGAGTTTGCTGTCAAGAGCTTTACTTTCTATCAGTATGAAGCACCTGCTGCTTACACAGCACCATCAGACAGCGATCTGACACAGGCTCAGGGACAGAAGATCACTCTTGAGGGTGAAACTGCTGCCTACAAGTCATCAAGAACTCTTTATCCTACAGCAGATAAGAGCTCTTATCTCACATCGAGCGCAAACGGCTCAAGCCCTACTAAAACAAGATATAATACTATCGGTTCAGGAAGCTGGACGCAGTCAACTCAGACAGTAACATGGGAGTTCAATGTTGACAAGGCTGGCTACTATAAGATAGGTATAAGAGGCAGACAGGATCAGATGAGAGGTATGTACTCCAACAGACGTCTTTATGTCAATGGCGAAGTACCTTGCCTTGAAGCTAATCAGATAAAGTTCTACTACGACACAGACTGGAGCATCACAACGCCAAAGTCTGAAAATGGCGACGATCTTTATTTCTACCTCCAGGCAGGCACAAACACTATTTCTCTGGAAGCAGTTCCTGGTGAGATCGGTGAGATCATGGGCGATCTGGACGAGCTTGTTTATAACATAAACAGCTACTATAGACAGATCAGACAGATCACAGGTCCTGATCCTGATGAATACAACAACTACATGATCGACACAGCTATCCCTTCTATCGTTCCTGATTTCAAGGAATATGCTAAGACATTGAGAGATAAGAAGGCTGAGATCGAGAAGCTTTCAGGTTCAGGCGGAACTGAGGCTGAAACTCTTGAGAAAATGGCTATCGTTCTTGATAAGTGTATAAAGAAGCCTGACCTTATCCCTGAGATGATGTCACAGATCAAGGATAACATCACATCGGTTTCTTCTTTCGTAAACCAGTATCGTGAGCAGCCTCTTGAGGTCGATATGATCGAGGTAGCTACTTCCGATCAGGATTTCACTTCATGTGACAAGTCATTCTTTGGCTCACTTGGCTTCGGCTTCAAGGGCTTTATCGGTTCATTCTTTGAGGACTACAACGCACTGTCCGATGAGGACGAAAGTGCTATGGAGTGCTGGGTCATGCTCGGTCGTGATAACGCTGAGGCTCTCCAGCAGCTCATTTCAAGTGAATACAATCCAACAGCTAAAACAAAGATCAATCTTAAGCTCGTTCAGGGTGGTATCGTTGAGGCTACATTTGCAGGCAAGGGTCCTGACCTCGCTCTCTTCATGGGCGGCGACTTCCCTATCCAGCTTGCAGCCCGTGGCGTTCTTACAGATCTCACCACATTCAGCGACTTTGACGAGGTAAAGTCACGTTTTGCAGACGACGCTACTGTTCTTTATCAGTACAACGGCGGTACATACGGTCTTCCATGTGACCAGACATTCCCAATGCTGTTCTATCGTTCTGATATCCTCAGCGAGTACGGTATCGACCCAGCAACAGATCTTAACACTTGGGACGGACTTCTTAACTGTCTGCCAACACTTCAGAGAAACTACCTTGAAGTTGGTCTTATCCTCCCTGTAATGACAAGCACAGGCGGAACAACTCAGGTATCTGCTATCACAGAGCCTGGTAACACATTCGCTATGCTCCTTCTCCAGCAGGGTCTTAACTACTACAACGAAGAGCAGACAAAGACAACATTCGATACTCAGGAGGCTGTAAACGCTTTCGATACTTGGACAAAGTTCTATACAACATACAGCTTCCAGCAGACATATGACGCATTCACACGTTTCAGAACAGGTGATATGCCGGTAGTTATCCAGAACTACACATTCTATAACCAGCTTTCTGTAGCCGCTCCTGAGATCAAGGGCTGCTGGGGATTCCAGCCAGTTCCTGGTACTGTTCGGAAGACGGAACTATCAACCATGCAGCAAACTCCAATGGTTCAGGTGCTATTATCTTCACAAAGGCAGCAGATCAGGAGGGCGCTTGGGACTTCATCAAGTGGTTCACCTCAACTGACGCTCAGGTCAAGTACGGTAACAACATCGAGTCTATCCTTGGTACAATGGGTAGATATGCAACAGCTAACGAAGAAGCTCTTCAGCAGTTGTCTTGGACAACTTCAGAAGTAAATCTTCTTCTTGACCAGCTTAATTCACAGGTAGAGATCCCGATCATTCCTGCATCTTACGGTGTAACAAGAAACGTTATGAACGCATTCAGAGCTGTAGTTAATGACTACGACAACGCTCGTGATACACTGTTCTGGTACAATAAGGATATCAATGACGAGATCACTCGTAAGCTTGAAGATCTTGGTCTGTACGACAATTAATGAAAGGGGAGTAACTAATGGCCAAAACCAATCCTGAAGCGCCTATGATAAAACAGGGCAAGTGGAAGTACACATGGCACATGATGAAAACCAACAAGGCTTGCTATGCAATGCTCCTGCCTTTCATGTCTTTGTTCATTATCTTCACGGTAGTGCCTGTCGTAATGTCGCTGCCAATGGGCTTTACAAACTTTAACATGATCGAAACTCCTAAGTTCGTAGGACTTTCAAATTTCTATACGCTGTTCCTTAACGACGACGTATTCCTTATCGCAGTAAGAAACACTCTTATCTTTGCGATATTCACAGGACCGTTCTCTTATATCCTCAGCTTTATCATTGCTTGGCTGATAAACGAGATGAACGCATTCCTCAAAACCTTCTTCACATTCGTGTTCTATGCACCTTCTATGACAACTTCCGTATATGTTACCTGGCAGCTTATCCTGTCAGGTGACTCCTACGGTTACCTGAACGCTGTGCTTATCGATCTGGGTATCCTGAACGAACCTGCACAGTGGCTCACAGATACAAACTATATCCTTACAGTTGTTATCATCGTTCTTCCTTGCTATCCGTGCAGGTTTCCAGAACATTGATAAGTCAATGTACGAAGCAGGTGCTATCGAGGGTATCAAGAACAGATGGCAGGAGCTTTTCTACATCACTATCCCTTCAATGGGACCACAGCTTCTGTTTGCTGCCGTTATCCAGATCTCAGCATCATTCACAGTCGGCGTTGTTGGTCAGAACCTCGTAGGTCTGCCTTCAACAGACTATGCAGCTCACACGATCATGAACCACGCAACAGACTATGGTAACATTCGTTACGAAATGGGTTATGCGTCAGCAATATGTTTCGTATTGTTCGCTGCAATGCTCCTTGCCAATAAGGGTATCAACTGGCTCTTAGGCAAGTATCTTGACTAAAGGAGGGGAGTATATAAAATGGCTAGAAAAAGAAAAAAGCAGCAGTCTATTGAAAAGCTGAAGGTCAAAGAGAAAAAGGCGAGAGTCAATGGTTCTCTTGGCGGAGATATAGTTATTTTCGTATTCCTCTGTCTCCTTGGTGCATTCATGGTGTTCCCGCTGTATTACTCAGTTATCCAGTCTATGAAGCCTGTTGAGGAGCTGTTCGTGTTCCCTCCAAAGCTTTATGTACTGAATCCGACTACCAACAACTTCTCAGATATGTTCAAGGTAGCCGCAAGCTCATGGCAGGTACCGCTGTCAAGATATATCTTCAACAGCTTCTTTATTACAATAGTAATTTGTATCTGCAACCTTTTCGTTTGCTGCTGCGCAGCATTCGTTCTTGCAAAGTGTAAATTCCCAGGAAACAAGGTCATTAACCAGATCATCGTTATTGCCCTCCTGTTCTCCTCAAATGCAACATGGATCATGCAGTTCCTCGTAATGGCTAAGCTCCATATGATCGATACATACTGGGCATTGATCCTCCCAAGCATTTCAACATCAATGGCGCAGGTCTGTTCAGGATCTGTTGGCAGATCGTCGTTCCAAACTCAAAGCCAGCTTTGATGACACTTATCATCTTCGCTTTCCAGGGAGCATGGAACATTCAGGGCGGAGCACTTATCTACTCCGAGCAGCTCAAAACACTACCTACAGTTGTACAGCAGATCACAGCAGCAGGTCTTGCTCGTCAGGGCGTTACATTTGCCGCAGCAGTTGTACTTCTGATACCACCACTGATCGTATTCCTTGTAGCTCAGGGCAACGTCATGGAAACAATGGCTAACTCAGGTATGAAGGATTAATTTGAACTTAGATTATAGAAAAGGAAAAAAGGTGATAAGTAGTGTCGAGAAATAAAATCTCTCTAAAACGAATGATCTCTGCGGCACTTGCAGCAGGTCTGGCGCTGACCATGACCGTGACTGCTTTCGCAGATGAGCCTTATACAGCCTATAACTACGACTATTGGGACGATGCGATCCCATCGCAGAGTGCCTACCGTGTAGAAAAGACTGTAACAGGTGCAGATATGGGTCTTGACAGGCTTTCAGATCCGAGCGACCCGCTTTATATAAGCGATGACGCTCCTGCAAAGCTCTCAGATGCAAAAAGACCTCTTTTACGATCAGGACAACGATACTTTCTGGGTGTGCGATTCAGGCAACAACAGAATACTCCGTCTTGATACTGATCTTAAGGTAACAGGCTGTTATACCGATTCACAGGCTCTACAGAAATATCTGTAGGCGAGGACGGAAAATCGACCTTCCTTAATCCTAACGGCATATATGTCAAAAAAGAGCATCTTTGATGATAAGCTTTATGTTTACATCGCAGATACAGACAATTCAAGGGCTGTTAAGTGTACTGTTGAGTCAGGCACAGAAATGACTCTGGTGCAGGAATACACAAAGCCTGACACAAAGCTTTATGATTCCGAAACATTCAACCCTTCAAAGATACTTGCAGATAAGGCAGAGAATATCTACGTTGTTTGTAAGTCAGTAAACACAGGTTCTGTTCAGTTCAATAAGGACGGTGAGTTCCAGGGCTTCTACGGTGCTAACCGTGTTGAGGTAACAGCTGCCGTTATCGCTCAGAAGCTGTGGAGAAAGATCGCTTCAAACGAGCAGATCTCAGCAATGACAAGAAACGTTCCGGTCGAGTATGCAAACTTCGATATCGACGCAGACGGATTTATCTACACTGTTACTGAGGCTGCAAATACTACGACCGACGCTGTTAAGAAGCTTAACCCAGCTGGTTATAACATCTGGGACAACGCAGTCGGCGACAAGTATTCATTTGGTGACGTTGCTTCAGAGTATGATTCAACAACAAATAAAACTTATAAGTGCAGACTTACAGATATCTGCGTTTCAGACAACGGAACAATAAATGTTCTTGACTACGAGAACGGCAGAGTGTTCCAGTATGATAAGCTCTGTAATCTTCTTTGCATCTTCGGTACAAAGAACTCCACCTCCGATCAGGCAGGAAGCTTCCTTGGACCAAACGCTATCGAGGCAAGAGGCAACGAGGTCTATATCCTTGACGGAACAAAGAACGATATCACAGTTTATACTGAAACAACTTTCGGTAATGTCGTTCACAGAGCAGTTCTCCTCTATGACGAGGGTAGATATTCAGACGCAAGAGCTGACTGGGAAGAAGTTATAAAGAGAGACGGCGGCTATGCAATGGCTTATGTCGGACTTGGTAAGGCTTGCCTTAACGACGGCGAGTATATGAAGGCTCTGGATTACTTCAAAACAGCTTACGATCAGGACGACTACGATAAGGCATTCAAATATGCAAGAGAAGAATGGCTCAGAGATAACTTCACAGTGATAATGATAGTTATTATCGTTTTGATCGCCCTGCTCATCGTAAAGGCAGTTCTCAAGAAAAAGGGCATAAAGCTCATCAAGCGCAAAAAGAAGGAGGGAAACTGATATGTATGAATTTACTCCGGTAGGTTGGCTCAAGCATTGTGTTTTCCACCCTGTTGAAGGTTTTGAGGACCTGAGATGGAAGAAACAAGGCTCAATGAAAATATCGATGCTCATAGTTCTCTTCCTCTTTATTGCAATGGTAGTTGACAGACAGCTCACGGGCTTCCAGTTCAATGACAGCTACGTTAAAGTATTCAACGTTGTTCCGCTTATCGTTCAGTCTGTAGTTTACTTCTTCACTTGGGTACTCGGCAACTGGGCAATATGCACACTTCTCGACGGTGAAGGTACACTTAAAAAGATCTGCATCTATTCTGCATATTCTCTTGTTCCTTACATCGTTTGCACATTTATCGCAGTGATCTTCTCAAACGTTCTGGTACAGGACGAGTCGATCTGGATCACAGCTATCCAGTATCTTGGCATCGGCTGGTCTGTTATCCTTATGGTGCAGGCAATGAGAGCCGTTCACCAGTATTCATTCGGAAAAACACTTGCTTCAATTATTGGTACGATCATCGCAATGCTTCTTATATTGTTCCTTGCGATACTTCTCCTTTCATTGTTCCAGCAGGTATATGTATTCGGTTACTCAGTTTATACTGAGATCATGTACAGGATCAGAGGCTAAAACAGAAACGGTGGTGTAAATAATAAATGCATAACAAAAGTTACAAGAAAGCAGTTGTCTTTGCTATCTGCCTTACAATGCTGATGCCTCTGGGGTCAATGGTGGTTTCTTCCACTGACGAGAGTTCAAGCCAGGCTGATTCAAGCGCCGCAGTAAAGGATACTGACAGCAGTGTCGATTCAGCGGCTGATGATACAAGCTCAGCTGACGCTTCCGACGCAGCAGCTACTGCCGATGAAAGCAGCGATAAAGCTGCTGAAGACTCAGCAGCCGATGAGAAAACAACTACTACAGCAAGCAAGGACGACGAGGTTCAGCCTATAACTGACGAAGAAGCTCTTGCAATGTGCGAAAAGATAACAGAGAACGACAAGATAGCTCTTTATCTTGACGAAGAAAACGAAAGACTTTGTCTTTATGTAAAGGCTTCAGGTAAGTATTGGTGGACTTCGCCTATAAATGTTCAGGCTGACCAGACAATTATCGACACAGTTAAGGGCACAGCAATGAAAAATTCCCAGAGAAAGCAGATCGCTGCAAGTGCCGCTATCAGAGTCGGTGACCTTAGACAGGAAAAGAGAACAGAGTCCCCTGCTCCGGTTTATTCCAACAAGGCAAAGGTAAAATGGCAGAAAAATTCAGATGGCGTTGTTGCTACATATAACTACGTTTCTGATGGCGTAAAGCTCAAGATACATTATGTTCTTGAGGACGATAACCTCTACGTTTACTGCGATTCAGATGAGATCGAGGAGAAAAACACTTCTCAGGTAGACGGAAAGGTGCTTACAAAGATCGAGTTCTGCCCTAACTTCGGCGCTGCTGATTCAACTGCGACAGGCTATATGATAGTTCCTGACGGAAGCGGTGCTGTAATAAACTACAACAACGGCAAGACCGAGTACGCTGACTAAATCAGCAGGTATTCGGCAGAGATTATACAGCCGTTCCAATAACAGCTCCAAGAACCACTCAGCAGGCTTATATGCCGGTCCTTGCAACGGTAAGCGGTTCATCCGGACTTGTTTGCGTTGCTTCTGACGGTGAGTCAAACGTTTATGCTCACGCTCAGGTATGCGGACAGGAAAAGCAGGCTTACAACACTTGTTACTTCGAGTTTGAAACAAGAAGCTCAGACTCATTCTTCATGAGCGGTGATAACTCAAACAAGATCACAGTGTTCGAGAAAAACGGAATAAAGACCGAGAGATTTGGAGTTCGTTATTATCCTGTTGATTCAGACAACGGCGAGGATCTTAACTACGCTGACTGCGCTGAGGTCTACAGAAACTACCTTATCAATAATAAGGGTCTTACAGCTAAGGCTCAGGCAAATAAGAGCGATCTTACAGAGATCACTGGCTTCGATCAGGCTTCCGACATACTTGATATCCTCAAGGACGGCGGAGTTGACAACATAACTGTCAACTATAACGACTGGACAAATGACTCTATCAAGAACAAGATATCCACAGAGGTATCTCCGTCCGGCAAGCTTGGTGGTTCAAGCGCATTCGATAAGCTTATCTCAAAGGACGATAATATGAAGATCGTTCCTTCAATGAACAACTTCAAGATGGACAGTGGTTCATGGGGATATATGACTCTTACAAGCACAGCTATCAGAGTTTCAAATGCTTATTCAAGACAGTCATCATACAGCCCGGCTTCGGTGTTGCAGAAAAGGGAGTTTCACCTGCTCTGCTCACACCAAACAAGTACTCGAATGTGTTCACAGAAATGCTCGAGAGCTATACTGATGAAAAGCTCACTTCTATCGGCTTCGGTGATTATTCAACAAAGCTTGTTTCTGACTATTCAAAGAAGGATCCTTCAAGCAGAAGCAAGACCATGAATACTGTCGTTGACGGCTATAAGAGTGCGAGCGAGAAGATAAGTACAGTATTCGCAGACGGTGCGAACTCTTACGTTCTCCCATATGTAACAAACGTTTCAAACGTTCCTGTTTACTCCAGTGGATTCAACGTAACAGATTTCGATATCCCGTTCTATCAGATGGTCATTCACGGATATGTTGACTACGCTTCAACACCTATCAATAAGAGCTCAAATTCAGATGAAACATTCCTGCTTTCACTGGCTTCAGGCTCACAGATACACTATGATATGACATACGCTGACGCTGATACGCTTCAGGATACAGAATATGACGACCTGTATTATTCAAACTATGCAGGCTGGACAGATCTTGCGGCTAATCAGTACAAAAAGGTAAGCAGCATACTTTCAGGCGTTTCAGATTATACGATCACAAAGTATGAGCTGAGCGATGACAAGAACGTTCTTACCACAACTTATTCAAAGGACGGAGCTTCAGACGTTGTTATCAGTGTTGATAAGAAGAACGCAACAGCTACCGTAGGCACAGAGGTCTATGACCTTGCAGATTGTATAGAAGGAGGTTTGACAGAATAATGAGCGAAGAGATCAAAAACACTCCTGAAGAGATCGAGGCTGTTAAGGCTGAGGATCTTGAAGATACAGTCGAAAAGGAAAATGACGCTGAGGCTGTTACAGAAGATATTTCAACAGAGGAGATAGTCACAGAAGAGCCTGCCGCTGAGGCAGTCGCTCCTGCACCTGTGATGAAGGAAAAGAAGCACAGACTTTCTTATGAAAAAAGAAAAAAGGACTTTACGGCTACGGATTTATAGCGATCTGGGCGCTGGGTACTATCTACTTCTTTATCCTGCCTCTTATAGAATCTCTCATTTACTCATTCAACAAAACTGAGGTAACTCAGGGCGGAATGAAAATGACCTTTATCGGTTGGAAAAACTATGTAAACGCTTTCCGTAAGGATCAGGATTATTCCAAGGCTCTGGTAGCAATGATCGAGAATACGGTTTTGAGAACTCCTCTTATCCTCATATTCTATCTTTATCGCAGTTATCCTTAATCAGAAATTCAAGGGAAGAACATTCGCAAGATCAGTATTCTTCCTCCCTGTTATCATCGCTACAGGTCCTGTTATCGACATCATCAACGGTAACATGAGCACAGGCGGATACGCAGGCGGATCTGAGCAGTTCAGCTCAATGTTCGAGGCTGACCTCGTTGACCAGTTGCTGAACTTCCTCGGTATCTACAACATCAGTGATAAGCTCACTGAGATAATAAACTCGCTGACCACCGACATCCTGAACCTTGTATGGAACTCAGGTATCCAGATACTTCTGGTGCTTTCAGCACTTCAGGGTATCCCGCTCTCAGCTAAGGAAGCAGCCCAGATCGAGGGTGCAACTTCATGGGAGTTCTTCTGGAAAGTCACAATTCCTTATATCAGCCCAATGATACTTTCAAGCGTGGTTTATACAATCGTTGACTCATTCGTCGATCCACAGAACGAAGTTATGACGATCGTTCTTAACAAGGCAAGCAACTGGGAGCATGGCTACTCAGCGGCAATGGCTTGGGCATACTTCCTTATCGTAGCAGTATTCCTTGCACTTGTCGTAGCACTTGTTAATAAGTTCGTTTACTATGAAGTAGAATAAGGGGGGGATTTAAGTGGCAACTAAAAAAGAAGAAAAAGAGTTCGAAAAAGAACGAAAGGCTGCTATTAAAGCCCGTTATAAGAAGATGAAAGAGGATGGTCTTGAGAAATATCTCACCCCTGAGCAGATCAGCTATAACAGAAGAAGAAGAGCGATCGGAATGGTTTGGCCGTTCTTCAGATTCCTCATCCTGTTTGGTCTGTGCTTCGTAATCCTCTATCCACTGATATTCATGCTTTCAACTGCGTTCAGACCAAATGAGCAGATGAACGACCCGTCAGTAGTTTGGATCCCTAAGAGCTTCACACTTGATAACATCAAGGACGTTTGGGGAGTAATGAAGTTTGAAGATACTGTTGTAAACACAGTTATCCCTCTGTCCTTCAGGTTATCACCTGCTCTATCACAGGTTACGGCTTCGCTAGATTTAAGTTCAAAGGTAAGGGAATCCTGTTCGGTATCGTTGTTCTTATGATCATCGTACCTCCACAGATCACAACTATCCCACTTTACCTCCAGTATGCTTACTTCAAGCCAGAGTGGCTCGCTAAGGTATTCACGCTTGGTAAATCAACATCGCTTATCAACAGCGGTTGGACAATGTATCTTCCTGCATTGTTTGCAAACGGACTCCGTGCAGGTCTGTTTATCTTCATCTTCCGTCAGTTCTTCAGAGGACTTCCTAAGGAGCTTGAAGATGCTGCATACCTCGACGGCTGCAGCCCACTGAAAACATTCCTTGTTATCATGTGTCCTAACGCAAAGTCTTCGTTCCTGACAGTATTCCTGTTCTCTATCGTTTGGTACTGGAACGACTACTATGTATCATCATCATTCTTCACACAGAACGACACTGTTGCTCTTATGCTGAAGAACCTGAATACAAACCTGACTCAGCAGCTCTTCGACGGTCAGGCGGTATCTGTAAGACAGATAATCGTATGGCTTGAAGCAGGTTGTCTGCTTTCTATCACACCTATCCTTGTTATGTATGTATTTCTCCAGAGATACTTTATCGAGGGTGTTGAAAGATCAGGTCTTGCAAACTAATTTGCAAAAAGCTTATCAAAAGTCCTGCACTTCGGTGCGGACTTTTTTTGCGTGAAGCCCTTTTTATGTTCATATATTTAAGGCTTATTAAATTTGTACATATATAAAGCAACGCAATTGTGCATATTGCCAAATGTCAGGCAATTTAGTCACAATCGGAAAAAAAACAGTTTTTTGATATTTCTTATGAAAAGCAGAAAAATATTCAGTGTCAAATGAATTTTATTTAAAAAAGCAGGCGATAAGGTCAAAAGGAAGGGCGCCGACCGTGATGTTATCATATTCCACAGTGACCTTGATACATATGAAAATCAGTATCTTGACTATCAGATAGAAGAAAAACAGCTTTATCTTTATCTCGAAAAAGCAAAGCTTAATGTTGATATAATTTATGAGGGCGGCGGCTCCCAGGCAGAGATAGACTCTGCTTATGTTGACGTTCAGCTTCTTGAAAAAGAGCTTGAAAAAAGCTTCAGGCTCAGAAGGAGGATTCAAGCCTGAAATCACCTATAGACGGCGTTGTTTCTTCACTCTCTGACGTAAGAGCAGGCGACAACGTAAATCCGGGTCAGACTATCGCAACTGTTATAGATACTTCGGCTCTTTATATCGCAATACAGCCTGACGACCTCACCCAGTATGATATCGACACAGAAGTGCAGATAAGGATAGGCGAGGATTATTATGACGGTGTTGTTTTTTATGACCCCTAAAAAGCTTGCGGATTATCAGGAAGAGCAGAAAGAGGATCACAATAATGTTGACGATACAGGTATAGATTATCAGGCGGATACTATCTATGTTCGTTTCAAGGATACCGCCCCTGCGGAAACAGTGGGTCAGCTTGCAGATACGATACTTGTTCTCGACAGCGTTAAGGACGCTATCGTTATCTCAAATAATCTGATAAAAAGGTTGACGGCACAAAGGTAGTTTATGTGCTGAAAAACGGTGAAAAAACTGCCGTTGAAGTGGAAACAGGACTTTCTACAGGCTCTCAGACCGAGATAAAATCGGGTCTTAAAGAGGGCGACGAAATTGTTATCAGATAGGTTTGAAAGGATAAGCTTATGTTCACCTTATTGTTCCGTAAAATGCGAAACACCAAATGGATGGTGCTTTGCCTGCTGATAGGCTTTGTTATGGCGTCTGCCATGATGAGCACTATCCCTATTTATATGAACGCTTCTCTGCAAAGAATGCTTGTAAAGGATCTTGAGTCGTTCCAGACAGAATATGAGATCTATCCAGGTGCGTATAATACCAGCTATGGATTGAAAATGGATATCTCAGGCAGTGAGCAGCAGAAAGCTGTTGAGAATTATAATAACAAAGTGGAGGCTAAGTTCAAGGAGCTTGGTCTGCCTGAAAAGCTTGATAAGAAGTATATAAGTGACGAGTATCTCTATGTGCGTTCACTTGCCGTTTCAGATGGCAATTCGCAGGCAAGATTCACTCTCGGCGGTATGACGGATATTTCCGACCATATCAGCATAAAGCAGGGCAGAATGTTCACTGCAGGCAAGCGTTCAGACGGCGTTTACGAGTGCGTTGCCACAGAAAAAGCCATGAAAAGCACAGAGCTTGCTATAAACACAGTATATGAGATAGCCGACGTGTTTGATGATAACAAGTCAATAAAAATAGAGATCGTGGGCGTTTTTTGACGTTAAGGACGAAAATGACGCATATTGGGCAGAGGGTCTTGATTCTC
>VOFI01000989.1_pt1 | contig 22001 bp, 26 predicted proteins | sample 5384131 | NCBI WGS metagenome assembly VOFI01 (sample SAMN12384728, study PRJNA508395) | human gut metagenome | isolation source: healthy gut H | host: Homo sapiens | reverse complement strand
TGCCGGCGGCAAGTATCAGGGCACCTGGCAAACCGCGCAGACCAGCTGGGTCACGATCATTCGCAAATATACGACTACACCTCAACTGCCCAAAACAGGCTATTAACGCTGGATGGGTGGCCCTCCATGGAGGGCTACCCATCACCTGTGTATTTTGAGACCTGTCCATACCAAAGGAGATCCCCATGAATTATGGTTCCATTTCCCTGCAAAAGAGCTGCATCAACAACTTTCGTGGGATATTCGCCAATGCGTTTTCACAGCTGCTCCTTGAGGAGGGCATTTTGGAAGCCCCGATTTTCTGTGGCAGCCGGATCGGCTTTTTTAACCATGAGCTTCGGTTCCAATATGACAAGGCGGGCCGATTTAAATATAGATCCTTCTGGACGCCCAGCTTTTTGGAGGAAAGCATCTGGCTGCTTGCCGCAACGCGATTTCGCCCTCACATGGAACTTCGCAGCTGTATCCGATGCTGTCTGCTCCCGGTGCTGCCTGACCCAGACGCCATCTATCGTTATGTAACCAGCAGCAAGCCGCTGGAGAGTCAGTTTATCGAATTTGGTATTCTGGAAACTCCTATCCGCGTCATCGGCAGGAAACAAGAGCTATATTACTTTGACCATTCCTGCGTCTACCGGAAAAAGCAAGCTGTCCGGGGAATACCCATGCCGAACGAAGTCTGTCTGGCACACAACACTCCCCTCCTGTTCCATCCTGATCACCGCATGGCAGATGGCGGTTCCCCACTTTATGCCTGGAATGGTTCTGGCGGAATGCCTGGAGCTCTTCAAAGAGATCCGTTACCGGCCCGTTGATCCCATTACGGTCAATTATACAGAAATGGAGCGCCTGGTCCAGAAAATTGAGACTCCCCGGTTTGAACGTTTTCCAGAAAATCCAGATCCCAGAACCGTAGACTTTATCCGGGTCCAGGTTGATCTTCCCTGCTATCTCTATCCCACACACACAGAGCTTGCCGCAGCCGTTCGTGCGCATAAGCCTGAAATTGACAAGCTGGTTGTGGAAAAGATTGAAAGTGCCCGGGCATTTCGGGAGCTTGGGGTACCGCTCGGTTTCTTTTTCCTGTCCGAGTGCATTTTAAGGAAAAACCATACGCTGGAATATATTTTTTGAGCTGAAGCACCCATCCCATAGCGGTGCTCAGGGCGCCCTGCAAGAGAAGTAATTGCGCATGATTCGGCTCAAAACCGGCGTCTTTCCGTTTCGTCGATAGAATCGCGCGCCCGGCCGTAGAATGCGGAACCGCTGTTCCGGGGCTCCAACTCTGTTTCCCGCACGAACATTACAATTCCAAATGCAGCGGCATGGCCGCCTTTCGTTCACCTGAGCTGGAATGGAAGGCGGCCATGCCGCTCTCAGTTATCTCCTGGAGGTTTGCAATGAAACGCCTTTACAGAGTATACCTGCTCAGCATGGTATTCGTGCTCACTATTACCATGATGATGCCGTCCTCTTTTGCGGTGGACGATATGTGGACGGTCGCCAACAACCTGATCGTTGATCTTTACAGTCAGATTGTAAAAATCAGTACGGTTCTGGCCGGCCTGATGTCCGCCGTCGCCGTCATTGGTGCGAAGTTATCCAACAACCAACACAAGGTCGACCAGGCGTGGGACTGGCTCCGGAGAATCTGGATCGCCTGGGTCGTAATCAACGGAATTGGGGCCTTTATCGCATACATCGCCCCCAAATTCAGCGGCCTTGCAACCCTGACGCCATGATGCAGGGTGCAAAAGGAAACATTGTCCGGGTGTTTCCGCGGCGAACCTCCGCCACACCGGATGACCCGCTGGCCTTTAGCGGCCCTCCTCCGAAGGGAGGGGTGGGAGAGGTGGACGAGATCCATATTTCCTGGCGTTTACCTACGATATGGAAAAAGCGGAGCGTCTGGCGGAGCAGTGGAGCTCAACCGGCCTCCTGGTACGTCTGGGCGGTCCGGCGTTCAATACGCCTGGGGGCGAATTTGTTCCAGGCCGCTATCTGAAATATGGCTATGTAATCACATCACGGGGCTGCCCAAACCGTTGCTGGTTCTGCACGGTTCCTCAGAGGGAGGGCGGCGTCCTGCGGGAGCTGCCCATCACAGAAGGTTGGAATGTGCTGGACGATAACCTGCTTGCCTGCTCAGAGCGGCATATCCGGGCCGTATTCGCCATGCTTGCCCGACAGAGCGAGCATCCCTCCTTCACCGGAGGGCTGGAGGCCCGCCTGCTGCGCCCCTGGCATGTGGACCTGCTCCGTCAGGTCAAAACCAAACGGATGTTCTTTGCCTATGATACGCCGGATGACTATGAACCTCTCGTTGAGGCGGGCCGTCTCCTGCGGGCCGGCGGGATCACCCAGACCTCCCACCGGGCGGCCTGTTATGTGCTGATTGGTTATCCGGGTGACACGATGGAAGCGGCTGAGGAACGCCTCCTGGACACATACCGGGCCGGCTTCTGGCCCTTTGCCATGCTCTATCGGGACAAGTCCGGCCGGCAGAGCAATGAGTGGCACAAATTTCAGCGGATGTGGGCAAAGCCAAGTATTATTTATGGCCGGTTAAAGGCGGAATCCGCGCTTGATTTCACGCCGCCGTAACACCTCTTCCGCTAGGAGGTCTGCAGATTGCTTGAACTAATTTTTCGTGGCGGTTTGGAATGGGGCTACGGCTTAATCCTGGAGTGCTGGGAATATTTCTCCGTGATCCTGATGGACATTATGAGCATGGATTTTGCCTATCTGCGTGAGCATATGCCGGTCCTCAACAGTATCCAGCAGATCGTCCTGACCATTGGCTGGGCCATTCTGCTGGGGAATCTGGTGTTCCAGGCAGCAAAAACCATGCTCACCGGTCTTGGTTTTGAAGGCGAGGATCCGAAGCTTCTCTTTGTCCGAACCTTCATTTTTGCGTTTCTATTGTTGGCCAGTCCACAGATCTGTGAGCTCTGCCTGAATATGACCTCGAAGATGATTGATTTGATGCAGGTCCCGGACGCCGTGGATATCACATTCGCAGATGAAGCGTCCTTTGGGGAATGGCCGCCGCCTGGCTTCTGGTGATTATCTGCGGATCATCGTCATGTTTCAGTCCTTCAAGCTCATCTTTGAGATGGCGGAACGCTATTTTTATCCTTGCCGTGCTCACCATCCTGGCCCCCGTGGCCTTCGGTGTGGGAGGCAGCCGGAACACCTCGGACATCTTTGCCGGCTGGTGCCGGATGTACGGCTCCATGTGCCTGCTCATGATCCTAAATGTCATGTTTATCAAGATGCTCCTGTCTGTTCTCTCGTTTTATCCAAGCGGAGTAGATGTTCTGCCCTGGATGGTTCTTGTCTTGACGATCGTCAAGGTTGCCAAAAAGATCGACGGGATTATCACCCGCATCGGCCTGAATCCGGCAATTACAGGGGATCCCCTTGGGCGAACCTTCCCCGGCGCCCTGACCTGTCTCGTTATGAAAACAGCGGCCGCACAGGTCTCAAAGACCATTGGGAAGGCCGCCGGAGGATCCAGCCGCGGCAGGCCGCCCCATACGCCGCCCGGCAGTCCCAGAGGCCCCAGGTCCGGTGGTTCCGGGGCGGCAGATGGGCCCATTTTAGTAAGACAGCCGGAAGCGCCTATACCTACACCAGCACTCACAGCGCGCAGCAGAGTGCTGCGGCGCAGACACAAACGCACCAGAAGCCCCCACCGGGGGATTCTCCGCAGGGTGTCACAGCGCATACCGCCGCGTCTGCGTCCTCCCCGCCGGATTCCGTACCTTCGGAGGGCGCTGCTGGTCCAAACGGCCGGAACGGCTTGCCAGGGCAGGATGTCCACACCAAGCAGGAAAGCCGGAAAAGCGCGGTCCCGTCCGGCGCGCGGCGTGCTCCCAGCCATGTGAAAGCAGCCGCCGGCGGGGCGGCTGCCGGCGCTGCGGCCGCCGTGGTAAGCGGAAAAGCTGGCCGCGGCTCCAGAGGAGGCCCCGACGGAACGGTTCCGGGCCGTCCCGGCAGCTCCTCCGCAGGAACACCTGAAGCGGCGTCTCCGGCAGGCGCCTCGCGCTCTACTCGAATTCCGCTGCACGATTCTCCATGCGGGCCGGCAGGCATCAGGAACCAGGGCGCTGGACCAGCCCACGCTTCGGGAGATCATGGGCGTGAACAGAAGTGCGCCCCCAGGGAGGCAAAATCCCGCGCACGGAGACACCCCGCAGTTCACTTGGCGCCAGCCCCCGATCCGCTTCCGATATGGATCACACGGACACCCGAAGCCGTTCTACCCGCAGGCCGCCTGAGAGCGCGGACAAAGGTACACGCCCAGTCTCCGGGGCGGCCAGCCCCGGCACCGCAGGAACCGTGCATGCCCAGGTACCGGAGCATACACGTGTCGAAGCGGCACAACACGCCGGAAATGGTGCGCCGCCGACTGCACATCCGACACACTCCGATCCGGCACGGCAGGAATCCCGTCCGGCTTCCGCTGCCGACGCGCCTTCCGGGCGGCGGTCCACTCTTACGTCAGGTTCCGGCATAGCAGGAACAGCAGAAGCTTCCGGTTCGGAGCGGTCTCACGTCCGTCCCTCCCGGCCGGCTGGGCATGGAACACCGCCTTCCGCAGCCGTTTCATCCGCCGGTGCCGGGCGCCCAGGCCAGGCCCGGCAGGAAACGCACAGGCCAACCCATGCCACAGCGCCTGAGTTAAGAGACGCCGGGCCCCTCCACGGCACGGCAGGAACTGCGCCGGCAGAGCCGAAGGCGGCGCACACCCGGACGGCGGCCCAGGGGCCATCGAAGCGGGCGGCAACGCCCCCGGCAGCTCAGGATATCCGTGAGCCGAGGCGCATCGCTCCCGGAGCCGCCGCCCCCATGAAGGGGCAGGAGACCCGGAAAAGAGCGCCAAGGCCAAAACAGGGAGGAGCGGACCATGGATAGGCAAAAAGCCCTCCCGCTCCGGCACAGAGCTTATGTTGGATTTAGCCCGGCTGCTGAAAGCGGCGGTCCGCATTGCGCGGGCCGCCGCGGTGGCCGGGCTTCCCGGCGCGGCGGCCGCCGCCGTAAAGGAGACGCTGCCCTTTCTGGTGAAGCTGGCGGTGGGCATCCTGATTTTCCTGATCGCTGTCCCCATGGTCATCTTTACCGCGCTGCCCAATATCTTTTTTGGATATGAGTCATCGGACACAGAGTCTGTTGCCCATATGACGCAGCAGGCCATGACCATCGGCGGCGCTTACATGAGCCTGGAGGAATTCGAGCGTACCCAGGTGGATTCCGTGGTGACCAGTATTGTCCAGGAGTACGAGAGCCGGGGGAAACCATTGACCGCATCGAGGTGGTCAGCCACTTTGAGGAGGATGACCTGCTCTGGCTGATTGCTATTAACTCGGTCGCCCATCAACAGGATTTGAATACCATGAGTGCTGAGGATATCCGGGATTTTTGCGTGTCGCGGCTGCGCTATACCACGTCGCTGGGGATCATCGGAGGCGACGACGCTGCCACGCTCACCATAACAGTCGAGAAGCTCAAGCCGGAACATCTGATGGAGGAGCTGGGCTTTGACGAAGAGGCCCGTATCTGGGCGGGTGCTCTCTATGAGATACTGGAGGAGAGCGACGCACTGAACGAATACGCGGACTACTTCAAGCCATACCGGCCAGACTACGGCGGCGACAGCGGCTACGACGGAGAATACGAGCATGGTGACAGTTATGGAACCGGGATCGATATTTCCCGGTTTGTCAGCCCCGGGACCAAGAACAACGTGGATCTCGCCACCTATGCCATACAGGCGTGGGAAAACAACTGGGGATATGTATGGGGTACCTTCGGAAATGTCCTGACAGAATCGTTGCTGGAATATAAGATCCGTCAATACCCGGACGGTGTCGGAAATTATGAGGATTTTATTCGGGCAAACTGGCTGAACCGCCGCACGACAGACTGCGTGGGACTCATCAAGGGATATGGCTGGCTGGATACGGAGAGTCTGTCCATCCAATATGGAACCAATGGAATGCCGGATTATGGCGCCAACCAGATGTACCAATCCGCCGTCAACGCGGGAGCAGACCACGGCAGCATGTCCGCCATGCCGGAAATTGTGGGGCTGGCGGTCTGGAAAGAGGGGCACATCGGCGTCTATATCGGCGGCGGATATGTCATTGAGGCTGCGTCCACCACAAAGGGCGTGATAAAAACGCAGGTCGAGGGCCGCGGCTGGCAGGGCTGGTGCAAGATCCCCTACATTGATTATCTGGAGGAGGAATAGATGGTTACGACGACGCGGCTGCGCATGTTCCGCAGAGCCCATGGAATCACACTGGACGAGCTGGCAAAGCGGGCCGGTTTCTCCAACCAGTGGTTGAGCTTTCTGGAGCTGGGGAAACGAGAACGGACTGCGTCTCAAGAGGAAAAATTAAGTCGGGCGATCGAGGCGCTGCTTGCAGAGCGCCACACCGCCCTTTCCGCGATGGAAAGAGACTTCCTGGAGTGTGGGGGGCGGCTGCTGGAACCCGTGGAGGTGGAATCAGATGAACCATGAGGTCTATTACCTGCCGGTCAACTTTACCGACGCCGGACGGGTGTTCGGCCTGTTTGAGATCCGTAATCTGGTGGAGGCTGTCCTGCTGACGCTTCCGCTCCTGTATTTCTGTATGGTCCTGCTCCCGCTTTCTCTGACGCCGAAGCTCATCACAACCATGGTACTGGTGGTCCCCGTGGGCGGCTTTGCCCTCATCGGGATCAGTGATGACAGCCTGACGCGGTGGCTGGGCTGCTGGTGGCGCTGGCGGCGGGCCCGGAGGACAATTCTGTTTCGAGGGGAGGTAAAAAAGTGAACCTAAAAGAACTGCTTTTCGGCGGCGGGGTCAAGGATGGGGGCTCCGGTCAGGGGCCTACCGGGACAGCATCCAGGCGTGGCTCCCCATCAAGAACATCATTGGCGGTGTGGCCGTCACAAAGGACAACCGCTTCATCAAGATCCTGGAGGTCCTGCCGGTCAACATCTATCTCAAGTCCGCCGGCGACCGGCAAACTATCATCTCCGCGTATGCCGCCTATCTGAAAATTGCGCCGGACAGCCTTCAGCTGGAGGCACGGACCATCCCGGCGGACACCGCCGAATATGTGGAACGGATGCGGCGGTATGCCGAACGGGAGGAAAACGCCGCATGCCGAGAGATGATCGAGGATAACATTCAGGAGATCGGACAGGGGGTGGCCAGCGAGGCCATCCGCCGCCGGTTCTTTTGGTGTTCCAGTATGAGGCACAGATGAAGGCCAAACAGAACACCGTCCGCTCCATCATTCAGCGGCTCAACGAGGAAGCGGATACCGCCCGGCGCTATCTGGATCTCTGCGAGCTGGAGGTGCTGGAGCCACGCTATTCCGACGACTTTATGCTCAAGCTGCTCTACGAGATCATCAACAAGAAGACCAGCCGCCGGCTTCAACTGCCGGAGGGCGTGTTCGATCAGCTTGCGGCTCACCCATCTTGACGGTATTCAGGAGGTAACTGCTCATTACAAAAGGTCTTGAGGACGGGAATATCCTCCGTGATAATTTGCCAGACTTGGTCAAGCTGGATCTTGCCGTAGTCGTGAACGATGATGTTTCGCAGCCCCCTGATATGCGGCCACTGAATTTGTTCCTTCGTGGCGCTGCGGTATTCTTCAGATAAGCCGGAGGTCAGCTCTCCAATTTGCAAGACACTGAACGCGATGGATTGCTGATAATCGCTGTCCGACAGAAAGCCCTCCAGAGAGACACCGAAACGGGACATCGTATCTTGTATGCTCAGGCAATAATCCCGGATCTTCAGGACCCGCTGCAAATCACGCGACAGCATAGATCTCCCTCCGCTCTTGATTGACGATATCCCGGAACAGTTTATCGCTCATCTTATTGCTGGGCTGCTCCAGAGATTCTGCTGTGATGAGGTCGATTCCCTTCTGCAGAGCCGCTTCCAAGTCATTATAGAGCCCGCCAATCGCAAAGAAACCTGACAGCTCCGCCCCGGCCAGGTCCACCAGCAGGTCCACATCGCTGTCCTCACGGGCGTCCCCTCTGGCATATGAGCCAAAAACATACACTGCCTTGAGATGGTATTTCTCGGCGACCGGCTGCACGCGCCGGCGGATTTCGTCTAACGTATATACCATGAAACACGTCCCCTTCTTATTCCTTGATAATTCTATTATACGCAGTTTCCATTTTTATTTCAAGCAAGGAGCGGATGCAAGCATGAAAAAACAGCAGATGCCTCAGAAAAAGAACCCATCAAAACCGGCATTAAGGAAAAAGGCGCGCAAGGCCGGGGCGGATGATGTCCCTTCCAGACAGCCTTTTTTGAAACGCCTCCTCTTTGGGGAGGAAAAACCGGATCTTACCGAGCTGGAATCCGGCTCCACCACCATTCTGGATATTCTGTCCCCCACCGCGGTGGACACCAAAAGCCGTGACTACATCGTAGTGGACGGCGTTTTTCATGCCTATCTCTATATCACCGGCTATGGCTATTCCACCACAGTCGGCTCCTGCTGGCTGGCCCCCCTGGTGGAGGCCGGAGAGGGGGTGAGCGTCAGCTTCATGTTCCGCCGACAGTCCAAGGACAAAATCCTCTCCAAAATCGCGCAGACAACCATGATCAACCGCTCCCGGATGAGGGACGTGGGCGACACACGGCAGGACTATGAGGGGCTGGACAGCGCCATCAGCTCGGGGCTTTACCTGAAGGACGTGATGAACCGCCAGGGGGAGGACTTCTACTACATGAATACCCTCATAGAAGTGACGGCAGACGACCCGGAGACACTGGAGCAGCGGGTGACGGCGGTGGAAAAGCTGTGTGTGGCGTCGGACATGATCGCCCGGCGCTGCGACTACAAACAGGAGCAGGCCTTCCTCTCCACGCTGCCCCTCCTGTCTCTCGACCCGGATGTGGAGCGCAAATCGCGCCGCAATGCCCTGACCTCCGGCGTGGCCGCCGCCTTTCCTTTTGTCTCCTATGAGCTCAGCGACCGCAACGGCATTTTTCTCGGCCTCAATCTCTACAACCGCTCCCCGGTGTTCCTGGACCCCTATGACGATTACAAGTACACCAACGGCAACCTGTGGATTGGCGGCACCTCCGGCGTAGGCAAGAGCGTCACCCTGCAATGCCTCGGCGGCCGGATCCGGCAGCAGGGGCGTCGCGTCATCTTCATCGTCCCCAAGAAGGGGCATGAGTTCCGGCCGCTTTGTGAAAAGATCGGCGGGCTCTATCTGCGGCTGTCCCCTTCCTCGGAGGACTGTCCCAATCTTATGGCCATCCGGCGCAAGACGCTGGACAGCTATGCGCACCTGCACAACCTGAAGAAGCGCGGCGACTCGGTATTGGCCGCGAAGATCTCCAGCCTGCTGATCTGGTATTCCCTCCAAAAGAAGGACATGAGCGACGAGGACAAGAACTACCTGGACACCTCCCTGGTGGAGTGCTACCGGAGGTATGGCATCACCTTCGAGAATGACTCTCTGGTGGACGAGAACGGCGATTTTAAGGAGATGCCCATTTTGGAAGACTGGTACAACGTGCTCCAGGAAAACGCCGAAACCCGGCACCTGGCTGTAGTTCTGGCCCGGTATGTGACCGGCTCCGCAGCTGCCATGGGGAAACGGAATCACATTGACCTCAATAACAAGTACATTGTGCTGGATACTACCGGGATGCCGGCCGATCTGATGCTCTCCGGGATCTTTTGGGCCACCGAGGTGGCCAATGACATCATTATGGACTTCGGCGCCGAACAGTCCGCCCTGCTGGCGGATGAGCTGTGGGCCCTGGCCGGCGCCACCTCCAACTCCCACGTGGCCGGCTTTGTGCTGGAAATGGTGAAGACCATCCGCGGCCTGGGCGGGATCGCCGTCACCTCCACCCAGGGGATGCAGGACCTGTTCGGGCTGGAGGGCGGCAAATATGGCAAGGGCATCCTGGACTCCAGCCGCCTCAAGATCGTCATGCAGATGGAGGAGCAGGAGGCCCGGCTCATTCAGGGGGTACTCAACCTTTCCGAAGACGAGGTGCGGCAGATCACCCGCTTCCGGCGCGGAGAGGGCCTTCTCTGCTTTGGTTATAACCATGTACCCATCTCCATCTATGTGACTCCAAAGGAGTATGAAGCGATCACGACCTCGCCGACCGACCGGCAGGCCATGCTGGAAAGGAGACAGGCGGATGAATGAGCTGAAGCGGGATATGGCCCGGATACAGACCCTGGTGGGGATGCGTTCAACCAGACCGGCGGGCTGGTCGCGCTGTCCGATGGCGGGCAGATGGCCCCTGAAAAGCTGCAGCGGACCCTGGAGCAGACCATGGATCACTTTGAACGCTCCACCCTGGAGCTGCGCCGCCTGTGCGAGACCTATTCGCCCGGTGCCGGCGGCTATCAGCGCAAGGCGGCCGCCCCTCCAATCCATGCAGCCGGATACGTGGAACAGTTCGGATATGGCTGGCTCCACATCGTACTCAGCACATTGCTGCCCCATTGCCGCTATCAGGCCCCGGCCTGGCTCAGCGATACCCTCGCCCGCCTGCTCGACGATTATGAAAGGGCCGGCTGCAAGCTGCCCTATTTCCAGCGGGCTATGCTGGTGATCGACGAGCACAGCAGTACGGAAGGGCGGCACATCTACGATTCAGATAACAAGGGGTGGAAAGCGGTCAGCAATGCGCTCAAGGGCCGGCTTTTTCCGGATGACGACCAGTACACGCTGGCACTGTCCCTGCTGTCCACCAGGAGTACGGAAAACGTCTGCCATATCACGCTGCTGGATCTGGCGGACGCGGCGGATTTTTTCGCTGTTCACTCGGGGGATTATAGGGACGGCGACTTCTATTCCGGCCGGTGGACCACCTAACAGATACCCGGCCGATTTCCCCTCAAAAACGCCATTTGCACGTGGATAGAGTTCTGTTGGGTGTCCGCAGCCTGGAAAGCCTTGCAAATCCAGGAGTTTTCAACAGCCTGTGGACAGTGACTCCGGCACCTAATCTGTCTACTATGGGGAGCCAACCGATTTCTCCTCCGCAGACGGCCCGGAGGGCGCCAAAATCGTTCTTGCGCCGGAACCGGCGCAAGGGCGGTTTTGGCGCCCGCAGGAACCAGGAAGGGGGGTGCTTTCATGGTGTTTAGTGAGCGTGATATCGACCTTCTGCGGCTGCTCTGCTGGTGCCAATACCTCCCGCCGGAGGCGGCCTGTCAAATCTGTCCGGAGGCGGAGGTTCAGCTTTTACGGTCCATGGGGCTGGTCCGGCAGCACCGAACCAGCGGGGCCCTTCTGCTGACCACTCAGGGGGCGGAATGGCTGGGCGGAATCTGCCCCGGCGGGGTTCCCGCCTTTTCCCGCTCCTATCACAAGAGCGCGATTCAGCGGCGGCTGCGCATCTCACGTCTGGCGCTGACCGCTTACCGGGCGGGTGTCCATATTTTCACCACATCGACGGAAGAGCTCAGCGCCTCTCCGGCGCTGTTCTTTTCCTCTATCACCCGAAGCCGGGGGAGCAATCCATGGGGGAGCACCCGCGTCGCCGCGCTGGCCCATCTGGGGGAGCTGCTCTGCTCCATCCACTATGTCTGTCCGGGGATCGGCAAGATAGCGCTCACCGACGAGCTGACGGCGTTCAACAATCAGACGGCCGCCTTCCGGGGGCTCCGCCGGGTGATGGTCTTTGCCGGGGAGAGCTATGCCTCTGTCCTCTCCGAGCTGGAGGCGGTATATCCGCACGGGGATACCAAGCTCATTCCCTATGGCGAGGCGTACCGCAGACTGCGCCTTCCCGTTCACCTGCTCTCCTGCGACGACACCGGCGCCATCCAGCTCCAGATCCTGGCGACGCCCGGCTACCGCCCGCGGCTTACCCAGGCCGCGCTGAAATCACAATACGTCCCGCCGCCGGAGGGCGCACCCGCCCTGGACGCCATGTTTCAGGGGCTCCCCTTCGTCATGGCGGCGGATATGGATCTGCGGCGCATTGACGCCGCTCTTACAACTGCACAGAGGATGGGGCGCCCGCAAATCGCCCTGGCTGCCTTGAAGGGGCAGGCTGAGTCCGTGCTCTTCTCCCGCTACCGGGACCCCGGGCTGGCGCGGGTCTTCGTACTGACCCGCGGCGCTCTGGCCGAGGCGCTGGGCCGGCCGCCGGCTCCGCACATCCCCTCCCGGATGCAGTATCTGACTGAGAAAGGAGACGTTGTCGATGCCGCGTCTGTCCGCACTGATCGCACGGCTCGAGGACTGGCTGGCGCCCAAATGCGGGAACGGGTTCCACCGCCTGGAGCGGATCGGGAAACAGCAATATGAACGACTGAAGCGCCGGGGACAAATCTGGTATGCGACTCACAAAAAGAGGCTGGGGCGCTATATCGTCCTGGGCCTTTTAGCCGGGTACTTTTATGGGATGTTCCTCAACTCCGTCCAGCTTGGAACGGCCGCCACCTTCCACACGTCGGGCGCGGAGGTGGAAAGCATCTGGGTGTTCAATCCCTTCCGGAACTGGTTCATTCTATTCACGCCCTTTGGACTGGGCGTGACCGCAGTGCTGGTACTGCTGGTCTGCCTTATCACCAAAAAGGGGTACATTTTTTCTCCGGCTACAAGTTTATCCGCGACCCCCGCGGCTTCGACATTCTCCCTGACGCCACCCACGGTTCCTCCGGCTTCCTGACGGAGCAGGAGATGCGCGGCTTCCTGGAGGTCGGGCCTGCGGCGGAGGTCCACGGTATGATGCTGGGCAAGGTCAAGCAGCGTGAAAAGGATCCGGATCAGTTCGCTTCCTATGTGGCCCACCGTATGGTACCCGGTGACAACAATAATCTTCTGTGTATCGGCGCGCCCGGCAGCGGGAAGTCACGGGGCTTTATCATCCCGTTCCTGATGGGGTGCGCGCAGAGAACCCGAAGCGGCCATCCGGAGTCGGTAATCGTAACTGATCCGAAGGGAGAGCTTTTTGAAAAAATGGCGCTCTATTTCAGAAAAAATGGGTTTAACGTTAAGGCGATCAACTTCCTGGATATGGCTCATTCGGACGGCTGGAACTGTCTGTACTCCCTGGACCAGGAGACACAACTGGTCCAGACCGTGGCCAACACCATCATTCAGAACACCTCCGGCCCCAAGGAGGCAGACGACTTCTGGAGCCGTGCAGAATTAAACCTGCTCATGGCGCTCATCCACTATGTCTGCAACCTGAAGGATGATGCCGGGAACCTGCTCCCCATCGAGCAGCGGGGGCTTGGGGATGTGTACCGCCTGCTGGCGGAAAAGAGCATTCAGGAGATCAACCAGATCCTGGCGGCCCTGCCGCCGGAGCACCCCGCCAAGGGCCACCACGGCCTGTTCCTCAAGGCCCGTGAAAACCTCTGGGGCAACATTGCCATCGGCCTGGGCAACCGGCTGGCCATCTTCCAAAACGCTCTGGTGGACAAGATTACCCGCAACCACGACGTGGATCTGCTGCTGCCGGGCCAGAAGCCCTGTGCCTACTTTGTCATTATATCCGCCCAGGACAGCGCCTACCGCTTCCTGAGCTCCCTCTTTTTCTCCCTGGCCTTCCCCCGCCTCTCCGACTACGCCCGGCTCCACGGCAAGAACGGGCGCCTGAAGGTGCTGGTCAACTTCTGCCTGGACGAATACTGCAACATCGGCTACATGGAGGGCATCTCCGATGTGTTCAACAGTGTCCGCGGCTTCAACATGAGCTGCCAGGTGGTGGTCCAGAGCCTCAGCCAGTGGGCGGAGAAGTATCCGGGCAAGGACTGGGAGAATCAGCTCAACACCTTTGACCAGACCCTCTATATGGGCTGTAACGACCTGAGCTCCGCCGAGTACATCTCCAAAAAGTGCGGCATGGTCACCATCTCCGTCACCAATAATCAGATGCCCCTCACACCCCTGTTTTCCCCAATCTACAGCAGCACCCGTGCCTACTCCCAAACCCGCAGCAACACCCAGCGGGCCCTGATGCAGCCGGATGAAATTCTGCGCCTGGAGCCCGGAAAGTGCATCGCCCTGTTCAACCACCACAAGCCGGCCCTGCTCTGCAAGCTGGCGCCGGAGGAGCTGCCGGGATACGGAGAACTGAAGCCCTGCAAGGTGATCCGGTATGTGCCTGCCTGGGCGAAGCGGGAAAAGCGGAACAAGGCCCAGGAGCGGAAGGCTGCGGAGCCCACGGAGGCAGAGCGGGGACGGCCGCCGCAGGCCGCTGGACGCGAGTTGCCCGGGCAGACGCAAAAAGCAGGCGAAGGGAACGCTGCCCGGCGGAAGCCGGTTCCGCCGTCCATCAGGCCTGTGGACCCGGGCCTGAATCCGGAATATACCCTGCCGGATCTCGAAAGGCCCTCCCAGGAGGCGCTTGGAATGGTGGAGACGCCCGTGAATCAAAGCCCCGCCGGCATGGCGGAGGCGTCCCTGGATGACATCCTGGGGAACGGCCCGGAGGAAGAGGATGACCTTCCGCCCCGGCGCTGAAGCGCCGGAGCAGAAGGCTATTATATAAAAAGTATTTTGGAGGAGGTACTTGCTATGAGGGCCGCGCAAATGAAGGAACGTCCGGATTTCCCCCTCATGCGGCAGACGGATGTGCAGCAGATCTACCACATGCAGATGCCCCGCTGGCTGTTTTCCGACCGCAGGTACTCGGACATGAGCCTGGAGGCCAAAGTGGCCTATACCTTCCTGCTCAACCGCTTCCAGCTCTCCCGCAGGAATGGCTGGGTCAATGAGTGGGGAGAAGTCTTTGTCATTTTTCCACGTAAGGAGCTGGCCGCGGAGCTTCGGGTGTGCGAACAGCGGGTGACGGCGGCCTTCCGCACGCTGGTTGAGCGCAAGTTGATCTGGGAAAAACGGTGCGGCCGGGGCGACGCGAACCAAATCTATCTGGCGTCGGTATCGCCGGTGGACGACCCGGACTATGCCTCCGCCCCCTTCCTGCCGGAAGACAACAGCCGCAGCTCCAGAACCGCAGGATCGGAGGTTCTTGCACCTTTGCCCCCGACGGGGCCCCCGCAAGAACCGCGGCTGCCGCGGCCCCAGAACCACGGAAGCAGCGGTTTTAGAACCGCGGAATCTGAGGTTCCAGAACCGCAGGATTCGGGCCCAAGTTATACTGATCTCAGGGAGTCTGATTGGAGCCATATGGAAGTCAGTCCGCCATTCCCACGCGCGTGTGCGGTCAGGCTGGCGGACGAGGAAGCCGAGCTGACCGGGATTTTGGAGGCTTGCGAGCTGGAGTGCTTTGAACCGGAGGTCGCCCGCGTCTTTGAAAATGCCATTGAGCGGCTGTTCTACTCCGAGAGCTTCCGCATCGGAAAGGCCGTGCTGCCCCAGCGGCGCGTCCGCTCCCGGCTCCACCTGCTGGACGGCATGATCCTGCGTACCGCGGAAGGGAAGCTGCACGCCAACCTGGAGCGCGATGTGAAAAACTCCACAGCCTACACCATGGCCGTCCTGTTCAACTGCATCGCGGAGAGCGAGAGCGACCTGCTCGTTGATCCCTACCTCAACAGTCTGCGGGCGCCGCCGAAGGGAGGTGATGAACCATGCTGTTATCGGTTCAGCAGAAGTACATTCTGGAGATCCTGCGCCGGACGGGGTGTATCCGCCGGCGCCAGCTTTTTCCTCTCGTTCGGGAAAAGTTCCGGCCAATGGGCGTGGAAATTTCCGAGCACCGCCTGGAGGTGATGCTGCGCCAGCTCCGCCACTGTGGGGAGAGGTCCGCATGGAGGAGGAGCTTGTACGCCTCTCCCATGCGAGGCCTGATCCACGCCGCCTGGAGGCGGTGGACGTGATGCTGGAACTCTCCGGGGGCGCCCCGGTGGATTTCAGCGCTGTGGGCGTTGAGCCTCCGTTTTTGCTGCGCTTTTCCTTCGGGCAGGCCCCCATGCGCTTTTTTTCGGTGGGAACGGTGTCTGATGCGGAGCACCCTTTCGGGCTGTACCTGAAGGCCCAGAAGGGCAAGCGGGTGGTCTGGCTCTCAGACGACGGAGTTCCGCCGGCGGGACTGATTCTGCCGCCCAAACACTTTTTTGCCGCCCGCACAGGCGGCGTCTCACATCGGTTTTATGGCTCTCAGGAGCGATAAAATAAATCATTTTTTGCAAGGAGGATCCCATTATGGCCAGAAAAAAAGCAACTCCCGCAGAAGAACCCGAGCAGAGCGGGGAGGACGCCTTCCTGGAACAGACCGGGGAGACCGCAGAGGGGTTTGCCGGGGCGGAAGACTCCGGCGGGGAAATGGGCGCTGACAGCACGGAAGCACCTGGAGAGGGAGTGTTGAACAGCCGGGCCCGGAGAGCATGACGCCCCCACTGGAGGAGAGCGAAGCAATTATGCCGTCAGACGAAACACCGCCGGAGGATGCCGGGAGTACTGCACCTCCGGCGGAGGTACCAGAGGAAGAACCGCCCGGCGAAGGGCCGCACGAGACCGTGGAGCCCGGCGCGGCCCCGCTGCCGGGTGGTGAGGAGGCGGAGTGGCCCCCCGCTGAGGGCAGCGCCTGGCCGGAGCTCACGGGGGACGGCGGGGCGGAGACGGAAAGCCATGGCCCCCGTGAGGTGGTGTCTGTGGATCTCTCCGCGCCGGTGGATGCTTCCGCCGTTGGAGCGGCGAGCCCGGCGGAGGGGGAGGGGGATCTTCCCGGCGACCCGGCCGGCGGTGAACTGCCCCCGCGGTCCGGTGTGGAACCCCATGCGGAGGAAATCCCCCCGGCCCCCGGGGACACGCCCCCGGAACCGACTGACCGCCAGAAGTTCTACGGCCTCAAGTTTAACCGTCTGGACCGGGATTTAACGCCGGATGAACGGCAGGAATGGAACTCCATCTACGCCTCCTATCGCGGCCGCAGCGCCCTGACTGGAACCATCATCGGCATCGACCCCTACTCGGTCCGGGTGCGGAATCCGGAGACCGGGGAAATGGAAAAGCAGACCATGTACTGCGCCATTGTGGTGCCCTACCGGGTTCGCATCGTGATTCCCGCCACAGAGATGTGGGAGCAGGGCCGGGAGCGGCCGGAGTTTGTGATGCAGAATATGGTAGGCTCCTCCATCGACTTTATTATCATCAAGGTGGACCGTGAGAGCGGCTTTGCCATCGGTTCCCGCCGCCTGGCCCTGCGGGCCCGGCGGTATTATTTTGCCCACCGGCCAAACCTGAATGCCATCGGCACACGGCTGAAGTGCCGTGTCATGGCGGTGGGGCCCCGGCGCTGCCTGGTGGAGTTCTATGGGCATGACATCAACCTCACCCAGCGGGAAATCCGGTACACCTCCATTCCCGACCTGCGGGACGAGTACCACCCCGGCCAGGAGCTGGAGTGTATCGTGAAGGTCTATGACCCGGATACCGACCGGGTTGAGATCTCCGTCAAGGAGACCGAGTCCAATCCCTATGACGGCGCGGAGCAGCGGCACCCCATCGGCAGCCGGCGGCAGGCCATGATTGCCGGCAAATACGGCGGCGGCGTGTTCTGCAATCTCCCAGATGGAACCGTGTGCATGTGTAATTACTCCTACCAGCATGAGGACTCCGACTTCCTGGTGGGCGACACTGTGATCCTGGTGGTCCAGCGGTATGCGGAGGAGAAAAAGCAGATGTATGGCAAAATCCTCTCAAAGTGGTAATCCCTAAGAACAGACAGGCCCGCCCCAATAAAGGGGCGGGCCTGTCACTTTTACGAATTCAAATGTCCACACTCATAATTACTTTGCGAAGAAAGGACGGATTTACATATGAAAGTGAAGCAATTCTTTGGTTTGTGCGCTGCAATGCTCCTCTGTCTCCAGATAGCGGTGCTCCCCGCCTCCGCCGCGGGTGGTTTTTCCGATGTCCCCGCCGGTTCTCCCTATTATGAGAGCGTGACCTATCTGGCGGGGCGTGGGATCACAGCCGGTACCGGCGGACACAGCTTCAGCCCTGAGCGGCCCATCACAGTCCGGGAGTGGGCTGCATTGCTGTTCCGGGCCTTTGATGGGGGTACCCTGTCCTGCGATTCCCCAAAGGAGCGGTCCGAGCTCTGCATCCAGCGGTGCTATCAAAACGGCTGGCTGGGTGTGAGTGCTGCCATATCCCCTGATAGGACTCTCTGCCGCGGAGAACTGCTGCTCAGTGCCTTCCGTGCGGCCGGACTGCCGGTATACGACGCCTCTCTCTATGGCTATGAGGAGACGGGAATGTCTCCGCAGGAAAACGCGGTACGCATTGGAGAAGAGCTTGGACTGTGCCCCGAAGGGGCCGCACCATTGGAGTGCATGACTCGTGGGGATGCCGCGATGCTTTTATTCCCGCTGCTGACGCAGAGCATTGAAATTGCTGCCCCTCCGATTTTAGATGTGGTGCCCATACACGCCGACGCATCCACAGACCTCAACCGCTATCTGCTGGAGATTGCTTGCGTACCGGAGTCTATTTTGCAAGCATTCCATGACGCCGGGTGGGAATATCATGTCTCTCCCGACTATCTGCGGTCGTACAGTGAAGAGCACGGCATGAACTGCATCGGGCTCACCTCGTACAGTGAGAAACGGATCTATGTCTCAACACCATCCTCCACGATCCATGAATTTGGGCATTTTTCTCGAATGGGTGCTGAGATTTCCGCCTGAGTATGAGATGCTTTACCGGGAAGAGGCGGAGGCAGCCCTGGCTGTTCTGCGGGAGTATGCCGCCACCAACAGTCATGAATATTTTGCGGACTACTTTGCCTTCTGGATTCGGAATTCTGCTGATGAGGCGAGAATGGAGCGGTTAAAAACAGCGGCTCCCCAAACGTATGAGTATTTCTCTGCATTGGAGGCATGTAACTGGGTGGTGGAATAAATAGGCTCCTTGCCTGCCGGCCGCTCCGTCTGGAGTGTGATTGTTGCCATCTCTCAGCAAGGAAAATGTTTCAATCGGCGATTTTGATATCCACGGCGAGGGAGAATCCGGAATCGTAACACACATTTACATCTAAATAGTATTTATTCACAATCCCTGATCCAGATACATTATCCAGGAATCTTGCAGTACTTCCGCCGATAGATTTGGTGCATTTTCTGCGCTAAAGAAGAAAGATAGTTTTCCGCGGTACTTGTTACGACATCTTCAATGCTTGTAACTTCAGCTATAGCGGTTATCTGAACAGCCAGAACAGACCACTGCCATCATCAGGAGATTTGCAACGACTTTTTCAGGCCATTTCTGTTCGGCACACACGGCCTGGACTCTTAAGAGTCCAGGCCGCTGAAAAATCATTTCAACACTTTAATAGTACGAGAAGAGTGTATGATCAGACACAAATACGCTTATATTTTTTTCACTCATATCTCCGGTATCAAGATTTAGTTCATCAAAAAACAAGCTGTCGCCAGATACTCTCAGATCGCGTATGGTAACATTATCGGGCGATTCATAAAGAACCCTACCATCCTCATTTAAAAATCCTGCAATGTCCGCTTTCACCAGAAAAAATGCTGAGGAGCCTGCACATAAAACAGGCCATATTCAGTTTCAATAAATCCATACCCATAGTATTCACTCAGTAATTTCTGATTCGGAATATCAAACATCTGATAAATCTGGAGAGATGGATTGATATGGCCTGTGACGGCCAGGATATTGCTATTGATGTTCATATCATCCACACTCAGAGCACTTTGGCTAAGTTCAAATTTTATAGGCTCAGAATCATTTGCTTTACCCAGATTATCGACAACGGAGACTGTAACGCTGTTGGGTTTACTATAGTCAATATCACTAACATAAGCCATATATTGGCCGTCTACAGAGTAGCAGCTAGGCTCGTCTAGCACAATACCATGCTCATCTTGAGGAGTGCTGCTTGATTTGATCCCTGTACCCGAATTTCCCCAACTATTTACACCCATAAAGCGAACTCTATAGCTCCCATCGATGCCTTTTAATGAAGACCTTCAACGCCCATATAAACATCTATGTCAAAATTCTTGATAGCACCACCGGTATCTTCGGCAATTCGCCGCCCAATACCAGTTATCTCTACATGACCTTTCTTGGCTGCGCCATTGCGCATTACACAGGGAACATAATAGGGATCAACGGCAATAGTAGTTCCAACTGTTGGTGTCGTTCCAAGTGCAGTCGTCGGTTTATTGTACGAAAACTTACCGGCATAGTATTTAATATATCTTCCGTCGTCTCCGACCCCCGACCCCTTTGTACTTTAACGTCGTTGAGAAACGCGGATTTATATTTACCTGTGAGCCCGGATACAGAAATTTTGTTTCCAGAGTAGTCCGATTCTTTAGCTGTAATATACTGTGTAATCTTAAAGCTGGAGAGGTACGTTGCTCTTGTCCCAATGTCTATTGTTTTTTTTTTACTTTCTAAGCCTGCACATTTTACGGAAACAGGGAATTTTTCCATTCCACGCACATGAAATGTCGCTGAAGTATAACCTGCGCTATTTGTGGTACTGTCGGCAGACTTTATTCGGACGTTGGACGACGAAGCAGAAGTTGTCCAGTTTACAGATTTATTTCCATAGCTTGCTCCGCTGTTTAATATTCTGACTCGGACAGTTACCTGATATGTAATTATGCCATCTTGTACTACCCCTTTAGAAAGCATGGGAGTAGAATTTGGAATCTGTAGAGAAAGAACCTCCCAATTAGTAAATGTAAGAGGTGGTATAGCGAAAGAATCTTCAATGCCAGATTGTTCAGTAGGATCATCGTCCCCACGGAGGCAAAAAGCCTGTGTAGAGAACGTAAAAATGAGTAAAAGGGATAAAAAAATGCTTATAAACTTTTTCATGTTTTCCTCCCTGTCCTGGTAAAGTATATATTTTCTGCAATAATTCCCACATGCGGAGAGGGCTCTCCGCACCCCTGCTTTTAAGCAGGGGTGCGACTCATGCCGTCTTTCCGCTCGTGGTAATGGTTTTCGTTTCGGACTTCCCGTCGAGCCACACGGTCACTTTTACCTTTGCCCGGTAAGTTGTCCCTTTCTTTGCTTCTACTGATTTGCTGAGGTTCGCGTTTCTCCCGTCTTTCTCTACGCTCCAGGAGTCAACGGTGATCCACTGGTTGCCCTGCTTTTTCTGGATCTCCAGCACGATCTTGCACCGTTCTGCTCCCCGTCGGCCAGTCACACTGGCGCTGGCCGACGCTTTCCCATTATTAACCGTCAAAACACAATGGGCGTCGTTTATATTCTCCATGTAGAAGCTGATTTCCGGATCTGAGGCGGCTACATCTGCGGCAAAGCATGGTACCGCCAGAGAACAGGCGCACATAACTGCGCACAGAAGGCCAAGGACTTGTCTGCGGATATTCCTTCTCATAAAAAATCACCTCCTCTCCGTTTCACATACTGTAACGAAAGAGAAGGTGATTTGGGGACACCTATTTTATATTTTTTCAAATACTTTTTAGTGAGGTTGTAATTCTGCGGTACCCCACGCCCATTGCTTCTTCAGTCTCAGGCTGAACCGTTTACCCCGGCGGGCATGGGGCATTCAGCGTTTACTGCGGATTCCGCTACTTTATAAATATTCTCATTATAAAAAGGTTATTTTACTGATAGGGAGATCCCTCCGCGATCCGGGTCAGCTCAGCCGGCGGCAGTTCGCCCGCCGCCCACAAGACGAAGGGATCGTCCAGCCACATCAATGCGCCCCACTCGCCCTTAGCAACAAGTATCGCTTCATTTCCAGAAATATCGGTCTTAGTAACATCAGACAGCTCGGTATCCCAAATGACATCATAGGCCGTTTTATCTGTTACCATTTGAAGGTTTATGTGAAGTTGTCGGCCCTCTGTGTCCTCAAAGTAAATGGTCTGACTCAGATTATCCTGATCATACACCCGGTCAATTTCGACCATTCCATCCGGCAGGTAATGAAAGGCGATGTCTCCCATTTTCACGTTGCCGTTCCAGGTGGAGAAGAAACTGAAATGCGTCAGATCATACAGCACCTCGGTAACGGTTTCAATAAACTTTTCTCGGTACGCATCTACAGA
>VOFI01000950.1_pt1 | contig 22001 bp, 37 predicted proteins | sample 5384131 | NCBI WGS metagenome assembly VOFI01 (sample SAMN12384728, study PRJNA508395) | human gut metagenome | isolation source: healthy gut H | host: Homo sapiens | reverse complement strand
TACCATACCGAATCCACCATCTGTGAATCCAAATCCACCAAGGAACCACATTACTACGCAGGCAAGGAACAGGATTGTTCCGGCTTTGATAATGAAGCCTTTCAGTCTTTCCCATACATGGAGGAGAACTGTCTTAGCCTGTGGAATATGGTACTGTGGAAGCTCCATTACGAACGGAGCAGGTTTTCCTGAGAAAGGTTTTGTTTTCTTCAGGATGATCGCAGATACAAGTACTGCAACGATTCCTGACATAACATAAGCGGTGCAATGAATGAACTCTCCTGATATCCTGCTACTTCACCGGAAATAACACCACCCATCAGAGCAATAACTGGAAGTTTTGCTCCACATGGGATAAATGTTGCTGTCATGATTGTAAGACGTCTGTCGTTGTCCTGCTCAATTGTTTAGAAGCCATGATTCCAGGGATTCCACATCCTGAAGAAATCAGAAGCGGAATAAAGCTCTTGCCTGAAAGTCCGAAATGTCTGAACACACGATCCATGACGAATGCGATACGTACCATGTATCCACAGAACACCTGTCTCGATCAACTGAGTTGTCAGATAAAGGTTACGTTCAATATTGGTTGCATCCACAAAATCGATGATCACATCCGGTTTTTCTTTCAACAGGTAGTCACGGCTGACGACCTCTTCAAGTGTATACGGGGACATTGAATAGATACCCGGAAGGTCAGTTACTGTAACGTCTTCCTTTTTGTATTTCTTATTCTTGATCTTACCTTCTTTTTTTTCTACCGTTACTCCCGGCCAGTTACCAACATACTGGTTGGCTCCCGTGAGCGCGTTAAACATGGTAGTTTTACCGCAGTTTGGGTTTCCGGCAAGTGCAATTTTAATTGCCATTACTCTCTTTGCCTCCTTAAATTCTAGAATCTTCATCAGGTTTTTTGTATCTGTAAGCTTATTTAACCTCTACACACTGTGCATCTGCCTTTCTGACAGTAAGCTCGTATCCACGAACTGTAATTTCAACCGGATCACCAAGTGGTGCAACTTTTCTGATAAAAAGTTCACTTCCTTTGTTATTCCCATATCCATAATACGGCGTTTGTAAGCACTGTCTCCTTCGATTTTTGTAACTACAACAGTAGTTCCTACTTTTACATCACCTAAAGTCATAACCATTGTCTCCCTTTCACTTTAAATATTCACTTTTCAGCAGTCATTTCTCAATCAGATCATGATATGGCGCGCCATATCAGCATTTACTGCTACTCTCGAATCTTTATATTCACGATCACATTGCCGCCGATTGCAGATAAGTATACGCTAACGTTTATTAGTTGTCAAGGACTCTTTTTTTGTATTTTTTAGAATTATTTCAAAAAATTTTTGATGCCAGGTCAAAGGTCTAAGCCCACATGAGCTTGCTCATAGGTGGGTGAAAGACCTTTATAGGCCCCGATATGAGCATAAAAGTGGGATGATAATCCCACGATATGCGAATATTGGGGTAGGATTGTGGGAGTGCGTAGCACGGAGCAATCCGTAGGCATCAAAGTCGGGGACTTTTGACCCCGACATCAATTTTTATCAATAACCTCTTTTTCATGAACTACAAAAAGATGCTTTTGCGAATTTCTCAGGTGTAAATAAAATGCAGAGACCTGTACTCCCATACAAATCTCTGCATTTTTATTCATCCCGTTCCTGCAAATTATCCGGCCCGAAGCCAAACGGAAACAGTTCCCATAAAGAACAGACTTTATAATTTTCCTCGTCCACCGCAAGAATGATCTGAAAAGTCTCCGGTTGACAAAATTCCATCATCACCTGCCGGCACACCCCACAGGGAGCTGTATAATCCACTGCAATCCCGTTCATTCCACCAACAATACAGATTGCTGAAAATTTCCTTTCGCCCTCGCTTACAGCTTTAAAAAACGCGGTCCCTTTCCGCACAATTCGACGGTGTATATGCCGCATTTTCAATATTACAGCCTGCATACACTTTTCCACCGGCTGTCAGGAGTGCCGCACCTACCTGAAAATGCGAATAAGGAGCATAGGCATGGCTCATCTGCTCTTCTGCAATCCGGATCAGCCTTTGGATCTCTTCTCTTTTCATTCAATTCTCTCCCTTTAATCCTTTCTCTATGTCATTTTCTCACTGATATATATCATAGAAAAAACTCTTTTTTATTATTTGTTCAATTATAACATAATCCATCAATATAAAAAAGATTTGCTGTTCATATTTCATTATTTATGTTATAATGTATTTATTATTCATGCTGTGAATAGTAACTAAAGGACAAGGAAAAAATGATAAGTAATAGAGGTGTATGTCCATGCAAGTAAATGAATCTTCTGAAAATTATCTGGAAACGATACTGATGTTGAGTAAGACTCATCCGGTTGTACGATCCGTAGATATTGCAACAGAACTTAACTTCAAAAAATCCAGTGTCAGTGTTGCCATGAAAAAGCTGAGAGCAGCACATCATATCATCGTTTCTCCTGAGGGGCTTCATTACACTCACCGAAACCGGAAAAGAAATCGCAGATCGTATCTATGAACGTCATACCCTGCTTTCTTCCCCTGGCTCACCCAGCTTGGGGTAGACCCGGAGATTGCATCAGAAGATGCCTGCAGGATGGAACATGTGATCAGTGCGGAAAGTTTTGAGGGCAATCAAGGCTCATATTTCCAAGTACCAGCAGTAAAATTTCAGACAAACCAAAAGCAGTGTTCTGCTTTCAGACTCGCTCCGTGTCAATCCGACCGAAGGGAGTTTTTCAGATCCGGGCTAATATTTTTCAGTTCCTCTGCCGAATGCCATAATTTTCTTTTTTCTGCTTCATTAAAATTGATTTCTAATATCTGCTCTGCACCATTTTTCCCAGAACTGTCGGAATACTCAGGCACAGATCCCTCAGTCCGTATTCTCCGTTTAAATGAACTGATACCGGTGCAACCGTATGACTGTCCCTGACCAGTGCTTCTGCAATCTTAGCCGCTGCCATTCCGATTCCATAATAAGTCGCTCCTTTTCGTTTAATGATCTCATAAGCACTGTCTCTTACACTACAGTATATTTCCTTCATTTCCTCCGAAAATCCCTTCTGCCGCCGCAGTTCTGCAAACTTTTCCACTGGAATCCCATATATATTGGCACAACTCCACACTGCAAGCTCACTGTCGCCATGTTCCCCGACAATAAAAGCATGCACATTTCTGCTGTCAATCTCCAGTTCTTCGCTGATCAGGTATTTTAATCGTGCTGTATCAAGAACAGTTCCTGAACCGATGACCCGCTCTTCAGGATAGCCCGACTCTCTCAGTGCAACCTCTGTCAGAATATCTACCGGATTCGATACGATCAGAAGTAGTCCGTCAAAAGCAGTTTTCTGATATTTCCGATAATTGAACGCATGATACCTGCATTTTTCTGTACCAGATCCAGTCTTGTCTCCCCCTCTTTCTGATTTGCCCCTGCTGTAATAATGAGAATTGATGCATCTTCGATATCGGCATATGTTCCCGCATAAATATCCATTGCATGGGCAAATGGAAGTCCATGACTGATATCCATTGCTTCTCCCTCTGCTTTTTCCATGACTGCATCGATCAGAACCAGTTCTGAAAAAATCCCTTTCTGCATAAGCGTATAGGCTATTGATGCCCCTACAAATCCACATCCGATCACTGCTGCTTTCTGTATATTGATCACCCCGTCTGCCTCCTTTTATTTTTTTTGTTTTGCATCCTCTGCATAGATTTTCTTTCTACATTATTTGATCTTTCCATCACTTTTATTCCACAAACCCTTTTATTTTATGGAAAAATACTGGAATAAAAGGGGTTTCTTTTTAACCTGCTTTCTGTTATAATGATTGAGTTGTATAGCATTTGACAACATTTTGGAGTTGTATCGAAGTGGTCATAACGGGGCGCACTCGAAATGCGTTAGCCCTCCGGGGCACGTGGGTTCGAATCCACCAACTCCGTTTTTCAAAAAGGTGCGTAATTTCAAGGATAGCGGAGAAAGCCTTTAAAATAAGGGTTCTCCGCTTTTTCTTTTACTGAAATGATTCTATTATTTTGGACTTTTTAAGCGTATTTTACAATCTTATGCAACACGAAATACGCAAAAAATATTATCGTTGCAACCATCGTAACTACCAATAAGGATGGCATATCCGAATATCTGCAAAAATCTTTTTCAACCATCAACTCAGATATTCAGAGGTTTCACAACTGGCTTATCGAGAATAATTGCTATCATGTTTGTATGGAATCCACTGGAAAGTGTTGGATTCTCGGGGTAATCTCGCTTGCCTTGATGATTTCCAGCTTTGCGGAAATGTTGTTCGGATAGTCTGTCATTGTCTCGTTCTCCTTTTCGATAGATAGTGCGGGCATTGGATAACGGTGGCACGGGAGCTCTGCTTGCAGCTCCTTTCGCATTTCCTGCAAAGCTCGTTATATTTCTTCCTGCCACGCTCATCAAGAAAGAACGCCCAAAACCGTTTCCCGCTGTATGGTTTCGGGACGATTCTGGGCGTTTTCTTTCGATATAACAATGGAACGCTATTCAATTATCTGTTGTACTTTTTCTTTCTGCTGACAACCGTTGTGCCAATGGCTGCAGCGCCGCTAACAAACAGCAGGGCAATCCACAAAGCAAGGTTGCTTGTATCGCCAGTCTGCGGACTCTTATCGGATGTTCCCGGTTTGGTACTGGCAGGCTTTTTCTCAAGAGCAGCAATCGCATCTTCGATAGCCTTTGCCATCTTGTCTACTTCAGATTGTTCCATAATATTTTTTACCACGGACAACAGCATTGACAGCAGTTTCCACAGCAGAGAAGTCCTTTGTAGTCGTCCTTGTTCAGGGCATTTGCTTTGGCAATAGCTCCGTCGACCTTAGTGTAGTCGGAAGGCAAATAAGTCATTGCAATGGTCTGCGTATGAGTTGCTGTATCAGCCGTAATCGTAATATCGGAAGTGAAAACCGCACAATTATCTGCACTGACTTCGACAGTATAAGTACCCGTTTCAAATCAACCGGGTTTGCTACTTCCTGACCATTCACTTTAATGACTACATTCGCCAACTCAGCAGGTGTTACAACAAAGAAACTGCATATTTCGGTGCTGGCAAGAGGGGCGTTCCATTAGAATTAAATCGATAATTGCCGCCGGCAGTAGTAATCTCATTAAAGAAATCCTCAGTTTCCATATATTCAAGGGACTTTGCTGTACCTGCTTCCGTATACTTACTGCAAGCAGTAACATTTTCTGTTTCAATGAAATAATTGTTTTCAAAAAACGGGTGTATCAGAAGAAACACCGCCGACAATACCGCCTAAACGCTTATAAAGGTGTAGTGGCAGTACGAAATAACAATGTCTTATTTCTGTTCCTGTGCCAACTGTACCTGCAATGCCGCCGAAATCCGTAGTTCCCTTACCAAGAGGAACTATTTTCCCGGTGGAATAACAATTTATGACCTTTGAGTTCTGAATCAACTGTCCAACAATTCCGCCAGTACAGGGTGTCCAAGAGGTCAGATCGCCCGTATTGGCACAATACTGTACGGTGCTGTTTTGAGCAAGACCTACGATACCGCCCATCTGAAAAGAGGTGACATCCTGCGTTATTGAAAAAATCCCCTTGTTTTGGCAGTATTCAATCGTGCTATTTATCGCATATCCGCACAAAGCCACAGTACCGTTAATATATTTGTCTGTATCCGTGAACGACACATTTGAAGCACAGTCAGAAATTTTGCTGTCTGCTGCAACGCCCGCTACCGTTCCAAAATAGACATACCCTGAATTGGACACATTCAGCTTGCCTTGAATTGTCAAACCGGAAATTTCAGCGCCGTAAACCTCACTGAAAAACCCGAAAGACGGATACTCTGTCTTTCCGTAGTTTTCGGAAAAATCCAAATTGGAAATCGTATGCCCGTTTCCGTAAAATTTGCCGCTGAAGTAATGCAGCAGAGTTCCATCAGCAGCAAATACGCTGCCAATTGGTGTCCACGCAACACCTGTTAAATCCAAATCTGCATCAAGAGATACAACCGCATCTGTTTTATCGTCATATTCGCCATTGTCCACAGCTTTTGCAAATTCCAAAAGCTCATCTACTGTTGTGATTGAGGTTTTTGCTGCTTTGCTCGTTCTCTTCTGCAAACGCTGTCATCGGAACAAGTGCCATCACAAGGCACAACGCAAGCAGAAGGCTTAAAAGTTTCTTCTTCATTTTCATTCCTCCAAAATAATTCTATCCGCTATTTTCTTCCTCCGGCAAACGCAAAAGCCGAAGCCAAGGCATAATGCACCCTGTCTCCGGCAACCGGTTCGTTATAAATTGTATGAAATAAGACTTGACACGCTGAAAAAACGGCACTATGCTCCTGCCGAGCCGAGCCGAGCCGAGCCGAGCCGAGCCGAGCCGAGCCGAGCCGAGCCGACAATAATTGTCGCATTTCCGTTTGCCATAGTCAAGTCCTCCTTCCATAATTTCTAAGGCAAAAGGATATGAATTCCCTTACCCCATAGACATACAAAAGTATTTTAGCAGATTTTCCCAAAAATCTCAAGTAGTTTTCAGAATATTGCTCTCATCTTTTTCTCAAAGCATTGCCTTCTTCCATTACTCACGGAACTTTATGGCTTGACCATTATCAAAACTGGTGCAAACTCAACCTGTATAAAATTTTCAATGTTCTTTCAATTTAGCCTTGACTTTTTTATTTGCAGGCTACAACATTTCCCACGAGTTCGAAAATCTTCGAAAAATTTTTTGTTGCGTCTTTTTTCATCTCATTTTAACATATTATCAAGGAACGATGTTCTCATCTGAGAGGAGAAGGTTCATGAATTATAAAGAATTATTGTTTGATACACTTGAAAAGCTTGGTACTTCAAAGACAAACCTTGGTTTACGATTATATTGTCTACGGGCCTTTCTTATGGAAGAAGACCCTCACTGTATCTCTTGTATTACGAAATTTTTATACATTGATATTGCGAATCACTACGGCACAACATGGAAATGTGTCGAGAAGAATATACGAAATAGTATTCTCACTATATGGGTCTCTTCCAACGACCGTATGCTCAAAAAAGTCTTCGGCAGAAGCAGTTCTGACAACAGACCTACAAATAAAGAATTTTTTAAGCATACTTATGAATATCTTGATACAATAAAGCACCAGTGTGCTGCAGGTGCTTTACATCCCAGATTTTTTGTCCTTCCTGTCACTCACATTGCCAGATAATGGAAAATATCTTTTCGCAAATGACTGACTTCTATGATATTGCTAACTGACTTTTTCCTGTTAGTTCGTCTTTCGCATTTCCCTGAACTTCTGATATTATTTAATAAAATCCTTACTGCTGTCCCTCCGGGATACTGCCTTTTTCATGCATTTTTCTCGCCAGATAAACAAATGGTGTATCTGCAATACTCGTAATGATAAAGATCACATAACTCGCCAGTGCGATACTGACCAGAGTTGGGAACTGATACATTCCCCAGAATGCCCCAAAAGTATACAATAATGTATTTAGTAACTGTGAGATCAGTGTCGACCCGTTATTTCTCAGCCATAATGCTTTTCTTGAATCTCCATTGAAATGCTTTTGGTAATCGCCCACCATTTATGATAAGCCCATACATCAAACCGCTGACAGATTGCATAAACCAGCACACTGACGATCATCAGTCTTGGTGTATTGGAAAAAATCTCTTTGATCGCCGGCTGTGCCCAGTCGCTCGCACTCGGTCTGTATAAAAGCGGGACTGGGAAACTACGATAAAAAATACCGACGTAAAAATTCCGATATTTACTGCTTTCTGTGCTGCCTTTTTCCCGTCTACCTCACTGATGATATCCGTAACAAGAAATGTCGACGCAAAAAGGATATTCCCCAGAGTCTGCTCCATTCCGAATGCGTCCACCATGATCAGCACTTCAATATTGGCGGTAATCGTAGCGATCGCTGTAAAACAATACAATCCGCTTTTCCCAAATAATCTGTAAACTAACAGAACACTTCCATATATAACCAAAAGACTTAAAACCAATAATATCTCATTCATTTTCTTCTTTCTCCTTTTTTCTTCTCCTCCGACTCCAAAATCTGTATTTTGAAGCAAAATATCCACCCTTTGGTTTTCTTTATATTTCGGATAAATCTGTTCCACAAAAAGTCGGATCACTTCCTGATCCGGACGGATCGGTGTTGTATTTTCCACCATAATATTGATACAGATCCGTTCAAAATATTTTAATCCCGTTTCTATATCTTTCTGCATGGATTCTGCTGTCTGCCCACTGATTCCAAAAAGCAGACAGATTCATCTGCCACTCCTGCGATCTCTTCCGGCATAACGCCTTCCATTCCTTTGTCAAAGACTTCTCTTCTGAACGTATCATCAAATGTCTCCACACCCATTTTAATCTTCAGCGTGATTCCCTGCTTTTTAAAATAATCCTTCCACTTCTGTACATGCTTATGATACATCCAGTGGATGATCAAACCGGAGCTGACTGATCTGCTTTTCTTTACAGACCCGTCTGATTTCTTCCATTGTCTTTTCATCAAGTTCCAGAAAACTTCCGGAATTGATTACCTCAAGACTGTGATATATGCCATTTACCTTAGAAAGTCTTGCTCTTTGTTGATCTTATAGTTTTCTTCTTCATTTCTGGAAGAATCCAAATGATAATCACAGAAACGACACCGCAGATAACGGCATCCGCTTCCCCGGAGCATAACAATCTCCCTTGGGTTTTTATCCGTTATAATACTATAGCGAACTGGATTTTCTGTCTGTCCCATCTTCACCCTTCTTTTTTTTTTTTTTTGATGCGTGCCAACTCTGTTCCCCGGGAAAATGAAAATGAATTTTCAAGAAAAAAAGGAGATGCCTGACGGTACTGACCCCGAGAGACATCTCCTGTAAATCGTAACGATACCGGACTGAAAAGAGATAGGAAGCATCTCACAGATCTTAAATTACAACTTTTATCCCTAGTTTTTTTATAGACAGGATGGTCACGAACTGTCTTATTAATTACCTGTAGTACTCTAACAGATTTTCTTTCATTTTGCAAGTGAACTATTTCTTTTTTCCATTTCATATACAAAATCTGCAACATTCATGGTGGAATCTCTGTTGGAAACCAGTACGATCGTCTTTTCTTTTGCGGATTCCTTTAACGATTTCAGAATGCTTCAGAAATGTATACTTTCCTGCTATAAAAAATCACCGTATAAAAAGGTTCTGTCCTTTTATACGGTGATTACTTTTCCTTATTTTCTTGACAAAAATGCTTGATAAATACATACATCACGATCACGAATGCCATCAGATATCCGATCGCACCAATTGCCGGGATTCCCCATAACTTTGGCTTCATATTCGTTGTACAGATGATGCTTGAACTGATCAGAAGTGCCATGACCCACAGTCCCATCACAATATTTCTCACCAGTCTTCTTAACAGCTCTGCCAGATCCTTTGATACATGAAGATCTAGATTGACCCTCGTCTGCCCTTTCATATATCCCTGCAGTGCATCTGCTGCCAGTGACGGAATCTCGATCGTCTTATGGATCGCTCGATACAGGTTCTTTCCACCGGACTTCAATTCTTTTTTCCAGTTAAAATTCCGCAGGAAATCACCTTTGATCCTTGCTGAAGCGATCTCTACCATATTGATCTGTGGACAGATCTCAGCAAGAACACCTTCCATCTGCGTCAGACCGCGTGCCAGCATCGTCAGACCATGTGGCATAGAAATCCGGTTCGTCTTCATAACTTCCATCAGATCCTGCATTGCTTCTGCCACGTCGATATTTCCCATATCCAGCTTGCCATACTTGATCATCAAGCTGCTGATATCCTCATACAGCTTACTCTGATCCGGTTTTCCCCGAAATTCTCCCAACGCAAGAACCGCATCCTGGATCATCCCGATATCATTGATCGCAACCCCTGATCGCATCGGAGATCAGTTCTCTGTCTCTGTCTGAAAGCCGTCCCATCATTCCCATATCAATCCAGACAATCTTTCCCGTCCGAAATATGTACATTTCCCGGATGGGGATCTGCATGGAAAAAAAGCCATCGTCCATGACCTGCTTGATATAATGGTCAACCAGCTTTGTTCCGATCTCTTCCAGATCGTAGCCCTCTTTTTCAAGCACTTCTTTTTTCATCGATAGGATATCCTTCGATATATTCCATCACCAGAACATGATGCGTTGTAAATTCCTTATATAAAACCGGCGTCCTTACATACGCAATATCTTTATTCCGTCGGGCAAACTCTTCCATGTTGGCTGCTTCCGTCAGGAAATTCATCTCCTCCTGCGTTACGACCCACAATTCATCCAGCACCATACTGAAGTCGATGGTTTCTTTGATGCTGATCGGTGGTACAAGCTTGACCGCCTTATGCAGAAGACCAATGTCTCTTGCCATCGTATCGTAAATTCCTTTTCGCTGCACCTTTACGACAACTTCTTCTCCTGTCTTCAGCGTTGCCCTGTGAACCTGTGCGATGGAAGCTGAACCTAATGTCTCCTTTTCAATTTGTGAAAAAGACCTCCTGCCATGGATACCCATAGGAATCTTCGATCACTTCCTCCACTTCCGAAAATGGCATTGGGCCACATCGGATCCACCGCAGCTTCATCAGTTCATCACAGTACTTCTTTGGAAGTACATCTGAATGCAGTGACATGATCTGACCAATCTTAATAAAAGTAGGTCCCAGATCTTCAAGAATCAGCCGCAACTTCTCCGGTGTGATCCCCCGGGTCAGCTCATGCTTTCTTAAAACTGCGGTTATCTCTTTTAATCTGGAACCCGACTTTTCATTCTTCATCTTTCTTTTCCGGAGCTGTTTCAGCAGTTTCTTTTGTTGCTGCTTCTGCCTCTGCATTCACTCCGTCTTCTGACTCTCCGTCCACAGCTTCTGCCGTTTCCATCTTTGCGAGCTGCTCTTTTAACTGCTCTAACTGCTCCGGTGTCATCTTTCCAAGAAGCTCTGTCAGTTCTTCCGGTGAGGATGCTTTCACTGATACATTCACACTATCCTTGACCGTCTTCTTGATATTATGCTTCAGCTCTTCGTTGAGGACTTTCCCCTGCTCTACTGTCAGCTCACCCTTTTTTTACAAGCTCATCCAGCACGTCCTTTGACTTCTCCGCCGTCACAGCTACTGTTCCGATTCCTGCCAATAAGATCTTTTTCAGACCATCCGTCAATCTTTCCATACTCTTCTGCTCCTTTCAAGGTTCTAAAGCCTCTTTTTACATTATCTGATTTTATACTCTTGTTATACACTTTTTCAAAAAAATGTAAACCATTCCATTATTTTTGGAACAAAAATAATACAACCGATCACTGCAGAAAAAAGTGCTGCGATCAGCACTGCACCGGCAGCCGTATCCTTTGCGATCTTGGCCAGCGGTTTTCTTTTTCTCCGTCACCAGATCAACAACTGCTTGCTCAACAGATGTATTCACCAGTTCCAGTGCCATGATCAGTCCGCACAAAAGCAGACAGATACACCATTCTATCTTCGAAATTTCAAAAGAAAAATCCCGCCAGCACCACCAGCACTGTCATGATACAGTGCATCTTCATATTCTGCTCCTGACGAATCCCGGTCAGAATCCCTTCGATCGCATACCGGAATCCTCCATAAAATTTATGATCCTGCTTTTCTTCTGTTCCATAAGCACACTCCTCTAATGTCTCTGATCCTCATTGCTGTATACTTCACAGAAACGGGCAGCAAAAGCCGGTTCTTCCCCTCCTGCATATAAATGGGAAATATCTCCTACTTTTTGTACCGCGGAAATACGCAATTCCCTGTTCTCTCTCTTCCGTTACCACCTCGGTCACAGAAGTCGGTGCAAGCACCAGCCCATGCCATAATACAAACGGGGAAACATTCCACAAATGGGATAATAATACACAGCTGATCGCAAAATGACAGAAAAAAGGTAACCGTCTCTGTACTTTCTTTTTTTCTACCCGGTAATGATTTCTCTCCCTCACATATCCATGCTCTGCAAAGAAAATGCATCAAACTCCCGGATCACCCGGTCATAAACCACTTTCATATCAGAGCATTCTGCCACCTTGGAATTTCTCCATTCCCTGCGATCCATATATTCTTCATGCTCTGTCCAGTATCCCGGTCTTATATCCCATACATTCCTTATCAGATACTTTCCGTCTGCCATTTTTGCTCCCGGATATGCCCGGCTCAATTCGGATCTTTATTCAGATCCAGCTGTGCCGGAAATTCCCGCAGCCACTCCAGTACTTCCGCATCTTTTCCGTCGCTTTCAGACAGGGGCTGTGCCGTATCCATCGCCCCTGCCAAGGGGAGACTGATAACAACTTCCCATCGCAAGCGATGATGCCCTCTTTGCCAGCAGTTCTCTGCTTGCTCCTGCGTCCTTTTTCTGTCAAGGTATCATGTTCATAATCCGGGTCTCCGTGCCGGATCAATAAAATTCTCATCCTGTTCTCCTTCCGCTTTTTTCTGTTGCACTTCCTGTTATCAGCTTTGTCGTTCTCTCTTTTTCTTACTTTCCTACACATCCCATACTGCTGCAAGCCAGCACTTTGCAAGCATCCTCCATGCACCAACTTCTTTTTAAAACCTTCCGCAAGTGTTCTTTCTCATCCCGACTCCATTTTTCCGGTGCAGGTCTGGAAATTCCATACTTCGCAAGCAGCTCCTCACCGGTCTTTTTCTCAAACCTGGTTTCACCTCTCAGGATTGCTTCGCCAAGCAGTCTGATCTGCTCCATCGTATAAGGTTCTCTGCCTCTTTCCTCCAGCCAGTCTTCTGTCGCTACAGACATTCCGTGAACACCATCTGAAAATACGTGATGAGCATACGGAACACCTGCTTCTTTACACGCCTTTGCAAAAGATAACTGTTCTCTACCGGAACTGACTCATCTGTTGCTGTCTGCCACAAAAAAGCAGGGTGGCGTATCTGCGGTCACATGCTTTTCAAGTGACATATAATCTAGATCCTTCTGATCCGGGTTCTCCACCAGAATAAGGCGACAAAAAGATCCTGGATGTGCCGCCTTTCCTGCAGTGATGACCGGATAAGCAAGAATCGCTGCATCTGGACGGTTGGACACCCGGTCATATACCGGATCCGGATCTTTTATATCCTTCCAATGCACACTTAAACTGGCACATAAATGCCCTCCTGCAGAAAATCCGCATACTGCGATCTTCTCCGGGGTGATCCGGTACTCTTCTGCTTTCCCGCGTATCATGCGGATTGCTCTTGAAATATCCTGAAGAGGCTGCATTCCCAGTGGAACTTCATCCAGCGGATTCACTGTATAGACAAGCACAAATACATTATAATCTCTTATCGTAAAAATCCATGGCAACCAGATGTGCTTCTGTCCGTGAAACCTGCCGGTATCCACCTCCCGGAACAACGATCATAGCCGGATGGATCTTATCATCCTCATGCATATAACTGACCATCACCGGAATAAATCCATGAGCTCCTTCATAAGAATATTCTTCTTTTTTCCAGATCTCTGTTCCCTGTCCTTTCATCTCTATAAGACCTCAACTTCCAGATAAGGATTCTCTCTGCTTCATAAAATGCTTCTTTTCCACGACCTCTGCAAGTGCTGCATCTAACGGCATCCTGCCAAGAACCGGCACTTCCAGTTCCGCAGCGATCTCATCAATATGGCTTTCTCCGAAAATGTGGATCTTTTTTCCGCAGTCTGGACAGAGGCTATAGCTATAATTTTCAACAATGCCAAGCACCGGAATATTCATCTGCTTTGCCATACCATACGCCTTTTTCACGATCATTTTGACCAGATCCTGCGGAGATGTCACGATCACGATCCCATCGACCGGAAGTGACTGGAATACGGTCAGCGGAACATCTCCCGTTCCCGGTGGCATATCCACAAACAGATAATCAAGATCTCCCCACATAACCTCTGTCCAGAACTGCTTCACAACCCCTGCGATCACCGGTCCACGCCAGATCACCGGAAGCCTCCTCATCTTCAAGCAACAAGTTCACTGACATGATCTTTGTCCCTGTCTTTTTGCAATCCGTGGAAGGATACCTTCCTGCGTTCCCTGAGCTTTTTCATGAATACCGTACATTTTCGGAATGGAAGGTCCGGTAATATCTGCATCAAGAATCCCAACCTTGTATCCCATTTTCACCATCTGCCTTGCAAGTGAGCCGGTGACAAGAGATTTTCCGACGCCTCCTTTTCCACTGACAACTCCAATGACTTTTCCAATGGATGAATGTGCATTTGCCGGCTCGTGCAGATCCACTTTCTTACTGCTGCAGAACCTGCCTGTGAGCAACTGGAGCAAGCCGATTCTGAACATCCTTCCGTCTTCTGTTCTTCTGTCATAATCTTACCTCTTTCTTTCATGATCCCTGTTCTTCCACTGATATTGAACAGTTCACTCTTTTTTTCTCTGTTGTTACAGTATACCACTTTCATCTTGCATTTCAAAGATTCTGTTCTATAATTATCCTATAAATAGGATGTCGGGGGCAAAAGCCCCGACTATGATACCTACGGATTGTTACACACTGTAACTTATAGATAGAAGGAGTGAAATGATCTTGCAAAATAATCAGACCGATCTTGTTCTTGTCCCTGCCGGACAATTAAAACCCTTAGACACTATCTGCGGATTTCAGGTGCGTCCCGGATTTTTTCTTGATTTCGGTGCAACCGTGATCCCCGGTGGAGTCAACTTCACGATCCAGTCGCATAAGGCAACCTCCTGCGAACTTTTACTGTTCCACCGGGAAGCGGAAGAGCCCTTTGCCGTTCTTCCATTTCCTGATAATTACCGCATCGGATTCTGCTATTCCATGATCGTATTTGGTCTCGACATTGAAGAATTTGAATATGCTTACCGGCTGGACGGACCTTATGACGAGAAGAAGGGACTCCGCTTTGACCGTACCAAAATCCTGCTTGACCCTTATGCCCGTGCCGTAACCGGGCAAAGCCACTGGGGACATAAAAATAATCCGCAACATGGCTACCGGGCACGTGTCGTTCATTCTAACTTCGACTGGGGGCAGCAGCGTCACACTTCCATCCCGATGGAAGATCTCATCATTTATGAACTGCACGTCCGCGGCTACACAAAGGATGCAAGTTCAGGAGTGAAACATCCCGGTACTTTCGACGGTCTGAAAGAAAAGATTCCTTACCTGAAAGGCCTTGGGGGTCAATGCCGTTGAGCTGATGCCGGTCTTTGAATTTGACGAAATGCGGGATGCACGACTGATTGATGAAAACCTGCTGCTTGACTTCTGGGGATATAACCCGGTCAGCTTTTTTGCACCAAATACCAGCTACAGCTCTTCTAAAGAGTACAACCGCGAGGGAATGGAACTGAAAAGTCTGATCAAAGAACTTCATGACCAGAACATGGAGGTTATTCTGGATGTGGTTTTTAACCATACTGCCGAGGGAAATGAATTTGGCCCATCCTTTTTCTTTCAAAGCCTTTGACAACCAGATTTACTACATGCTCACTCCCGATGGACATTATTATAATTTCAGTGGCTGCGGAAATACGCTCAACTGTAATCATCCCGTAGTGCAAAATATGATCCTGGACTGTCTTCGTTACTGGGTGATCGAATACCGTGTTGACGGGTTTCGGTTCGACCTTGCTTCCATTCTCGGACGCAACGAGGACGGAACTCCTCTGCACCAGCCTCCCGCTTCTCCGCAGTCTGGCTTTTGATTCCATCCTTGAAATGTAAAACTGATCGCAGAAGCCTGGGATGCCGGCGGACTCTACCAGGTCGGATCTTTTCCCTCCTGGAAACGCTGGGCTGAGTGGAATGGACGTTACCGGGATGATATGCGTCGTTTTCTGAAAGGAGATGATTTTCTTTCCCGGGCTGCTGCCCGCCGAATCACCGGTTCACCCGATCTTTATGATCCGGTTTTCCGGGGCAGGAATGCTTCTGTTAATTTTCTGACCTGCCACGATGGATTTACGCTTTACGATCTCTACAGCTATAATGAAAAGCACAATGAAGCCAATGGCTGGGGAAATACAGACGGTGCAGATGACAACAACAGTTGGAACTGTGGTGTGGAAGGAGATACAACGGATCCTTCCGTCCCGGCTCTTCGCAGAAAAATGATGATGAACGCCTGTGCTGTCCTGATGTGCAGCCGTGGCACTCCTATGTTTCTCGCCGGAGATGAATTTGCCGATACACGCTATGGAAATAATAATCCCTACTGTCAGGATAATCTGATCTCCTGGCTGGACTGGTCACTTTTAGAGAAGAACAGAGCATTGTATGAGTTTTTCCGTTATATGATCCACTTCAGAAAAGCTCATGCTTGTATCCGCAAAGACCTTGAGCCTAGTTATCTCGGTTTTCCGTCCATGAGTCTTCATGGTCTCACTCCATGGAAACCTGACCTGCCGGAAAGCAGTCACACTGCCTGCGTTCTCTTTTCAGGTTATGATGACACTTTGCACAAAGAAGATCTGGTCTTCCTTGCCGTGAATACACACTGGTGTTCCGCTGCTCTGACTCTGCCTCAGCTCCCGGACGGCTATACCTGGAAGATTGCCGTCAATACAGGAGACAAAAAACAGCAGACATTCACGGATTCTGAAATACCTGCTGCCGGTTCCTCCGTTCTGCTTGGAGAACGGTCTGTTATTGTATTTGTAGGGGAAAGAAATTAAAGATGTCAGGGTCAAAAGGTCTGAAACCACGTGTGCTTGCACACTGGTGGTAGAATGACCTTGAGACCCGCCCCCGATATGAGCATAAAAGTGGGGCGTAAGCACCATGATATGCGAATAGCGGTAGGATTGTGGGAGTGCGTAGCACGAAACAATCCGTTGGCATCATTGTTGGGGGCTTTTGACCCCAACATCAATTAAATATAGTATCTGTTCGGGATTCCACTTTAAATAATTTCAAAGAATGGCAGGGAAAATTGCTTTTCCTCTGCCATTCTTTCTGCCTGAAACCTTAACTCACTATTCAGGACTTTTTATTCTTTATCTTCAAAAACTTCTTTCACTTTTTCTTTGAAAGACTTCTTCTTTGACTTTTTTTGTCCTCTGCGTTTTCTGTATTTTCACTGCGTTTCAGTGTATTTCCTGTCAACTCATCAAATCTTCTGAGGGCTTCTTTTGCTTCTGCACTCAGATGATCCGGTGTCTGGATCACTACTGTAACCAGATGATCTCCTCTGACCTGTGAATTTCTCAATGACGGAACACCTTTTCCGGTTAAACGTACCTTTGTTCCGGTTTTGTTCCCGGCTTGATCGTGCAGACTACATCTCCATCTACTGTCGGGATCTTGATCTCTCCACCAAGTGCTGCGATTGCAAAGGATATTGAAACTGTAGAGAGGATATTCATATCTACACGCTGGAATATCGGATGTCTGGATACATTTACCTCAACAAGCAGATCTCCTCTCGGACGCCATTAACTCCCGGCTCGCCTTTTTCGCGAATACGGATACTCTGTCCGTTGTCAATACCTGCTGGAATAGTAACTTTGATCTTCTTCTTACTTGCGGTATATCCGGTTCCTGCACATTTTGGACACTTTTCTTTTACAACTTTTCCTGAACCGCCACAGGTCGGACAGGTCTGCACATTCTGTACAGTACCAAAGAAAGACTGGGATGTATAAACAATCTGACCCCTTCCACCACACTTTGGACAAGTCTCAGGAGAAGTTCCCGGCTTTGCACCTGTACCATGACAGTCTTCACATGGATCTTTCAGAACCAGCTCCAGCTCTTTTTCACATCCATGTACTGCCTCTTCAAACGTAATGCGGACACTTTTTCTGATATTGGCACCTTTCATCAGGACCATTACTGGTTCCGCCTCTTCTGGAACCTCCGAACAGATCTCCAAAGATATCTCCGAAAATGTCTCCAAAATCAGCTCCATTAAATCCGCCGCCAAATCCACCTGCACCTCCGGCACCTCCCTCAAATGCCACGTGGCCGAACTGATCATACTGACGACGTTTGTCAGCGTCACTCAGAACGGCATAGGCTTCAGAAGCCTCTTTGAACTTCTCCTCTGCCTCTTTATCTCCCGGATTCATATCCGGATGATACTTTTTTGCAAGCTGACGATATGCTTTTTTATTGTAGCATCATCGACATCCTTACTGACGCCGAGAACCTCATAGTAATCTCTCTTTGCTTATCTGCCATAATACAACTACTTTACCTTTCTATAACCTCAAGAAATTCTACGAAGCTATATTCCTACAGCTTCGTAGAATCCTTTATTCTTCATACTTTTCTGATGTAAATCTTTCAGATTACATGGATCAGATTAAACCTCTTTGTAATCTCCGTCTACTACATCATCATTTGCAGAACTTTCCGGTGCCACCTGCTCCCGGTGAGTAAGCCTGTGCTCCTGCTGCTGCATTCTGCTCATACATCTTTGTAAATAACTTCTGAGCACTTTCCATCAGTTTCTCTTTTGCAGCTTTGATCTCTGCAACCTGAGCCTCAGATGTCTCTTCCGGTGCAGATTTTGCAAGGATATCTTTCAATGCCTGTACGTCAGCTTCTACGGCTGCCTTATCTGCTGCATCCAGTTTATCTCCGACATCCTGAATTGCTTTTTCTGTCTGGAATACCATAGCATCGGCTTCATTTCTTGTATCAATTGCTTCTTTACGTTTCTTATCCTGAGCCTCGAACTCTGCTGCTTCTTTCACAGCTTTATCGATATCGTCATCAGACATATTAGAACCTGCTGTGATCGTAATATGCTGCTCTTTACCTGTTCCAAGATCTTTCGCGGAAACATTTACGATTCCGTTTGCATCAATATCGAATGTAACTTCAATCTGCGGTACTCCACGTAGCCGGCGGGATTCCATCCAGTCTGAACTGTCCGAGTGATTTATTATCCTTGGCGAACTGTCTCTCACCCTGTACTACGTTGATATCTACAGCTGTCTGGTTATCTGCTGCCGTAGAGAATACCTGGCTCTTCTTCGTAGGAATTGTTGTATTTCTTTCAATCAGTTTTGTAGCCACACCACCCATTGTCTCGATAGACAGTGACAGGGGAGTTACATCAAGAAGAAGGATATCGCCTGCACCTGCATCTCCTGCCAGTTTACCTCCCTGTACGGAAGCACCAAGATGCTACACACTCATCCGGGTTCAGAGATTTGCTTGGCTCTTTGCCTGTCAGTCTCTTCACTTCTTCCTGAACTGCCGGGATACGTGTTGATCCACCAACAAGAAGTACCTGACCAAGCTCGGAAGCTGTGATACCATGCATCAGAAAGTGCACGTCTTACCGGGAACCCTGTTCTTCTCTACAAGATCTCTTGTCAGTTCATCAAATTTAGCTCTTGTAAGGTTCATGTCGAAATGCTTCGGTCCTTCAGCTGTTGCTGTGATGAACGGAAGGTTGATATTGCTTGTCGTTGCGGAAGAAAGTTCTTTTTAGCTTTCTCTGCTGCTTCTCTTAATCTCTGAAGAGCCATCTTATCTGTAGATAAATCTACACCTTCTTTTGCTTTGAAGTCTGCCAGCATATAATCTGTGATCTTCTGGTCGAAGTCATCTCCACCAAGTCTGTTGTTACCTGCTGTTGAAAGAACCTCGATAACTCCGTCACCGATTTCGATGATAGATACATCAAATGTACCACCACCTAAGTCATATACCATGATTCTCTGCTCATTCTCGTTATCAAGGCCATAGGAAAGAGCTGCTGCTGTAGGCTCATTGATGATACGCTTTACATCAAGACCTGCAATCTTACCAGCATCTTTTGTAGCCTGACGCTGAGCATCGTTGAAGTAAGCCGGAACTGTGATAACAGCTTCTGTTACTTTCTCTCCAAGATATCCTTCTGCATCCGCTTTCAATTTCTGAAGGATCATAGCTGAAATTTCCTGTGGAGAATACTTCTTTCCATCAATATCTACTTTATAATCTGTACCCATCTCTCTCTTAATGGAAGAGATCGTTCTTGCAGCGTTCGTAACTGCCTGACGTTTTGCAGGTTCTCCTACGAGACGCTCTCCTGTCTTTGTAAATGCTACAACAGACGGTGTTGTTCTTGCACCTTCTGTATTTGCGATAACTGTAGGCTGTCCACCTTCCATAACAGCTACGCAACTATTTGTTGTACCAAGTCAATACCAATGATTTTTCCCATGATAAATTTCCTCCTCTATTTATTCTCTGGTTTTGATAAAACTCAAATTAATTTGCTACCTTTACCATACTGTGCCTTACAACACTCTCACGGTACATGTAGCCTTTCTGAAATTCTTCAGCAACAACATTTTCGCCGAATTCTTCATCCTCCACATGCATTACCGCATTATGGAAATCAGGATTAAACTCTGACCAACAGCTTTGATCGGTTTCACTCCAAGTGAATCCAGTGTCGTCATAAGCTGCTTGTAGATCTTCTCCATTCCTTCTGCGAACGGAGAACCTTTTTCCTCTTCCGGTATGGAATCTAATCCACGTTCAAAATTGTCAACGACCGGAAGAATTTTTTCTATGATATCTTTCGCACCGATCTCATACATCTGGGACTTTTCCTTTTCTGATCTCTTGCGGAAGTTATCAAACTCTGCCATCTGACGAGTGATACGATCATTTAACTCTTCGATCTTCTCGTCTTTTTTGTCCTTCTTATTTTTTTCTTTCCGAAGAACTTTTTTTCTCACCGGATTTTTCTTCTCCCTGATCCTCTTCAGATCCGGTTTCTTCTCCGGCTTCTGCTGTATCTTCGGCATCTTCCTTTGCTTCTGCTTCAGCAGCTTCCTCTCCTCTGCCGTTGTAGCATTGGTTTCTTCTGCTTCAGCTTTTTTGCTTTCATGCCTCTTCTACAGCCTCTTTCACCATATCTTCTTTGCTCATGTTCTCTGTCACCAGCTTTCTACCTTTCTATCCTTTTGGTTCTTTATTATAAATCGCATCCAACTCACTTTGCAGGGTCTTCAGCGTCTTCATGACATGTTCATAATCCATTCTTTTCGGACGATAATTCCAATCGTTCCCTTCATGCCTTCTCCAAGTTCATATGTGGCTGTTACCACGCTGCAGTCTTTCATCGTCTTCACCGGAGCTTCATCTCCGATATAAACCTGAATCCCGTGATTTTCCTCACTGGCAAGCGTCTCTGTCACCAGATCTGCCAACTGCTGCTTTTCTTCAAAAGCACTGATGATCTCCTGTGCACTCTGCTTATCACTCAACTCCGGATACTTGAAAATATTTGTCGCACCACTTGTATAGATCTCCATATCATTATCTACATGAATAATCTCGGCAACTGCATCCAGAACGTGTCCGATCACTTCACTGTGGATTCCTGCCTGCTCTTTTAACGGCGATCAGCCCCAATGTGATCTGATCGATCGACAGTCCGTTCAGTGTTGTATTCAGAAGCATATTCAGCTTCAACAGGTTCTCATTACTTAAGGTTTCGCCTACTTCAATAATTTTATTCTTAATTACATTTCCACCGAGTACGATCACCGCTACGATCTGCTCTTCATCCACCTTGGAAAGCTGAATGAACTTCAAAGTATTGCGACTGTTGACCGGAGTCGAAACCACCATCTTAATGTCTGCTGTCTCATCATAACATGACAGTTTCCGGTTCCTGTCTCGATTACCGGAACCGTACTGTTTACGACAACATTTGCAATGAGTCCCGCTCCACCTCTTGGAATCAGACGTCGATCCAATACGCCTTCACATGCTATGTCTCATTTACAAACTTCTGCTTGTATCTTCCACCAAAGAAAGGATGAGATCCTGAATAACTTCTCTTTGCCGGAGTCGCTTCGCGATTACACGGGTAATTGCCCCGGTTGGAATGGATCGCATCACTTCCTCCGCGAAGAATTACCGCATTTCCAGTCTTGAAGCAA
>VOFI01000937.1_pt1 | contig 22001 bp, 37 predicted proteins | sample 5384131 | NCBI WGS metagenome assembly VOFI01 (sample SAMN12384728, study PRJNA508395) | human gut metagenome | isolation source: healthy gut H | host: Homo sapiens | reverse complement strand
GCCCCCACGGGCTCTGAGAAGCCGCAAAGGGCACCGATGGCCATGCCGGTAAAGGCGGAGTGGCCCAGGGCGTCGGAGAAAAAGGCCATCCGGCTGTCCACCACCATGGTGGACAGCACGCCGAACAGGGGCGAGATGACCAGCACCGCCAGCAGGGCGTTTTTCATGAAGTACATGGTGCCGGGCGGCCCACTCAAAGGGCAGCCAGGAGACCAGCCAATACCAGAAACTCATTGCGCGCTGCCTCCCCAGGTTCTTTCGCCCAGGTCCAGGTGGAACACCGAGCGGAACTCCGGGGAGGAGAGGGCCTCCCCCGGGGGCCGGTTTTCAGGATGGTCTGGTGCAGGAGGGTGACCTTGTCCGCGTAGTGGCGGAGGGTGGCGAAGTCGTGGGTGGACAGGAGGATGGACAGGTCATAGCGGGTACGGATCTCGTCCAACATGTCCAGAACCAGGTGCTCCCCCCCACGTCCACGCCGGACAGGGGCTCGTCCAGGATCAGGATATGGGGAACCGGCTCCAACGCCATGGCCAGCAGGACCCGCTGGAGCTCACCGCCGGAGAGGGGTGCCGATGCGCTTGTGGAGCAAAGCCTCCCCATGGACCCGGGCCAGGCAGCCCTCCACCCGCTCCCCGCAGGTGGGCGGGGACGGGGAGGAACACCGGCCAGCGACTGATGGCGGCGGCGAAGAAGTCCAGGACACTGATGGGGTACCCCGGTCAAAACTGGGGCTCTGGGGGACGTAACCGATCTTGGGGGGGCGGGGTACCCCCCGCCAGGTGGAACTGGATGGTGCCGGCGTAGGGGACCTGGCCCAAAATGCTCCGGAAGAGGGAGGATTTCCCCGCCCCATTGGGGCCGATGAGGGCAACGATCTCCCGGCAGTTGAGCTGGAAGGAGATGTCCTGGAGAATGCTCTCCCCCTCCAAGGTGATGGAGAGGTTCTGCACCTGGAGGCGGCAGGTCCCCAGCCCCAGGCAGGCATGGGGATGCGGTTGTAGACGTGCTTGGGGGTTCTCATAGGTAGGCCTCCCGGAGAGTGTCGAGGTTGGATTGGAGCAGGTTCAGGTAGGTGGCCACGCCGGGTTCCTCATAGGCAGTCCCAGCGCTCATCATCAGGGTGAGGGCGTAGACGGGCACCCCGCACCCGGTGGATGATTTGGGCGGTGGCGTCGGCCCCGTTGACCTCGGTGAAGATGGCGGGGGAGTTGGTGGGTCTGGATCTCGGTTACGATGTCCGCCACTTCCCGGGCAGAGGCCTCGCTCCCCGCCTCCTCCTCAATGGCCCGGAGGATGGTGAGGTCAAAGGCGTCGGCGAAGTAGCTGAAGCCCGTCGTGGAAGGTGATGAGCTCCCGGCAGGGCAGGTCCGCCAGGGCGGCCTGCATCACCGGGTAGGCCTGCTGGATCTGGTCCACCGCCAGCTGGGCGTTGCTGGCGTAGAGGGCGGCCTGGTCCGGTCCAGCTGGGCCAAGGCCATCGGCCAGGGTCTGGATCATCTGGCAGGCCCGGTTGGGGTCCATCCAGACGTGGGGGTCGGCCTCGTGCTCGTGGCCGGCGGGGAGGATGCCCTCCTCGTGGTGGTGGTCGCTTTCCGCCCCCTCCAGCAGGGTGATGTCTTGGGAGCAGTCGATCTGGGGGGTGTCGGAGACGGAGGTCAGGGCGTCCTCCATGGCTTCCTCCAGCCCCGCGCCGTTGAGGCGAGGATGCCGTCGGCCCGTTCCAGGGCCTTCATGTCCTTTACGGTAAGGGTGTAGTCGTGGAGGCAGCTGATGGGCTGGTCGATCATCAGGGTGAGGGTGACGTTCTCCGCCCCGCGAGTGACCTCGGCGGCAAAGAGGTAGACGGGGTAGGTGGTGGCCACAAGGTCCAAGGTGCCGTCGTCCTGGGGGGCCTCCTGCCGGGGCCCGCAGGCGGCCAGGAACAGGCAGAGGGCCAGCAGCAGGGGCAGGCATTTGCGCGCCATAGGCGGGCCTCCTTTCACGGTAAGCTTTCTGAAACAATTTATTATACCGCAGAAGGGGAAGTTTGTAAAAAACAAAACAAACGGCCGGAAGGGACAAAATCCTGCCGAAAGGGTCAAAAACTGTTCAAAGAACGGATTCCATTTGGAGGCCGCTCTGCGGCTGGGGGGAGGGGGAAGCCGCCTATCCTGGGAGCCAATCAAACCCCTAGGAGGCATCAGAGCATGGAATACTATCATAACCCAGGCAAGGATTTGGTCATCACCGTGGAGGGCCGGCGGTATCTCCGCCACGGCATCCGCACCCACTTTGTGGGGGTGGGGGAGGACTATTTGTCCCTCTTCCGCCGGTATGTGGCCCCGGTGTACCAGCCGGGGGACTGTGTGGCGGTGAGCGAAAAGGTAGCTGCCCTCTGCCAGGGCCGGGTGGTGCGCCGGGAGGAGGTTCGGGTGACCCCTTTGGCCCGACTCCTGGCCCGGTGCGTCCACCAGACCCCTGCCGGGGGGGATGGGCCTGCCGGTAAAGATGCAGTTTGCCCTAGACCAGGAGGGGCGGGGCAAGGTTTTGTGGGCCACCCTCCGGGCTGGGGTGGACAAACTTCGGGGGATCCACGGCACCTTCTACCGCCTGCTGGGGCCGGAGGTCCGGGGCTGGACGGGTTTTACGGGGAGGACATCCCCGCCTATGCGGACTTAGGGATCCGCATCCCCCATCAGCCAGACCGGCTGTGCGACCAGGTTTACCAGGAGACGGGGATCCTCAGCTACATTGTGGACGCCAATGCCCTGGGAGTGGAGCTGCTGGGAAAGGCAGCGGCCCTGCCCCAGGGGGGGGGTGGCTCACCGCCGTACTCCGGGACAACCCGGCCGGACAGGAGGGGCAGTGTACCCCCTTTCTCCTCATCCGCCCCGCCGGGGAAATTGGCGCCGGCTGATGAACGGGACCGGCAGAGAAAAACCGGACCGCTCCATGGAGCGGTCCGGTTTTTACGGTTGTGTCTGTGGTCCTACTGTATTTCCCGATTACAGCAGGCTGAAGGCCACGATGAGACCGGAGAACACAATGGAAACGGTGGAACACAGCTTAATGAGGATGTTGAGGGAGGGACCGGAGGTATCCTTGAAAGGGTCGCCCACAGTGTCGCCGATGACAGCGGCCTTGTGCTGCTCCGAGCCCTTGCCACCATGGGGGCCGGTCTCGATGTACTTCTTGGCGTTGTCCCAGGCGCCGCCGGCGTTGGACATGAACACGGCCACCACGAAGCCGGTGACGGTGACGCCGCCCAGCAGGCCCACCACGGCCTCTGCGCCCAGAATCAGGCCGGTGACGATGGGGACGATGATGGCCAGCAGAGCAGGGGCTACCATCTCCCGCAGAGCGCCCTTGGTGCACAGAGAGACGCACTTGGCGTACTCGGGGTCAGCCTTGCCCTCCATGATGCCGGCAATCTCCCGGAACTGGCGGCGGACTTCCACCACGATGGACTGGGCAGCCGTCTGCACGGCGCTCATGGTCATGGCGGAGAAGACGAACACCAGCATAGCGCCGATGAACAGGCCAACCAGAACGGTGGGGCTGGTGAGGGAGAAGTTCAGGGTTTCTACGGTGCGGTCCTGTACGATGTTCACGTAGGAGACCAGCAGGGCCAGAGCGGTCAGGGAAGCGGAGCCGATGGCAAAGCCCTTGCCGGTAGCGGCAGTGGTGTTGCCCAGGGAGTCCAGAGCGTCGGTACGCTCCCGGACCTCTTCGCCCAGGCCGGTCATCTCAGCGATGCCTCCGGCGTTGTCCGCCACGGGACCGTAGGCGTCGGTGGCCAGGGTGATGCCCAGGGTGGAGAGCATTCCCACTGCGGCGATGCCGATGCCGTACAGGCCGCGGTTGAAGTCGGCGGTGAAGGCGCCGGTGCCGTCCACGATGGTGGTGGTGCCGCCGGCGGCGAAGTAGAGATCAGGATGGCCACGGCCACGATGAGGATGGAGGCCATGGTGGACTCCAACCCCAGGGAAATGCCGCCGATGATGATGGTGGCGGAGCCGGTCTCAGAGGCGTCGGCCAGCTGCTGGGTGGGCTTGTAGGTGTCAGAGGTGAAGTACTCGGTGAAGTAGCCGATGAGGGTACCGCCGACCAGGCCGCAGAGGATGGCGATGAAGACGCCCCAGGAGTTGTTATCCGGCCCGATGATGAAGTAAGTCAGGGGATGGCAACAATGGCGGAGAGGATGGCAGCAGTATAAGTACCGGTACGCAGGGAGGTGAGCAGGGACTTCTGGGTGGCATCCTCCTTGGTCTTGACGAAGAAAGAGCCGATGATGGAGCAGACGATGCCGCAGACGGCCAGCATCATGGGCAGGATCATGCCCGCCCAGCCGTACCCGGCGATGGCGCCCAGGGAAAAGGTGGCCAGGATAGAGCCCACATAGGACTCATACAGATCGGCACCCATGCCGGCCACATCGCCCACGTTGTCGCCCACGTTGTCGGCGATGGTGGCGGGGTTGCGGGGGGTCATCCTCGGGGATGCCGGCCTCGACCTTACCCACCAGGTCGGCGCCCACGTCGGCGGCCTTGGTGTAGATACCGCCGCCCACACGGGCAAACAGGGCCATGAAGGAAGCGCCCATGCCGTTCATGACCATGATATTGCCCAGGGTCATGGGGTCGTCAATGCCGGCGGCAAAGCGCAGGATGGTGAACCAGATGGTGATGTCCAGAATCCCCAGGCCCACCACAGTGAAGCCCATGACGGAGCCGGAGGAGAAGGCTACCCGAAGACCACGGTTCAGGCTCTCGGAGGCGGCCTGGGCGGTACGGGCGTTGGAATTGGTGGCGATCTTCATCCCGATGAAGCCAGCCAGCATGGACCAGATACCACCGGTGAGGAAGCCTTTTCTTTTCCGCATTGCCCGGGACAGGAACGGCAATGCACCCTTTTTTTCTTTGAATTGCCCGGGAACGGCAATAACAGACTAATTTTAGCATACGCCGGACAATTTTCAAGAGGATGGGTGATTTTTCTCTTTTTCTAAAAATTGACAAAAGGCCAAAAGGCCTTTGCAAAAGAAAAAATCCGGCAGACTCACAAGTCTGCCGGAGGAGGGCGGCACTCAATCCTTCCGCCAGGTGGAGGGGAGCAAAAGGATCAGGATGGGGAAGATTTCCAGACGGCCAATGAGCATCGCGGCGGAGAGAACCCACTTGCTCAGGGGCCGAGAAGGCGGAGAAGTTCCCCATGGGGCCCACCGCTTCCAGACCAGGACCGGTGTTGGACAGGCAGGCCAAGGTGGCAGTGAAGGAGGTGGTCAGAGAGAAGCCGTCAGGCACACCCACCAGGCAAGTTGGGCCCACCAGCACCCCCCCATGAAGCACAGGGAAAAAGACGAAGACGGTATTTAAAGGTGTCCTCATCCACGGGCTGCCGTCCAGCTTCACCACTTTCACAGACCGGGGATGGATCAGCCGCCGGAGGGAGCGGTGGGCGCAGCGGAGCATCAGCAGGATCCGGGAGGCCTTTAATGCCGCCGGCGGTACTGCCGGCGCACCCGCCTAGGAACATGAGCAGCAGCAGAATCAGCTGCGGCAGCACCGGCCAGAGGGCAAAGTCCGTGGTGGCAAACCCGGTGGTGGAGACGATGGAGGCCACTTGGAACCAGGCATCCCGCATGGCGTGGCCGGCGGTGTCGTACATCGGCAGGATGTTCCCGAACGATCACCACCGCCAAAACCACCAGCCAGGAGGAAGAACTTTAGCTCATCGCTGCCTAGGGCTTGCCGGACCCGGCCGGTGAGCACCAGGAAAAACAGGGCGAAGTTCAGGGAGCACAGGAGCATGAACACCGTGATGATGATCTCACAGGCGGGGAGTTGTAGGCGGCAATGCTCAAGTTGCGGACGGAGAGGCCACCGGTGCACACCGTGGCAAAGGTAGTGGTGATGGCATCAAACCAAGGCATGCCGGCGATGCGCAGGGCGATGGTCTCCACTGCGGTGAAGGTGATGTAAAATGATGTAGAGGATCCGGGAGGACATGGCGGTCTTGGGCACCAGTTTGGAGGAGACCGGGCCGGTGGCCTCGGCTTGACCAAAACTTGGGTTCGTCCTCCCACCTTGGGCAGAAAGGCCAGGGTGAAGATCAGCACCCCATGCCGCCGATCCAAGAGGAGAAGGACCGCCAGAACAGGATGCCCCGGGGCATGGACTCGATGTCCGTCAGAATGGACCCGCCGGTGGTGGTAAAGCCGGAGACGATTTCAAAGAAACAGTCGGCAAAGGAGGCGAAAGTGCCGGAGAAGTAGAAGGGAAGGGCGCCGAACAAACTCAACACCACCCAGCTCAGGCCCACCACGGCGAACCCCTCCCGGGGGAAGAAGTCGGGCTTTGCCCGAGCCGGGTGAGCAGCGTGCCTAGGATGCCGGCCAGCAGGATGGTATAGAGAAAGGGCGGGGATCCTCCCGGTAGCCGATGGCGACCACCATGGGGAGCAGGGATGCACAGGGCTTCCAGTTGGAGGACACGGCCTAGGGTGCGGAAAAAGAAGCTTGTAGTTCATAGCAGGGGTTGACACCTCACAACGTCTGGCGCGTTAAGACCGCCGCCAAGTAGAGGGGATGGAACAGCAGCAGGATGGGGAAGATTTCCAGACGGCCAATCAGCATGAAAAGGGAAAGAAATACCTTATTAAATTCAGACAGCGGGGAGAAGCTGGCCAGTGGGCCCACGGTGTCCAACCCCGGCCCCACGTTGGACAGGCAGCCCAAGGTGGCGGTGAAGGAGGTGGTCAGGGAGTGCCCGTCCAGCGAGACCACGATGGTGCCCAGCCCCAACAGCAGGAAGTAACAGGTGAAGAAGGAGAACACGGAACGCAGGGGTTTCCTCGCTGACGGCTTTCCCGTCCAGCTTTACCACCTTGATGGCCCGGGGGGTGGGACAGGCGGAGAATGGACCGGGTGGAGGGAGCGCAGGAGGAGGAGAATCCGCCCGCACTTGATGCTGCCGGCGGTGCTGCCGGAGCAGCCTCCGACAAACATGAGCAGCAGCAGCAAGGTTTGGGAAAACGTGGGCCACAGGTTGTAGTCCGTGGTGGAGAAGCCGGAGGTGGAAATCACCGAAGTCACCTGGAACACCGCGTCCCGCAGTGCGTGGCTGGCAGAGTCATAGTGGGGGAGGATGTTCCCAAACACCAGCAGGGAGACCACCACCACGGCGCCCAGAAAGAACTTCAGCTCATCGCTGCGCAGCGCCTGCCGGGCCCGGCCAGTGATCACCAGGAAGAAGAAGGCAAAGTTCAGCGACCCCAGCAGCATAAAGACAATGGCGATGACTTCGCAGGCGGGGAGGTTGTAGGCCCCCAGACTCTGGTTCATCACCGAGAAGCCGCCGGTACACACGCAGGAAAAGGTGGTGGTGATGGCGTCAAACCAAGGCATGCCGGCGATGCGCAGGGCAATGAATTCCGCCCCGGTGAGGACGAAATACATGAGGTAAAGGATTTGGGAGGCATGGGCGGTCTGCGGCACCAGCTTGGTGGAGACAGGGGCCCAGGACCTCCGCCCGGAACAGCATCTGGGAACGTCCCCCCACCTTGGGCAGAAAGGCCATGGTAAAGATCAGCACTCCCATACCGCCGACCCAGGAGGAAAAGGCCCGCCAAAACAGGATGCTCCGGGGCAGGGACTCAATGTCCGGCAGAATGGTGCCGCCGGTGGTGGTAAAGCCGGAGGCGCTCTCAAAGAAGCAGTCGGCAAAGGAGGCGAATTCCCCAGAAAACCAAAAAAGGGGAGGGCCCCAAACAGGCAGAAGGACAGCCAGATAAGCCCCACCACGGTAAACCCTTCCTGGGAGAAAAACTCCGCGTTGGAGCGCAGCCGGGCCAGCAAGGTGCCCAGGATGCCCACCGGAAGAATGGTGTAGAGGAAGGGGAGGGGATCCTCCCGGTAATACAGGGCGACCAGCATGGGGATGATGAGGCACAGCGCCTCTACCTGGAGGGTGCGGCCCAGCATCCGCAGCATCAACTTATAGTTCATGGCCGGTTAGCCTTTTTGGAAGATATCGCGGAAGGTTTGGATGCCCTTGGCGTGGGAGATGACGATCACACGGTCTCCCGCAGACAGCACCGTGGTGCCGGAGGGGGATGACCACATGGTTTTTCATGGAGGAGGGGGCTACGATCAGGAAGCCCTTTCGGATGGACAGATCCTTCAGCGGGACCCCTAAGTGGGGGGGTGTTCGCCTGGAGGATGAACTCTGCGGCCTCCGCGTCGGTGTCGGCCAAAGGCGGTACAGGGCGGACATGACGCTGCCCTCCTTATTCTCCAACCCCGGACCAGCCGGAGGATGTGGGCCACGGTGATGAGCTTGGGGGGCCACCACGCACTCCAGGCCGGCGGCCTGGACCACGGCAGCGTAGTTCATCCGGTTGCACTTGGCCACCACTTTGCGGATGCCCTGCTGCTGGGCATAGAGGGCGGAGATCAGGTTATCCTCGTCCCGGCCGGTGAGGGCCACGAAAGCGTCGTTGTTGGCAAAGTGCTCCGAGGCCAGCAGCTCCTGGTCGGTGCCGTCCCCGTAGAGGACCAGGGCGCCGGGGAGCCACTCAGAGAGCCGGCGGCAGTGCTCCTCGTCGTTCTCCACCAGGGTGACCCGCACCCCCATGGACAGGAGCATTTTGGACAGATAGTGGGCGATGCGGCTGCCGCCAATGAGAAAGGCGGACTGGACCTTGGGCAGGTCCGCCCCAGGCTGCGCAGGTAGATGGACAGGTCCTTGGGGTGCCGGTGACGAACAGCTTGTCACCGGGCTGGGGCACGAAGCTGCCGTCGGGGATGATGACCTCCCCTTCCGCTCTGCGGCGGAGAAGAGGATGGACAGGGTGCTGGGCCCGGCCGAACAGGTCGGACAGGGGGATGGCCCACGATGGGGTCCTCCTCCCGGACGCGGACGCCGATCATCTCCACCTTGCCCCGGAAGAAGGTGTCCACGTTGGCTGCCGCCGGCAGGCGGAGCAGGCAGGGAGATCTCCAGGGCGGTGGCGTACTCGGGGTTGATCACCGCGTCAATGGCCAGGTCCTTTGCAGGGAGGCCAGGTCCTCGGTATAGGCCACGTCCCGAATCCGGGCGATGGTGTACTTGGCGCCCAGCCGCTTGGCGGTGAGGGCACAGAGCATGTTGACCTCGTCCATGTTGGTGGTGGCCAGGACCAGGTCTGCCTCTTTGGCCCCGGCTTCCCGCAGGACGGAGGGGGGGCCGCGCCAAGGCTTTGATGCACATGACGTCTAAGGTGTCGTTGATCTGTTGGATGACGTCTTCGTCGTTGTCAATGATGGTGATGTCATGGTCTTCCTGGGAGAGGTAAGCGGCTAGGGTAGAGCCCACCTTCCCGGCCCCCACAATGAGAATGTTCAAACCACATCCGCCTTTCTGCAGCGAGAAATGTTCCCGCCGAATGGGTGTTCTTTGTAAGTGACCCCTATCATACCACAGAAGAAAGCAAGGTGCAATTGAGAGATCCCCATAAATGGGAATGTTTGCCTTTTAAAAAGAAAAGAAAATATGGTATAATCACGGAAAAGTCCCGGCAAACGGCGAAAATTGGCCGAGGAAAGGAGGAGAGGCTGTGCGGCAAATGGATCTAACCCAGGGAAGCATTGTAAAGTCCCTGTTAATTTACGCTTGGCCGGTGGTTCTCTCTTCCCTGCTCCAGTCGGCCTACTCCATCACCGACCTGATTGTGGCCGGTTGGTTCATCGGCGAGGGAGGCATTTCTGCCATCAACAACGCCAGCCAGGTGATGCAGATCCTCACCCAGATCATCATGGGCATCACCACCGGCGGCAACATCCTTATGAGCCAGTACTACAGCAGCCGGGACCCGGTCAACCGGGGAAAAAAACCAACCGCACCCTCTTCTTCTTCTCTCTGTGACCGCAGGGGCGGTGATGACGGTGGCGGTGCTGGTGCTCAGCCGGCCCATCCTGATCGGCCTCCGGGCCCCGGCGCTGGAGGAGGCCACGGCCTACCTCACCGTCTGCGCCCTGGGCCTCATCCCCATCTTTGGGTACAATGCCCTGTCGGCCATGCTCCGCTCCGTGGGCAACTCCCGGCAGCCTTTCTACTGCGTGGCAGTGACGGCGGGGGTCAACATCGTGCTGGACTGCTTGTTTATGGGGGCCTTCCACTGGGGTGTCCGGGGGGCGGCCCTGGCCACGGTGATGGCCCAGACGGCCAGCTTTGTGGTCTGCCTGTGGTACGTCCGGCGGCACCAGGACCTCTTCGGCCTGACCCGGCGCCGGGGCGGGATAGAACGGGCCAAGCTCACCCAGATGCTGAAGCTGGGCATCCCCAGCGCGGTGCAGATGACGGTGGTGGGCCTGAGCTGGCTGGCCATGACCTTCCTCATCAACGACACGGGGTGGACGCCTCTGCGGCCAGCGGCATCTGCGCCAAGATCAAAGACATTGCCCTCCTGTCCACCCTGGCCCTGTACACGGCGGCCACCACGGTGATCGCCCAGTGTTTGGGGGGCGGGGAAGTTTGACCGGGCCAGCCGGGTGGTCCACGTGGCCATGCGGATCTCCATCGGGGTGGCGGCGGGGGGCTCATTGTGATCATCGAACTCTTTGCCCCCAGATCCTTTCCATCTTCAACCCCGACCAGGCCACCATGGCCCTGGCGGTGCAGAACCTGCGGATCGAGATTTTGGGACAGATCTTCTACGCCAGCTTCATGGTCTACAACGCCCTGCCCATGGGGGCGGGCCACACCATGTTCGCCCTGGCATCCAGCCTGCTCAACTGCATCGTGGTGCGGGTGGTGCTGGCGGTGATCCTGAACCACGTGTTTGGCCTGGTGGGCATCTTCTGGGCCTGCGCCATTGCCCCGGCCTCCTCGGTGCCCCTTGGGTACATTTACGAAAAGCGGGGGAAGTGGCGGCGGAGATTGGTCCAGGGACCGGGAGACGCTTTGGAGTAACTGCACAAATATGGGGTGCCAACTTTGGCACCCACGCCTTGGCCGTGATTGCCACGGGGCGTGGAATCAGGTATACTATTTATTGTTATAGGAATCACAGATTCCATTTGCCAGCAGGGCGCCCTGCTTTTTTCGGAGGAATTTCCTCCGGAAAAAGCAGGGCGCCTGCTTTTTCCGGAGGAATTTCCTCCGGAAACTACGGCTCCCAGGCAAAACCCATTGACACCTACATTAAAAAAGGAGGAAGGACCATGAGAGGAAGGAAAGCCTTACCCCGGAAGCTGGGGGCGCTGATGATGGCGCTGGCGCTGTGTGGGGTTGTTGCCGGGGACTGCCCTGGCAACAGGGGAGAATAATAGCTGGGAGCACACCAGCCATGACAGCGGCTGGACGGCATTGACTGCGGATAAACTGACAGAATTAGACTACACCTTATCAAATGGAAAATATTACCTTAGCGGAACCGCTGACGAATGGGGAGAATCTTATATATTGGAGACTACTCAACAGCTCACGATTACCGGAACAGTTGCTCTTTGTTTAAATAACACAAGATATACATACGAGGGGAGTTCGGATGCGGCAATTGTGATTAGCGAAGGCGCTGACCTTATCATATGTTGTTGCCAAAGTGATGAATGGGGCAACTACGATGGCATGGTTTCCAACTCTAACGTTTCCTATGGTATTTATAATGCGGGAACACTTACTGTAACCGGAGGCGGCATATTCATAAACCAAGAGAATGGTGCGGCAATTTATAACGCTGGCACCTGCACCATCAGCGGTGGCAGTATGAACGGAACCGCTGGGTGGTGGGAAAATTATAAAAAACGGCTTATGGGATTTTTTAACGCAAACGGTGCGAAATTAACCATTTCTGGTTCACCCTCAATCTCTGGAACAGCGCCAGGGGATATGAATGACCCAAGTGGGCCACAGATTGATATATTGTTCGAAAACTATAAAAGCTACAATATCGGGTATTATGGAACGCCTGGAGAAGCTGTGGTAAGCGGTGTGGCGGGTGTACTTGATCCTAGTTGGGAGAATGAGAACGAATATCTTGCCGCTACATGGATGCGGTTCCAGTTGACCTATCCCGAGAACGCAGAGTTCATCTACACACCGCCGGAAGGTTCTAATCCTGGAACACTGACCTATGCCGGCCACACGTCTCTGACCTACGGTGATACCAACGTAATGGACAACACCTACTACAAGGTGAATGAATCAGGCTCAGGGTTAGAGAAAAGGAACAGAAGCAGACTATGACATTCTTTTTGGGATGAAGATGGCAAGACCCTCACGCTGAACCATGTGACGATAAAGGAACAGATAGAAAACTTCACCTATGCGGACAGCCTGTTCTCGGCCGCCGTGGAGGAAGGCATCACCATTGAACTGATAGGGGGAGAATTCTATCATGGTGTCTAGTCACGCACACGGCGTTGACCGAGACGCCTATGCCATAAAAAACGAACCAGGTGGCATAACCCTTCAAGGGGGAGGGACCTCTTGCAATAACCATGCGTCGCGGCAGCACAAGTGGAGAGCAGGATATTGTGGGTATCCAGGCCGCTGGAACAGTGAATAACAAGACGGCACTTTCCATTTCCGGGGACAAGGGCGCTTTGGACACCTGGCCTGATGCATGACCGGCATTGTCTGTGACAGCTTCAACAACACCGGCACCTTCGCAGCCAAGATCTCCGACGCCTCCACCGCCTGCGCCCTCTACACCGGGAACTTTGCCAACAGCGGAGACCTGGATGTGGACTTCACGGGCGTGGGCAACGGCGTAGGCGTCCAGCTGATCGGCGGCACCAGCTTTGAAAACAGCGGTAAGATTGACATTGCTATCCCAGATGCCGACAGCGCCCGGGGTATTGGCCGGTACAGCACATCCGGAACCCAAGTTGACAACGACTTTTCCTGGACAAATACGGAGAGCGGTGTAATCACCATTGACGTCAGCGGCGAAGGCGACGCCACCGCCGCCCTGGGCGGTCAGACCCCTGGCCGGCATGGATCTGCGTTCCGGTGAAGATATCACCTTTACCAACCACGGAACCATAACGGCCACCGCGATAAGCGATGGCCCTGCAAACTTAACGGAAACCAACTGGCCCAGCTGGCAGTATTTTGATACCCTTGGCATTCTTCTGCTTTGCGATGAAGGCACATTCACCAATACTGGCGATATGAAACTCACCGCCCTGAACGGCTATACGGCAGGTATTTCCATTGGCGGAACAAATGACTATGACATCTCCATCACCAACAGCGGCAACCTGAATATCACCACCACTACAAAGGGCGGGGGACAACATCCGCTCCGTGGGAATTTATGCTCAGATTCCCGGGATTAAGAGCGGTACAGCACGGGAGCTGCCCTTCAACACAACAGGCGGAACCGTCTCCATCAGCACCTCAGCGGTGGATGGAAGCACGGTGGACAGCGGCAAACTCATGGCCATCTGCCTGGTGCAGACCTTCACAGCAGGTACCCCGGTGCCCAGCGACACGGGGGCGTTTCAGCAGATCACCGGGGAGGGTATGGCCCTGTCCGGGCAGCCGGTGGTTCTCAAAGTAGAGAATGATGGGAAGAATCAGACAGCATTTATCAACACCATCGGAACCGTCAGCGAGGATGGAACGGTTACCCCTACCACCGATATGACCGTGGTTCCTTCTATCACGGGCACCGTCACCATCCAGGGCACCCCCCCAGGTGGGCAGCACCCTCACCGCCCAGGTGTCCGGCCTGCCTGATGGCGTGAGCGTTACCTACCAGTGGCAGGCGGCGGACAGCGCCGAGGGGCCTTTCACAAACATCCAGGGGGGCCACTGAAAGCACCTACACCCCCACCAACGACCAGGTGGGTCAGTATCTCCGGGTGGTGGTCAAACCTGTGGGAGAGGATTATGGCGGTGCGTTGACCGCAACAACGACCCAAGCGGTAGTGAAGCCCTACATCCCCCCGCCAACCCCAACTACAAGATCACCGTGGAGGCCACCCAGGGCGGCACCGTAGTGGTAACCCCCACCTCCGCCAAGGCGGGCACCACCGTGACCATCGCCGCTACCCCTGATGAGGGCTTTGCCGTGGACACCGTCACGGTTACCGACCGATTCGAGAGCCCCTGGACGTCACCGAGAACCCCAACGGCACCTACACCTTCGTGATGCCCGACGGCCAGGTGACCGTCCACGTCACCTTCACCGAGACGGCCCCGGAACCCCTGCCTTTCACCGACGTGGCCGAGGGGGACTGGTTCTATGACGCCGTCCGCTACGCCTACGAAAACGGCCTTATGGACGGGGTAGGCGGCAACCGCTTCGCCCCAACAGCGCCACCACCCGGGCCCAGCTGGTGACCATCCTGTACCGCCTGGAGGGCCAGCCCGCCGTCTCCGGCGACCTGCCCTTCACCGACGTGGAGGCCGGCACCTGGTACACCGATGCCATTCTTTGGGCCGCCCAGAATAACATCGTCAATGGTGTCAGCGACACCGAGTTTGCCCCCGGGGACGACCTCACCCGGCAGCAGCTGGTGACCATTCTCTACCGCTACGCCAAGGCCAAGGGCTGCGACGTGTCCGCCTCCGCCGACCTCTCCGGCTACCCCGACGCCGACCAGGTCCAGGGCTATGCCCAGCCCACCATGGCTTGGGCGGTGGCCGAAGGCATCGTGGAAGGCATGGATGGGAACCTGAACCCCGCAGGCAACGCCTCCCGGGCTCAGATTGCCACCATCCTCATGCGGTTCTGTGAGGGTGTGGCACAGTAAACATTTCCGGACGTAACATGGCCGGGCACCCTGCAACAAGGTGCCCGGCCATTTTCCGTCATTCGCTGTGGTGGCCCTGGCCGTGGTGGCCGGCTTGGGTCTGACCGTGCTCCCCGGACCCGGTGGGGGAGGGTCCCGCCCAGGGCCTGGATCCGGTCCCGGATCTCCGCCATGGTCAGGTTTTGGACCTCCTCCGGGGTGACGGTGGGGTCCAGGTCGTGGAGGGCCAGGTAAGCCCGGTACTTGCCCAGGGTGAGGCCGGCCTGGGCCTCGTCATGTTCCTGGCTGCTGGCGGAGAAGCAGTGGGCGTTTTCCTGGCCGGCGGTACAGTGCTGGGCCTGGGTGAGCAGGTCCTGGCACTGGGCCTCGTCTTGGCCGCTGACGGCGATGGTGAGGGCGCTGTCCTGGGCCAGCAGGGCGGAGACCGTGTCGCTGGCCAGGATGGCCTCCAGGGCGGCCGCACAGTCTAGGAAGCGCAGGTCCAGCTCCTGGGCCAGGGCCTGGCCGTCGGCGTTGGCCCCTCCACTGCCACCACCCGGGAGAAGCGATTGAGCCTTAGCTCCAGGGAGGGGGTTGATGTCCACGCTCACCGAGGCGGTGGGGGGGTGAACCAAAGCCACCCTCCGCCCCCAGCAGGGCCACCACCAGGGCCAGCAGGCCAGCAGGGGGCCAGACGCCGCCGGCGGACCGCCGGGCTGCCGGGCGGCCAGCGCGGCTTTGGTGTGTTCCTTGAGCGTTTCCTCTGCGTGGATGGCGTCAAAGGCTGCGCGGATCCGGTCATCCATCCTCTCCACCCCCTTCCTCCAGTGCGGTTCTCAGCAGGGCCTTGGCCCGGCCCAGCCAGGTGTAGATGGTGTTTACGTTTCGGTGGAGCAGCCCCGCGATCTCTGGGGGCGGAGTACCCCTCGTAGTAGTGGAGGTAAACCACATCCTTGTACTTTTTCGGCAGGGCCAGGACGGCCTCCAGCACTTCCTGGTGCTCCTGGGGGACCGGGGCGGGCAGATTCGCCGCTGCCTCCAAGGCCACGGTCCGGCTGCGGAAGACGCTTTTCAGCAGATCTTTGCAGGCGTTGAGGGTGACCCGGATGAGCCAGGCCTTCTCGTGCTCCCCGTCGGCGAAAGGGGCCGTGTGGAGGGCGTACTTGAGAAAAACGGTCTGAAAGATGTCCTCGGTGTCCGCGTAGTTTTCAGATGCAGCATGCACAGCCGCCGGACGGTGTCGGCGTACCGGTCGATGGCGGCGTTGACCTCTTGTTCACTCCGCATGGTGTCCTCTCTCTTCTGGTGATGGCTCAGCAGCCGTGGTGCCCTCCCCAATGGTGGCCGGTCTGATGGCCGTCCCGGCGTGCGCTGTGTGGTGCCTAAGGCATTGCCCTGGCCCCTGGAAGAAGTGGTCATCTGGGCGGCGGGACAGTTGTCGCAGATTCCGTCGCCGTCGGCGTCCCGGAAGGTACAGTTGGTGTTGGGTTGGGGCTGGACAGCGCTGGAACTGGCGGCGAAAGCGGTGGTACCGCCCACCACCAACAGAATGACGGCGATGAGAATGGCAATGCGAGATGGTTTCATAATGCGTTCCTCCTTGCTTGGTTTGGCGTTTCTGCCTTCTACCAATAACACGAGGGAGGGGAGGCGATCCATTCAGCCGCCATAAAAATATTTTTTAGAGAAAATGGGAAGAGCCCTCTGGCACAGTGCCAGAGGGCTCTGGATAGCAATGAGAAAAAGAAGGGAAATTACTTCAGCTCGACCTTGGCACCGACCTCTTCCAGCTTCTTCTTCAGCTCCTCGGCCTCGTCCTTGGAGACGCCCTCCTTGATGGCCTTGGGGGCAGCCTCAACGGCAGCCTTGGCCTCGGCCAGGCCCAGGCCGGTGATCTCACGGACGGCCTTGATGACCTTGATCTTCTCGTCGCCGAAGCTGGCCAGAACCACGTCGAACTCGGTCTTCTCAGCGGCGGCCTCAGCAGCGGGAGCAGCAGCGGCGGCAACAGCAACAGGGAGCAGCGGCGGAAACGCCGAACTCGTCTTCCAGGGCGTGAACCAGCTCGGACAGCTCCAGGACGGTCAGAGCCTTAACTTCTTCAATCAGAGCGGTGATCTTTTCGCTTGCCATAGTAGGATACCTCCAAATAGTATAGTAAAAATAATTGGTTTACCAGGGGTGTCTCTGTTGGAAACAGGGGATGGGCTTACTCGCCCTTCTGGTCGGCGATGGCCTGCATCACGCGGGCCAGGCCAGAGATGTTGGCGTCCAGCACAGTGGCCAGACCACGGATGGGGGCAATGAGGGTGCCCAGAACGGTGGCCACCAGGACCTCTCTGGGCAGGTCGGCCAGGGCCTTGACCTCCTCCACGGAGATGACCTTGCCGTCCACGAAGCCAGCCTTGATGAAGAACTTGTTCTGGTCAGCCAGCTTCTTGGAGAACTCAGCCACCACCTTGGCAGCGGCCACGGGATCTCCCTCGCAGATGGCGATGGAAGTGGTCCCCTCCAGGACATCGCACAGCTCGTCCAGGCCGGCATTCTTGGCGGCGAAGCGGGACAGGGTGTTCTTCATGACGAAGTACTCCACGCCGTTTTCCCGCATCTTGGCACGCAACTCGGTGTCCTCTGCCACGGTGATGCCCTTGTAGTCCACGATGACGCCGGCGGCGGCATTCTGGAACTTCTCGGTCAGGGAAGCGACGATGGCCTGTTTTTCACTGAGGATTTTTGCGTTAGGCATACAGTTGTTTCACCTCCACAATCAAAATGGGAACCAAAAAAACGTCCCCGCGCCAAAAGACACGGGGACGTGCAGCAATCGTAGGGACAGACCTTCCCACAGGGGAGGGCTGTTTGACTGCATCCTCGGCAGGATTTATGGGGCACCTGCTGTCTTTGGAACGCTGTGATATTGTATCATTCCGGAAAGGTTCTGTCAAGAAATTTTCCGGGGATACGAGAATTTTTGTCGGTCTTACACCAGTTTGGCGGCGTTGACCTTGATGCCGGGGCCCATGGTGGAGGCGACGACGCAGCTCTTCACATAGGTGCCCTTGGCGGCGGCGGGCTTGGCCTTCAGAATGGCGCCCATGAGGGTGTTGAAGTTCTCGCCCAGCTTCTCGGGGCCGAAGGAGACCTTGCCGATGGGGCAGTGGATGATGTTGGTGGCTTCCTGCACGGCGCCAGCCACGTTGGGGGTGACGGTGCCAGCCTTGGGGAGGGCATGAGGCCCTTGGGGCCCCAAAGCAGCTTACCCAGGCGGCCCACCACGCTCATCATGTCAGGGGAGGCGATGACCACGTCGAAGTCGAACCAGTTTTCCTGCTGGATCTTCTGGGCCAGGTCGGCCTCGCCCACGTAATCGGCGCCGGCTTCCTGGCAGCGTCGGCCTTGTCGCCCTTGGCGAAGACCAGCACGCGGGGCACCTTGCCGGTGCCGTGGGGGCCAGGACGATGGCGCCGCGGACCTGCTGATCGGCGTGACGGGAGTCAACGCCCAGCTTCACGTGGAGTTCCACGGTCTCCTCGAACTTGGCGGGAGCGGTCTTGACCACCAGATCCATGGCCTCGGCGGTGTCATACAGCATGGCCTTATCGATCTGCTTTGCGCTGTCCTGATATTTCTTTCCTCTAAACATATCTCTACCCTCCTGCCTTACTCGCCAACGACCACGCCCATGGAGCGGGCGGTGCCGGCAATCATGCTCATGGCGGCCTCGATGGTGGCGGCATTCAGGTCACGCATCTTGGTCTCGGCAATCTTGCGCACGTCTTCCTTGCTGATGGTGGCGACCTTGTCCTTGTTGGGCACGCCGGAACCCTTCTCGATCTTGGCGGCCTTCTTGATGAGGACGGCAGCGGGAGGGGTCTTGGTGATGAAGGTGAAGGAACGGTCGGCGTAGACGGTGATCACCACGGGGATGATCAGGCCGGCGTCGTTCTTGGTGCGCTCGTTAAACTCTTTGGTGAAGGCGGCAATGTTGATGCCGTGCTGGCCCAGAGCGGGGCCAACGGGGGGCGCCGGCGTTGCCTTGCCGGCGGGAATCTGCAGTTTGACGTATCCAGTTACTTTCTGTGCCACTTAGAGCACCTCCATTATGAAAATGTGGTTGGACGGAGCGGCGGCCCGCTCCTCCCACGCCTGCGGGGATGGTTCCGCAGGGTCAGATGGATTCGATCTGGTCCAGATCCAGTTCTACCGGGGTTTCCCGGCCGAACATGGACACGACCACCCGAACCTTTTTGGCGCCCCATGTCGATTTCCTCCACGGTACCGAGGAAAGACTCCAGCGCGCCGTCGGTGATGCGGACGTTGTCGCCCACTTGGTAGTTGACCAGGACTTCCCGTTTCTCCACACCCAGGGCGGCAATTTCCGCCTCCGGTGAGAGGGATGGCCTTGTTCCCGAACCCACGAACCCGGTGACCCCCGCACGTTGCGGACCAGGTGCCAGGTTTCGTCGGTCATCACCATTTTCACCAGCACGTAGCCGGGGAAGACTTTACGCTCCACGGTTTTGCTGCCGCTGTCGGTGATTTCGGTGACGGTTTCCATGGGAATGTTCACCGCCAGGATCAGGTCGCCCATGTTGCGGTTTTCTACCGCTTTTTTTCGATGGTGGCTTTTACGGTGTTTTCATAACCCGAATAGGTGTGCGCCACATACCATTTCGCTTCTTCCGCCATGGTGTTTCACCTTTCTCAGTGCTGGCCGAAGAGGGAGAGGAGCGCGTCGATCACGGAGCTGGCAATGCCGTCGAAGATCCAGACGATGATGCCGACGACGATGACGCAGACAATCACGATGCCCGTTTTTTCAGGGTATCCGCCCGGGTGGGCCAAGAGACCTTCTTCAGCTCAGACCGCAGCTCCCGGAAGAACCGGGCAATCCGCTTGCCAACGCCGGGCTTTTTTTCCTTGTCGGCTTTGGCTTTTGCCTTTTCCTTGTCGGCCTTGGCCGGCTTGGTCTCCTTTGCCTTTTCCTCTGCCCCGTCCTGGTTCATCTTTTCTTTTTCAGACATTCAGTTCCACCCTTCTTTCTTACAGGGAATGTGGGCCATCATCACTTAGTCTCACTATGAACGGTGTGCTTTCTGCAGAAGGGGCAGTACTTGTTCATCTCTAAGCGGTCGGGGTATTCTTCTTGTTCTTGGTTGTGTTGTAGTTGCGCTGTTTGCACTCATTGCATCTGAGGGTGATCTTCACCCGTGCGCCGGCTTTGCCATTTGCGGCACCTCCTTTACGATGTTCGGCCCCGGGAAAAACAAAACGCCGGAAGTCGGCCTTTCGCCTGTCCACAGGCGATTCCGATCCCGGCGGATTCCACTTGCGCCTTTTTAGGCATGAAAAAGAATACGGCTGGATCGGCATCGTTTGCCTCCCTATGTCCAAATGGTCCAGGGTTTGTGGGCAGATACCGTAATCTGCGCACAAAAAATAAGCCCTTTCATAGGTGCGACTATTTTATCATGGGCCTGTCCCCTTGTCAAGCACAATTTTCCCAAGAATCTCAAGGGAACCGCCGAGGACTCCGGGCAGGCGGCACGGCTTTCCCAGCGGAGTAGAAACGGGGCGGCAAGAAGTAGGGCAGCGGTAGGAAAATCCCGCACGGAGGGTATGGAGGCGGGGCGGCGGTCCGGGATATCATGGAGGACGGAACCCCCGCGGGAAAAACGGCGCCCCTTGCGGATGGCCCTGGGGCCCAAGGGGGCCTTCCCTTGACAAGGGGAGGGACACGCTAAGATAGCGGTATCGACAAAGGGGGAATGCTTGTGCGCATTATGGCCATTGACTATGGCGACGCTCGGACCGGGGGCTGCCGTTTCCGACCCCACGGGCCTGCTGGCAGGCCAGACGTTTCTCATCAAAAGCCGCAAAGCCCAGGTGGTGCTGGAGGAGTTGGCCGCACTGGCCAAAGCCCAGGGGGCGGAGGAAACTGGTGATGGGGTATCCCCGCAACATGGACGGGACCCTGGGGCCCCGGGCGGAGAAGTACGCCGCCTTTGCCAAGAAATTGGAGGCAGCCACCGGCCTGCCGGTGATCCTTTGGGACGAACGGCGGACCACCGTGGACGCCCACCGGATTTTGGGGAACAGGGCATCCGGGCCAAAAACCGGAAAGACAAGGTGGACGCCATGTCAGCTACCTTAATATTAGAAGGCTACCTGGATCGGAAACGCATCCAGGCCCAACGACAGAACAGGGAGGAACCCACCGAATGAAACAAGAAGAACGGACCTTGCAATTCCATATCCGCTGCGCCCCTGGGGATGTGGGGCGCTACTGCATCCTCCCTGGGGACCCGGGGCGGAGCGAAATCATCGCCCAGTACTTTGACAATCCCGTCCATGTGGCCTACAACCGGGAGTTTAACATCTACACCGGGACCCTTTTGGGGGAGAAGGTCTCCGTCTGCTCCACCGGCATCGGCGGTCCCTCGGCGGTGATCGCCCTGGAGGAGCTCCACGCCATTGGTGCGGATACCTTTGTCCGCACCGGCACCTGCGGGGGCATCAAGTTGGAGGTCCAGAGCGGGGACCTGGTGATCGCCACCGGGGCGGTCCGCCACGAGGGGGCCAGCCGGGAGTATGCCCCCATCGAGTTCCCTGCGGTGCCGGACTACGAGGTCCTCTCCGCCCTGGTGGACACCGCCAAGACCATGGGCACCCCCTGGCATGCCGGGGTGGTCCAGTGCAAAGACTCCTTCTATGGCCAGCATTCCCCGGAGCGGATGCCGGTGGCCTACGAACTGGAGGCCAAGTGGGAGGCCTGGAAGCGGCTGGGGTCCTGGCCAGCGAGATGGAGTCTGCCGCCCTTTTTCACCGCCGCCTCTGCCCTGGGGGTGCGCTGCGGCTCCTGCTTCCACGTCATCTGGAACCAGGAGCGGGAGAAGGCCGGCCTGGACCAGAAGGAGAATGAGGACGTGACCCTCTCCGTGAAACTGGCCGTTGAGGCGGTGAAGGAACTCATCCGCCGGGACCGGGCCAAGGAGGGAACCCGATGAAGGACGAGATCTGCCGCTCCTGCATCGACTGCGCCGTGACCCGGTGCGACAACCACACCTCCAACCGCCCCTACCCCGCCTTCTGCGTGAGCAAACAGGTGAGCGATGCGCAGCGGGAGGCCTCCCTTCAGCAGTACCTCACCGACGAGGAGGACCGGAAGCTGGCCCAGGTGGCCGCGGGCATCGAGTCCGACGGCTACCGGAAATGGCCCAGGGTCCAGGAGACCATCCTCTTCGCCAAGCGGATGGGGTACCATAAGATCGGCATTGCCACCTGCGTGGCCCTCATCCGG
>VOFI01000662.1_pt1 | contig 22001 bp, 34 predicted proteins | sample 5384131 | NCBI WGS metagenome assembly VOFI01 (sample SAMN12384728, study PRJNA508395) | human gut metagenome | isolation source: healthy gut H | host: Homo sapiens | reverse complement strand
AAAAATACCTAATTACCATTTCCTCTCTTTTCAAGATGTAAAAAATGTTGGTTAAAACAGAAGACTTATTATACTCCTGAACAATTCAAAGGAGTTTGAGTCCTATTTTGAAGAAAGCGAATATCCTTTAAACTTGTATATCGTACTCATGTTTACGGGAATTCGTATGGGGGAGGCACTTGCCTTAACTTGGAGAGATGTTTTTCTTGACGAGGATATATTAAGATCCGTAAGTCAGGCCTATTATCGCAATGGGAAAATACATATTGGATCTGTAAAGACGACTCAATCAAATAGAGAAATCTATATCCATAAAGCTTTGTGGATGAGTTGAAAACCTGGAAATCAATTCAAAGTCAGAGACTGGCTAAGCTAACTGATTCAACAGATGATTTACAGATTTTCCAATTTTCAGGGGAGCCTATGACTGCTCCAAATGTCTCTAACTTTAGAGCAGCATTCAAGAAACGATTGCCAGAAGACTTCAAATTGATTCGAAACCATGATTTTAGGCATTCACATGTAGCCTTTTTTGATAAATCAGGGATTGAGGAGAGGAGAAAGGAAAGGATTATATCTTTTTCACTCTTATGAAACGACTAGGACATAGTTCTATCAATACAACAATAAATATCTACTCACATTTGTTCCCATCACAACAAAAAGAAGTCGCTAACGCATTTGACGATTTTTAAAAAAATGGGCAGAAGTGGGCAGTAAAATTAAGCAACAGGGTTCTAAACCCTTGATACGAAAGGAATCTAGAACATTTTATGATGAATATGCAAAATATGATGAAGCAAGCTCACAAATTGCCGAAGCAAATGGCGCAAAGCCAAGCAGAATTAGCTGCAACTCCATTTGTCGGAAAATCTGCTCAAGATTTGCTGTTGCAACTCTTACAGGTGATAAGAAGGTCGTTTCCATTGATTTCAATGCTGCAGTGGTCGACCCAGAAGATACAGAAACGCTTTCTGATATGACCGATTTGTTCAAGCCATCAATGCTGCCATTGAAGAAATTGATGCTGCAACCAAGAAAAAACTCGGTGCTTTCGCAGGAAATTGCCATTTAAGCTAAGGAAGTTTTCATTAACTAAAAAGAGGCTGGGACAAAAGTCCTAGCCTCTTAATTGTTTTTGATTGTCGAGCAAGACGCAGTGGCTGAGTGGGCTCTACTACGCTGATTTCATCAGCTTTTACAGCGCTACTCAATCTGTGGAGGTGGGACGACGAAATCGAATTCTAACGAATTACCGATTTCTGTCCCACTCTCTCTTTATTCATCAAAAAAATCCGGAAATCCAATCCTCCGAAGGGGCTGGTGGAGAAGTTCTCTTGCTCTTCAAGGAGGGTGCGACCTTGATCAAATTCGAGGAATTGTTCGTAGACAAGAGCTGTCATGCGGGCGTCTTCTAAGCTATCGTGTGATTTTCCTGCGACTCCCAAAAATTCTGCAACAGTGTGGAGTTGGAGATTTTAATGCCATGGAGATCAGATGGACGACGTTCGAAAGCCTCGTCAAAGACATCGACAGCGTACTGGTCTTCTAGATCCAAGCCATTTTCAAGCAGGATGGGTAGGTCGCTCTTTTGGCATTGTATCCAATCAAGGGCCGGTCTCCAACGAAGGCCTTGAATTCGCCGAGGACCTGCTCTAGTTGTGGAGCATTTTGGATCTTGTCCTGGGTTATGCCAGTCAGGCCGTTAATAAAGCTTTTAGAGGCTTATCGGTGTATACGTAGGGAGTCGTAGTGGTCGACTTCTTTACCGTCCGTAAACGTACGGCAGACACCTGGATGATCTGATAGGCGCCTTCGTATTGGTTAAATTCGAGATCAAAGGCGATATAATCTTCTAATGCTTTCATGGGAAATCTCCTGTGGTAGAAAAGAAAAGGGACTGGTAGGATCCAGCCCCGATTATCGACGGAAAACGCGTGCCCAGAAACCTTTGCTTTCTTGCTCTTGAACTTTTCGTTGGCTTGTTCGAGTTCAAGTTTCAAGGTATCGCGGTCGTTCATTGCTTGTAAAGTCAATTGTTGTTGTTGGTCCAATTGCTTGTCTTTTTTCAGCAATTTGAACGTCTTTCACGCGCAACTGTTCATCTTTCTTAGCAAGTTGCTCGTCTTTGGCTTTGAGTTGCTCGTAGAGACGGACGATTTCAGCATTTTTTCATCCACCAAAATTTCCATCAATTCGCGTTGTTTCACATCATCGCTGACGGGCCTCATCTTCAAAATAGTTTTTTGTAGATTTCTTCGAGCTTAATCAAGCCACTACGGGTTACAACGGTAACCCCTTTTTTCGTTTTTTGTGTATCTTCTGAGCCAGCGCCTTGACACGGTTATTGACCGCCTTATTTACTGACTCCTAAAATTTCAGCAATTTCGCTGACAGTTTTTTCAATCGCCATAACTTCCTCTAATATCTTTTTCTATGAAATACTCTATTAGATAGTAACATAAGTAGGCTAAGCTGTCAAATGAAGCAAAGAAAGGCTAAGCCTTGATACCACGATTAGTGGGACCTCTGTCATTTCAGGAAGATGGAGGCTTGATTGTGCTAAATCAATGGTGAGTTGGTAATCGGTTTGATCACGCACAGTGATTTCAAAGTCCGTTGTGTAAAGGACCAGGCGAAGGGTCGCCCTTTTTCGAGCTTGTAGATGGTTGGTTGAGATCAAAGTCAAATTCCATCCACTCGCCTGGCGTTACGGCCTCAACTTCTAAGAGGTCATGCCGGTTTTGGAGGTTGAGATAACCTTCGAAATCACTCGTTGGCCGGCTTCCTTAAAGGCAATTCAGTCAAGTTGTCTAGCATATGGTAGCGACCGTTATCCAGCGTACGGACCGATAAGACAGCAGGATAGGGTTGGAGGTATTTCTTGCTTCCAAGCTCTAAGAGTTGGGCTGAGAAGAAGGCCTTTATTGGTGCTGGAGTGAAGTCGTAGGAAGGCGAGCTTTCCCGTTGAGGTGCAGGTCTTCTTCGATTGGAAGATCAATGGTCACCTGTTGCGCCTTGTCCTTGGTAGAGATCGCTTAAGAAGGTCGGATAAGCCTTTGCCAGCGCTCGTAATCTTTGTCTCGTAGCGGTTTTGGATGACTTTTTCACCGTCTCCCAGGGAGAAGGTCCGCTGATTTGTTTGGTTGCCAAAATCATCCAAGGAAGTCCAACTTTGTTCTCCTGTATTGTACTGCCAGATGACAGTAGGCAATTCATAGCTTGAATCGTAGCCCAGCAATTTTTAGAGAGAAGGGCATTCATGCTCACGGAAGTCAATGGATTGCCAGTTGTTCATATAAACATGGGCACCATTGTGATAGAAGAGGTGTTTCTGATGCTTGCTGGAAGGGCTTGGAACATGTTAAAGACGTGAAGCGGTTTGACGTTCCAGTCTTGGGAGCCATGGGTAAAGACCACCTCTGCCTTGACCTGATCAGCATTTAAGAGATAATTGCGGTCGTGCCAGAATTGATTGTAGTCTCCGGAAGCGCGGTCCAGCTCTTTTTCACGCGATCAAGATCGGCTTGGTGGGCCGCATTGTGGTGTAAATAATCCCCCACCTAAAAGGTTGCGTGAATAGGTCAATTCGGCAAGGGAATCAAAATCTTCACCTGGATAGCCACCAGGACTTGTCACGAGGCCGTTTTCGCGGTAGTAGTTGTACCAAGAAGAGATCCCAGCCTCTGCAATGATGACTTCAAGACCGTCCACACCTGTGGTCGCAAGGCCGTTAGACATGGTTCCAAGGTAAGAGATCCCGGTGGTTGCGACCTTTCCATTAGACCAATCAGCTTTGACTTGGCGTTTGCGTGTGTGATCTGTAAAGGCCCGGCAACGGCCATTGAGCCAGTCGATAACGTTCTTGTAGGCTTCGATTTGTTGGTAATTTCCATTGGTCATCAAGCCTTGCGAATCTTTTGTCCCCACTCCAGATACGTAGAGATTAGCGTAGCCGCGTGGAAGGAGGTAGTCGTTGAGGGTATAGCTGGAATTGATATGGGTGAGAGTTTCTTCAGCTTCATCGACTAGCTCAGCTGAACCGACAGGATCCACCAATTCTAATTGAGGTACTTCTACTTGAATGGTATGAGGTTCTTTGACCTCGAGGTCGACATTCATATTGTAGAGGGCCTTGTCGCTGGCCTTATCGTTGGTCCCTTGGTGATAAGGACTTGCGGTCATAACAGCTGGAATCTTGCCTTCATAGCGAGGACGGATAATGCTGACCTTGACCAAGTCTGGCAGACCATCTTTGTCGGTATCGACCCGACTTTCCACATAGACGACTCGCGGATGGCATCATGGCTCGTAAAAAGGTTGCGAGGCTCTTGCCGTTAAAATAGTGATACTGGTTATCTTCAGGAATCAAGCCATCGCTGACCAACTGATCGATGAGTAAATTTCCTTTTACTGTTCGAGTATTGAGAAGGTGATAGAGGTTTTCTACCAAGTTTCCATACTCAATCGGAAATTGGACTTCTTTCAAGAAGCTATCCGTATCTTCAAAATCAATAAAATAGCGGAAACCGAGTAATTGAGGGCTACTGTGTAAAAAATGTTCGGAGACCATTCGCAGTCAGATTGGATATACGTTAAAAAGTCTGTTTTAGAATCCACCACTAGGTTAGAGAGGGATAATCTGTATCTTTATAGGTGAAGTAAACCTTGCGGACAAACCATTCAAACAGTTCTTTTTTCTGGGAGGTGGGTGGGAAGGTCAAACCCAATTTCTTTTAGTTCCTTAAGAATGTCTTTTGGTCAACAGATAGATAGCTATATTGATTGTATTTCATAGACTGCTCCTTTTATCAGTTTCTTTTTTTCTTTACTTTTATATTATACTTGATAAAATAGTATTTGTCTAAAGACCTTTCGTCTATAAGGAGAAGGAATATTGAAAAAAATTATCTGTTGAAGAAGTTGCAAGAAGGCGGACGTTATTGTTTGGGTTTCTTGCTGTCATTTTTGGAATTCTCATTTTTCGAAACGGCGTTGGTTTCACCAAATTTTCCTTGATCTATTAGCTGTTTACTTTTTTAGTCGATGGACTAGGAAGCTTTCTTCTGCGCTTTATGTTGCGTCGCAAGTCTATTTCCTATAGCCATTCCATTTGGTTTATTTTTCTTTCACTTGCGTTGATCTGGTTGAATCGACTGAGTAGTCTGCCCGTAAACTTAGTTGTGATTTGTTTAGGGGCATATCAGTTGGGGAGTGCCATTGTCTATGGGATCACATTTTGGCTTTATAAGGCCAATCGGGTAAAAGGAGGCTGGCTCTATTTATGGGATGCGCTTTTTAAACGGTGGGCTTGGTCTAGCAACTGTCTTGGAACCTGGTTCAGATGGGCACTTCAATTTATCCTCTTGGGGGCTTATCTGGTCTTGTTGGGGATTTCTAATATTCGAGATGGTATTTTATTTGACAAAGACCAACAAGGCCAAGAGTTAAAACGTCGCTTTCGTATTAGCCTACCGGTTATCTTTGCAGCCTTTATCCCTGCTAAGGAGTTAAAACGGTTTAACCAGTTTCTTCAAAAGGGAGCTCGGCGGGACACACAGGCCCTTATCGATTGGTGAAAAAAGAAGAAGAGGCAAGGGAATTAGAAATTTTGGTTCATACTTCTGACAGCAACTTATTTGGAGCGATTGGGCATGTAGATATTTGTTATCAGGGGAAGGTCATTTCTTACGGAAGTTACGATCCCTTTTCAGAGCGTCTATTTGGGACGATTGGGGATGGCGTACTGTTTAAAGTGGATAAGGAACCATACATCGAACTATGTAAAAAGAGAGTCAAAAGACGCTGTTTGGCTACAGCCTATCCCTTACCGAAGAAGAGAATCAGGCAGTAGAGAAGCGTCTAGCTGAAATTGATCAGTTGTTAGAACCTTGGGATCCACCTAGGAGGTTACTGGAAGACGGTCAGCCGACCTACGCTTACAAATTGAAATATGATTTAGGGGCTGAGCTATATAAATTTACTTCTTCGCGTTTTAAATCTTACTTTGTTCTGTCTACTAATTGCTGCCTGTTAGCAGATTCCATTGTGGGACAGGCAGGAACGGCTGTATTAGATGTGCGTGGAGTGATTGCACCAGGGACCTATCAGGATTACTTAGAATACGAATTTGAAGCTCCAAACGGGCGGGTCCATACACGAACAGTATACTAAAAAAAAAAAGACAGATTTTTATTTTTGAAAAATCTGTCTTTTTGCACAAGGTTTCTTGTAAAAAGCCAGAAAATCTTTTACAATAAAAAGTGCTTGGAGGAAAGTATGACAGCAAATCAGATCGTAAGAGTGATCCCAGTCTTGAAAGTGAATAACCGAAATGTCAATCAACGCTTTTATGAAGAGACATTGGGAATGACAGTATTAGTGGAAGAAGGAGCTCTCCTATCTTTAGGAGATGCCTCAAAAAAGTAGAAAAAAATTGTCTTAGAAGAGTCACCGAGTATGCGTTCGCGTAAGGTCGAAGGTCCAAAAAGAAATTGGGTCGCATCGTGGTGAAAGTGGCACAAGCTCAAGAAATTGATTATTTGTTGGCCCGCCAGCCAGAAACAAGCGCCCTTTACCAAGGAGCTAATGGTCGCGCCTTTGAAGTTGTGTCTCCTCAAGGAGATACCATTTTCGTGCATGCTGAAGAAAATCTTGAAAGCCTAGAACCGTTGGAGAAAGCGCCTCTTGTTGACGTGCCAGAAGATTTCAAAGGTTTGACCAGCTTTGATGTGGACTTTCTTGAGGTCAATGTGGCCGATTTTGCTGAGGCTGAGAAGTTCTATAGCAACTTGCCAGCTTTGGCCCACTTTATCCATTTGCAGGAAGCTCAAGGAGAAGATCTCCAAGTGGAGAACAAGGTGACTTGGGATTTGAGCATGATCAAGGTCGAATTGGCATCTTTTGATGTGGAAGTCGTGAAAGAACGCTTGGGAGAAACTGTCGATTTTGTGCACCGTAAAGGGAACTTTCTTGATTGCCAAAGGATCCAAGCCAGATTGAACTCTGGTTTGAAGCCAATCAAGATCAGGTCCATATTTCTTATGAAGAATAAGAATGGAGTGATGAGCGTGAATGCAATCATCGAAAAAATTACCGAACAAATCCAAGAAGGCATCTATCCAGGTGCCTCTCTTGCGCTTTACCGCAATGGTCAGTGGAGTGAGCACTATCTGGGACTAGCGGATCCTGAAAAAGGAGAGTCAGTAGTGGCTGACCTGGTCTATGATTTGGCCAGTGTCAGTAAGGTCGTCGGAGTCGCTACCATCTGTGCTTTTTGTATGCGAAAGGGGAGCTTCCGCTCGATCGTCCCTTTAAAGAGTTTTACCCGCGTTTTGCTCATGAGAAGACGACCATCCGGGAACTCTTGACCCATACTTCTGGGCTGGATCCTTTTATCCCCAACCGGGATCAATTGGATGCGAGACAGTTGAAAACAGCTCTTGAAAATTTGCAGTTGAAAGAAGACAAGAGTTTTCATTACACCGACGTCAATTTTCTTCTGCTGGGCTTTTGGTTAGAAGACAGGTTTCACCAGCCCTTGGATCGTTTATTTGAAGAGCTGATCTTTACACCTTGGAAGATGACAGAGACACGGTTTGGACCGGTCGATAAGGCGGTGCCAACGGTCCGTGGCATTGCTTCTGGAAGTGTTCATGATGCCAAAGCGAGAGGATTGGGCTGTCATGCGGGAAGTGCTGGACTTTTTTCAACTGTTGCTGATCTAGAGCGCTTCTTAGAGCATTATGTGAAGTATGATTTTGCGCGTGACTTGTCTCAGAATTTTGCGCGTGAAGAGGGCAAGACCCGCGCTCTCGGATGGAATCTAGAGGGTGACTGGTTGGATCATACGGGCTATACTGGAACCTTCATCATGTACAATCGAAAGAGGCAGGAAGCTGTGATCTTTTGTCTAACCGGACCTATGAGAAGGACGAACGGGCCCAATGGATCTTAGACCGCAACTCTTTGATGGACTTGATCAAACAAGAATGTGAAAAATAGAAATGGATGGCTGGGATGACGGATCCCGGCCTTTTTCTTGTCTGTCCATAAGAAGGAGCTCTTCTGGGTGATTCATTTTTGGACTCCGTCTTAGGTTGGATTTCCTTCAAAAGCATCGCTTTTTTGGCTGATTTATATTAAAATAGTAATGACCTTAATAGAGCGAGATGAATATGAACAAAGAGATAGGCGTCGGAAGGGCGCATAGTAAAATTATCTTAATTGGAGAGCATGCGGTGGTTTATGGTTATCCGGCTATTGCTTTGCCTCTCCATCATATCGAAGTGATCTGCCAGATCATTCCGGCAGACAGTCCATGGGTTTTGTTTGAAGATGACACCTTATCCATGGCGGTTTTTGCGTCTCTTGAGCACCTTGGGATTCGCGAGGCCCGTATTCGCTGTCGCATTCAGTCCATGGTGCCGGAAAAACGGGGGATGGGATCATCTGCGGCGGTCAGTATCGCAGCTATTCGTGCAGTTTTTGACTATTATCAAGAGGAGCTGGATGATGAGACCTTAGAAGTTCTGGTTAATCGAGCAGAAACCATTGCTCATATGAATCCAAGTGGGCTTGATGCCAAGACTTGTTTGAGCGATCAAGCCATTAAATTCATCCGAAATGTCGGCTTTTACCCGCTGGAGCTGGGTATAAAAGCGAGCTTGGTGATTGCGGATACGGGAATTCACGGCAATACCCGTGAGGCGATTCAAAAGGTTGAATCCAAAGGGAAGGAAGTTTTGTCCCATTTCCATGAGATTGGTCAGTTGACCCAGCAGGTGGAAGAGACTCTGAAAATGAATGATCTAACGAACCTAGGACAGGCTCTGACTACTTGCCATGAGCACTTGAGAGCCGTGGGTGTCAGCTGTGAAAAAAGCAGACCATCTGGTCGCCGTTGCCCTTGAAAATGGGGCCTTAGGCGCTAAAATGAGCGGGGGCGGTCTTGGTGGCTGTGTGATTGCCCTCGTCAAGGATTCTCGTGAAGCAGCAACCATTGCCCATGCATTAGAAAAAGAAGGAGCGCACCATACATGGATCGAAAACCTGTAAAGGCTAAGTCCTATGCCAATATCGCGATTATCAAATACTGGGGAAAAGAAGATGCCAAACAGATGGTCCCTTCGACCAGTTCGATTTCGTTGACCTTAGAAAATATGTATACAGAGACCAGTCTCTCTCCCTTGCCAGCAGATGCGACTGCGCATGAATTTTTACATCGATGGGGAATTCCAAAATCCAGCTGAGCAAGCCAAAATTGGAGCTGTGATTGATGGCTTGAAGCCAGCAGATGAAGCAGGATTTGTTCGGGTGGATACCAGCAACAACATGCCAACCATGCCAGCAGGCTTGTCCTCTAGCTCGAGCGGGCTCTCTGCTCTCGTCAAGGCTTGCAATCGGTATTATGATTTGGGCTTGAGTCAGGAGGAATTAGCTCAAAAAGCCAAGTTTGCTTCGGGTTCTTCTTCACGGTCTTTCTTTGGACCCTTAGCAGCCTGGGACAAAGAAAGTGGAGAAATTTATAAGGTCCAAACAGACCTAAAACTCGCGATGATCATGCTGGTCCTCAATGACAAGCAAAAGCCTGTTTCCAGCCGGGAAGGGATGAAACGCTGCATGGAGACTTCGACTAATTTCAAAGAATGGATCGAAGAGTCTCGACAAGATTATAAGGATATGCTGGGCTATCTAGCTGGCAATGATTTTGAACAGGTCGGTCATCTGACAGAGCGCAATGCCCTTGCTATGCATGCGACGACTAGAACAGCCACTCCAGCCTTTTAGCTACTTGACAGAAGAAAGCCATAAAGCTATGGACTTTGTCCGTGAGCTTCGCGCTGCAGGCCATGCTTGTTACTTTACCATGGATGCAGGGCCAAACGTTAAGGTTCTCTGTTTAGAAGAAGACTTGGATCAGCTGGTGCCTTTATTTGACGCCCGCTATCGGACCATCGTATCTAAAACAAAGGACCCTCAAGATGAAGACTAAGTATCAGGTACAGACCGGAGGCAAGCTCTATCTAGCTGGAGAATACGCGGTGCTAACGCCTGGCTATGGAGCCGTGATTCAGTTTATTCCCATTTATCTGTCAGCTACTATCCAAGAATCTAGAAGCTATCAGCTAGTCTCAGATCTCTTTGGTTACCAGGTGGATTTGACCCCAAATAAGGACTACGCCTTGATTCAAGAGACCATTCAGCTCATGGAAAAGTGGCTGAAAGATCAGGGGATAGCCCCTAAACCCTTTGATCTTTACCTTAGAGGAACACTGGGCGAAGAGGGGAAAAAGTATGGGATTGGTTCCAGCGGAAGTGTGGTCTTGCTCGTGATCAAGGCCATGGCTGCTCTGTATATGAGTTAGACTTAAATCCAGATCTGCTCTTTCGACTAGCAGCAGTGGTCTTGGTGCAAAGAGGGGACAATGGTTCCATGGGCGATTTGGCTTGTATCGCCTACGAGGACTTGATTTATTACCAATCCTTTGATCGGGCTTGGTTGCATGAAGTCTTGACTTCTCAGCCCCTGTCACAAGTTTTAGACCTGGATTGGGACTACCAGATCTGCTCGATCCAGCCAGCCATCTCTTATGATTTTCTGGTTGGTTGGACCAAGGAACCAGCGATTTCAAGTGATTTGATCCGCCAGGTCAAGGGAGCGATTAAGGAAGAATTTTTCTTCAGGAGAAGCCAGAGCGCAGTGAAGAATCTTGAAAAAGGTCTCCGTGAAGGGAACCAAAAGGAAATTGAGGTCAGTATCAAACGTGCCGATAAGAACCTAAAGTCTTTGAACCCTTTGATCTATACCCCAGCTCTAAAAGAGCTGCAAGAAGCGACAGAGGGCCTTTCTGTCTGTGCCAAATCCAGTGGTGCTGGAGGAGGCGACTGTGGAATCGCCCTTAGTTTTGACCCAGTTGAGACTCAGACCTTGATAGACCGCTGGAAGGAAAAGAATATTGAAGTCATTTACCAAGAAAGGATGGGAGATTCGTGAGCGAAAATCGAAAAGACCAGCATATTCGCTATGCCTTGGAGCAAAGCTCCTCCTATAATAGCTTTGATGAGATCGAGCTGATTCACCGATCCCTCCCCTTGTGGATCTAGCGGAGATTGATTTGACAACCCATTTCGCAGGGCGTGATTGGGAGGTCCTTTTTTATATCAATGCCATGACAGGCGGGAGTAAACGGGCCAAAGAGATCAATCAAAAGTTGGCAGCAGTAGCCGAAGCCTGTGGGATTCTCTTTGTGACTGGCTCTTACAGCGCAGCACTGAAGGATCCGAACGATCAATCGTATGCGGTCAAAAAGACCATCCTCATCTTCTTTTAGCGACCAACATTGGCATCGATAAAGAGCCAGATTTGGGCTTGCGGACAGTGGAAGAGCTACACCCCCTCTTTCTTCAAGTCCATGTGAATCTGATGCAAGAGTTGCTCATGCCCGAAGGGGAGCGGATTTTCCACACTTGGAAAAAGACCATCTCAAGAGCTATGGGCAGGGCTTTCCTGTACCTGTAGTCCTGAAGGAAGTTGGCTTTGGTATGGATCCCAAAACAGTTCAGGCAGCGTTAGAAGCTGGGATCAAAACCGTCGATATTTCTGGTCGTGGTGGCACTAGTTTTGCCTATATTGAGAATCGTCGTGGTGGCAATCGCGCTTATCTGGATGATTGGGGACAATCAACTGCGCAGTGTCTCTTACAGTTACAGGATCAGATGGATCAGATTGAGGTCCTCGCAAGCGGGGGCATCCGTCATCCCCTTGATATGGTCAAGGCCTTAGTCCTTGGGCGCGCGTGGCGTAGGACTTTCCCGCGTTTTTCTTGAGATGGTAGAGACTAAGAGCATTGAAGAAGTGATCGTCCTTGTCCAAGGATGGAAAGAAGATCTCAGATTGCTCCTTTGTGCGCTCGGTTGTCAGAACCTGAAAGAGCTCCGTGAAGTCGACTATCTCCTCTATGGAAAATTGTGGCAAGCGAATCAACAGAAAAATGAAGAAAAATCATTTTAGAAACTTTCCTGGGGACAGAAATCCAGTGGATGATTTCGCAATCCAGGAAGTTCCATGACTTAGTTTTGAACCTAAGGTTTCAAAACTCCCGAGTGCCTGAAACAAAAACTGTTTCAGGCACTTTTCTCCCAATCAGCGGAAAGTTTTCGTATATTATGATTCATTTTGAAAATTAGAACTCTTTTATAGTTCTTTGAAGAATCACAAACTTATTTTACTTAAAAATTAGTTCCTATTCGTTTAGGATTGGCAAAATAAGCCAATTTTTTTTTTTTGAAAAAAGTGTTTCTCCTCAAAAATTCTGATAGTTTACGAATCGTTTACGGTTACTGGAATCGCTTGCAAAATAGGCTTGTAAAAGAGTATACTAAATAAGGAAAAACATTTTTAAAAAAGGAGTTTAGGATGAAGAAGCACTATTTTCGATCAGCTGTAGCAGCCTTGCTTCCGCTTTTGTTGATTGCTCAACCTGTTGAGGCTTGTACAGGGTTCATCATCGGGAAGAAACTGACTGCCGACGGCTCGACCTTGGTAGGGCGTACCGAAGATTTAGAGCCCAACCATAATAAAAATTTTGTGGTCAGAGAGCGTGTCTACCATAAAAAAGGAGCTATCTTTGAGGATGCTGCCAATGGTTTTCAATATCCCTTACCTGAGATTAGCTATAAGTATACAGCGGTTCCAGATGTCACCCCTGATCAGGGGATTTTTGACGAAGCAGGATTCAATGAATATGGGGTTTCCATTTCTGCCACTGTATCGGCTTCAGCAAATGACAAGATCCAAAAAGGTGGATCCCTATGTCAAGGATGGCCTCGCAGAATCGGGCTTGACCAGTATTGTTCTCCCAAGTGTGAAAACCGCAAGAGAAGGGGTCGAACTCATTGCTAAAATCATCGAAGAAAAAAGCGCTGCAGAAGGAAATATTGTGACCATTGCCGATAAAGAAGGCGTCTGGTATATGGAAATCCTATCTGGCCATCAATATGCGGCGATTCTCTTCCCAGAGGATCGGTTTGCGGTCTTTCCAAATACCTTCTTCTTAGGGGATGTAGATCTGTCAGATACCGAACGCACGATCGTCTCAAAAGATCTTGAAAAGTCACCAAGGACGCAAATAGCTATAAGGAAGTGGATGGAAAATTCCACATTTCTCAATCCTATAATCCGCCTTTGCAAGAAGCGGATCGCTCGCGGGTTTGGTCGGGGATCAAATCTCTAGACCCAAGCTCTCCTGTTAAATATGACGATGCGTCCTTTGACCTTCTTCATACAACCGATCGGAAATTAACTCTCCGCGATGCCATGAATCTCCAACGCAATCGTTTGGAAGGAACCAAATATAAACCACAGGATCAAATGGAGCTGGATGGAAAAGGCATTCCGAAAAAAGGAGAGTTTGATGCGGTTTATAAATACCCTATTTCCAATCAAATGTCATGGAGGCCCATATTTTCCAACTGAAAGATGATGTCCCAGCGAGTGCAGGTGGAGGCACCATGTGGCTGTCGATGGGTAGTCCACGAAATGCTCCATACCTACCCTACTATGGCAATATTCTCAACACCTATCAAGCCTACCAAGAATTAGGGGATCATTACAATGATCGCTCTTGGTATTGGACCATTTCAAGAATCAATGACCTTGTGGCCAAGTATCCAGATTTATTCGAAGATGGGGCGATTCGTACTGAAATGGAACGATTGGAGTCTCAGTGGATGGTCGAACAAGATCTGAGTGATCAGGAACAAATCGCCCTTGCTTCTCAGCCTGAAGAAGCTAGTAAGAAGGCAACAGAGGAAAGCTTGGCAAGAGCTGAGAAAACCTTCGAACGCTTGCAAGAAATCAGAAAAGAAGCAGAACAAAAGGTAGCAGATGAACACGGGAAAAGTGCCCTGCAGGATCTAGATGACGAAGAAGATGCTGCATATGAAGAAAAAAGATTGATCTCGTTGAATTTGACTATGATTACATTCTAGCAGCAGGCTTATTCGGGGCAACCCTTCTAGCGATTGTGATCTACCTGATTCGCTCAAAGAAACAAAAAGGGAGGAAAACAAGATGACTAAAATTCAAAGAGCCTCGATCTATCTTTTTCTACTGTTTGCAGGAATTGGCTTGGAGTTTGAACTCGGTCATCTTTCTCAACAAGAATTTAGCCAGTCTGCAGGCAGAGACTTGGTCTTAAACTTGTCTGTCTTAGCTGCTATTATTATCCCGCTCTATCTCTTTTCAAAACGATTGGGCAAGCAGTTGTCTGTCCCAACCTACATCCTATGGATTGCCATGTTTGGAGGAGCCTTCGTAGCAGGCTGGTTGAGCTTTTCAGGCAATAGCTTGATTGATATTATGAATAGCCATGTGATCAAGGATGCCACTGTCTTTAACAAGTGGACGGATGCTTTGACAGCTCCATTTTCAGAAGAATTCTTTAAGGCTCTGGTTGCCTTTTGGGTTGTCTTGATGGTTGGCAAAAAGATCTGAAAGCGATTCTAATTGCAGGCTTGGGCTCTGGCTTTGGTTTTCAGATCATTGAGGATTTAGGATACGTTGCCCGCCAAACCAAAACCAGCCAATTAGCCGCTGTCACTGAGGCCATTAACCGGATCTCTGGTGGATTAGCTTCACATGCCCTCTATACAGCTGTTGTATCAGTTGGTGTCTTCCTCTTGTTGTCTCAAGTGACCCAGCAAAAGGAAAAACTCTTTGGGCTCTGGTGTGTTCTCTCGACAGTAGCCAATCACTTCTTATGGAACTCTCCGTTTTATGAAACAGACCATCGGATTAATCTTCTCGTCGGACTGCTCTTTGCCGTCCAAGTAGGGACCTTTATCGAAGTGGTGCTCTATACCAAGAAAAATCCGATCTGCCATTTTTAAAACAATAAGAAAATTTTTTCAAACACAAAAGAAGTTCTCAAAGACGGGAAACTTTCTCAGCAACTTCGAAGAAGTTCCATTTTTATTTTCTCAATTTTGTAAGAGTGTTTGTTCATTTTAAAATTAGCCTTTTTTTTTTTGCAGGATCACTTGAAATTTAAAGGGTTTGTTTTTCATTTTCTCAATTCTTGTAAGTTTTGTGCCTGACCAATCGGGGAACTTCCTCTTCCTTAGCTCCTGCTAGAAAGGGCTAGGGAGCGTGCTTGGAGTTTCATATGTCCTGCTTGAATTCCTGTGGTGACAAGGGCTTTGAGGGCCGCGAAATTCTGCGCCAAACCGAGCGAAGCGATGATACCGGCTAATTCAATAGCAGAAGGCTCTCCTAGCAAACGGTGGCTGACTTGAACCGTTGGGTTGAGGCCAATGGAGCCTCCTTTTGTCGCAACCGGCATTGGCAGGGTAATCTCTCCATAGAGTTTTTCTCTTCTGGCTGACTTTTCCAGTGACTCAAACCCTTGTAAGAACCACTTTGTGCAGCATAGGTATGGGCTCCTACTTCGATGGCCCGCCAGTCATTGCCTGTTGCAAGGACCAGGGCATCAATCCCATTAAAAATTCCCTTGTTATGAGTGGCTGCACGGTAAGGATCCGCTTGAGCCAGTTGGCTAGCTAGCTCCATCCGGTGGGCAATCTCAATGGCTTCCTCAGGATTTCGACTCAGTGCTTTAAAATCGATCGCACACCGTGCACTCACCAAAGAGCAGTGGCCAAGTTGGATAAAATTGCCATCAAGGCCTGACCACCAGAGAGTTCCTGTATGCGATCAGTCAGAGCTTCTAACATGGTATTGAGCATATTGGCTCCCATGGCTTCTTTGGGATCGACAGCCAAGTAGACAATAAGAAAGTCTCCCCTTGTTTTCGACCCAAAGATCTCTCGCTCCACCTCCACGCTTAACGATAGAAGGATAGGCTTTATTAGCCAGCTGAAGAAGGGTTTCCTTATCTTCTAGGATGCGCTTGCTAGCAACTTCTACGTCTTCAACATCCGTCAGAGCAATCTCGCCAATCATTTGGCGCTGGTGCAGCTGGGTGGTGAAACCGCCCGAACGTTGGATGAGCTTGGCTGCAAAGCTGGCAGCCGCGACCACGGAAGGCTCTTCTGTGACCATGGGAAGGACATAGTCACGACCATTGATCAGAAAATAAGGAGCGAGGCTAAAAGGCAAGTCAAAAGTCGACAAGACATTTTCTGTCAATTGATCTGCAATAGAAAGGGGAAGTCCCTTTTGTTCTTTTTAAGATCTGTGCTTCATCCCAAGTTAAGAGGCCTTCCTTCAGTAAGGCCTCTATGCGTTCTGTGGGAGAAAGTTTTGCAAAACCTGGTAATCGTGCCATTATTTTTTTTCTACTTTCTGGTAAGTGCGTTGGTGTTCCTTGATCTCTGTCAAAGCAAAGTTTGATGCGTAGCAGGCTCAAACACTTGACTGCCACTAGGATCTAGATCTACTTCCTCATAAAAGAGTCGTTCGTAGTCAGCAACACTAAGAATCGTACGTTGGTCCAGTTTTTCCATGCGTTTGTGATCTAAGAGTTGCTCAAAACCAGGAACAAGGTTAGCACTAAAGATCTCAGAAACCGCTCCGCTTCCATAGCTAAAGAGGGCGATTTGGTCCCCAGCTTTGAGTTGGGGTTGATTTTCCAATAGTGACAGCAAGCCTAGGAAAAGAGATCCAGTGTAGATATTTCCCACGCGTTGGCTGTATAGAATCGATTGATCAAAGTTGTATTGTAATTGAGCTTTTTTCTCTTCTGCTAATGACTTATCCAAGATTTTTTTCAAGCCCTTGAGAGCTAATTTCGGATAAGGCAAATGGAAGCAGACGGCTGCAAAGTCTGTCAAGGCAAGGCCAGTCCGTTTCTGGTATTCCGCCCAGGTTGTTTTCAGAGAATCTAGATATTGTTGCGTTGAATAAATCCCATTCACGAAGGGGAGTTGTCGCATAATTTGGACGCCAAAAATCCATGACATCACGTGTTTGGGCAACATTGTCATCGTTAAAAGATAGAATACGAGGATTTTGGCTGATTAGCATAGCAACTGCTCCGGCACCTTGTGTTGGTTCACCAGGAGTTCCAATTCCATATTTAGCAATGTCACTGGCAATGACCAAAACCTTTACTCTGTGGGAATTTTTTCAACATGGAGTTTAGCATAATCCAAGGCAGCAGTCGCAGCATAGCAGGCTTCTTTCATCTCAAAAGAGCGGGCGAAAGGCTGGATATCTAGTAAGCCATGGACAAAAACAGCAGCAGCCTTACTCTGGTCAATTCCAGATTCTGTCGCAAGAATCACCATGTCGATCGCTTCTTTGTCTTCGTCTGTTAAAATATCATCTGCTTTGCAGTAGCAGCCAATGTGACGATGTCTTCTGTGATCGGCGCAACACTTTGTTCTTTTAAGAGAAGACCCTTGCTTAGTTTTTTCAGGATCAGTATCACGAGCAGTAGCCAAATCTTCTAAACGCAAGACATAAGGAGCTCGTCGCAAAACTAATCTTATCAATCCCAATTGTCATTCTTAACCTCTTTTTTTTATTTGATATCTACTAGTATATTTCGTTACTATTTTACCATATTTAAGGGTAAAACTCCTTTGAAAAAGCTAGATCCTATTGGAAATCATTCTTAGGACCGAATTTGAATCGTTGCTGGTTAGAAATTAATGTGGAAGGTCAAAATAGAGAATAATAAAGAAAAAGACTCAACTTTTGTTTACTAAAAGGAATGGGTGAATGATAGAGTAAATGATTCTAAAAGGTCCTAATTTTAGGTAATAGGGGTCCTTGAAAATTCAATTATCTGTGTCTTTGATGATATTTTAAGGAGGGAAAAGCATCAAAATCAGTTTTCTATTCACCAGTTTCTATACAGCTCCTACTTAATAGTTAGCAATCTTTTTTAGTTCCTAGTGATTTGCTTGGAGCATTCGCGTATGTATTTTATAAGTCTACAGACAATCATAAAAAAAAAGCAATCAATGCTAGTTTACATTAAGCTGCTTTTCTTTTCTGATAACGTTGATAAGAATGGTAGAGTTTCAAAACGACAGATCCACTAGCCATCCCGATGGAGATCACCAAGGCCAGAATAACCACCAGGGTCACGCTGGTCACTGCCTGACGATATTGGCCACTGACAAAAAAGGAAGTCGTCCGATAGGAAATATATCCAGAGAACTAAGGGGGCGAGAATGGATAACATAAAGACCACAACAGGAGTCTTGAGAACGATACTTAAAATCTGACTGATACAGGAGCCGACAATGGCTGCGATAAAGGTCGCAACGATGACATTGGTAGGCCCTTTTTAGTACATAGTAAAAGCAACCAAATGCTCATGCCTAGGATTCCTCAAAAAGATTAGCATGGGCGTTGCACATTGAGGACAATTAAAAAGGTGATGATGGCAATCAAACTGGCCACCGCTTGGATTAAAAAATTCAGTTAAGTTCATGATTTTTATTTCATAAGGACTAGGGCGACCGTAGTTCCGGCACCAAGTGCAAGTGTGATAAAGGAGGGGTCTCAAAAGTTTACTCATCCCTGAGTTGAGGTGGTTGTTCATAAGATCCCGTACAGCATTGGTCATGGCAATTCCAGGAACGAAGGGCATGACACAGCCAGCGATAATGAGATCCGTATTGGAAGGAAAACCACTAGTGGAGACACGTTGTGTCAATTCAGTTTTTGTTCTGGGTGAGGTATTTAGTGTTTACACAGTATCCAGAGATACGTACGATAACATCTTCACCGCCATGATCTTTTCATAAACGTCTGACAAGTCCATTACGTTCAAGTTAAGGTGTTGTCCACCGTTTTCGAAGTAACCATCAAGGATTGTTACCAAGTTATCAACTTGTTCGTCGCGAGTCTTACCAAGGGCACGAGGTGATACTTGAGTTGTCAACGAGATACCGTCAGCTGCATAACCGAAGTCAAGGCTTGCAAGTGAGTTCAAGTTTTGCAACCAGCCGCCGGAAGCTTTATTTGATGGGTTAGCACCTGGTGAGAAGAATTCTACTTTAGACAAGTTCACAGAACCATCTTCATTGAGGTAAACACCCTTGTGGACTGGAGAATTACCCGTTTGTTTAGAGTAAGCAACATTTGAAGTGATTGTAAGGAGTGATACTGTAGCTTCAGCGTTCTTGTAGAGTCTGTGGCTGCGAAGACGAGTTGTGTAGGCTTCGATCAACCATTCGGCTAATTCGTTAGAACGTGGGTCGTCTTCACCCCAACGTGGGTATTCACCGATTGTTTCGTAATCGTAGATATAGCCATTTTCGTCACGGATTGGTTTAACAGTAGCGTATTTGATTGCTGCCAAGGTATCAACAGTATTAGCGAATCCACAGATACCGAATCCCATGTTAGCACGTTGTTTAGTTGGCAAGAAGGCCATTTGAACGGCTTCGTAGTTGTACTTATCAGTCATGTAGTGGATGATGTTCAAAGGCATCTACGTAAGTGTCTGTCAACCAGTCAAGAGATTTTTCGAAGTTAGCTTTAACAGTGTCAAAGTCAAGAACTTCGTCACGGATTGGTTCGATGTCAAATACTTTATAGTCTTTATGAACATCGTCGTAACCACCGTTCAAACCAGTAAGAAGGGCTTTAAGTACGTTAACACGAGCACCGAAGTATTGGATGTTGTGGCGTTGTTCTTCGTTTTCTGGGTCAAGTGGTGATACACAACATGAGATACAGCTCATTTCACCATAACCTTCTTTAGCCATAGTTGTGACACCTTCATATTGAATTGAAGAATGCTTGTGGCTCATGTGCATACAGTAGCGACGGAATATATGGCAATTTGTCAGTCCAAAGAACTGTCAAGTTTGGTTCTGGAGAGTTACCGATGTTGTCAAAGTGTTCAAGAAACGGTAGTCCATCTTAGTAACACGGTGACGTCCATCAGCTACCCATACCAGCCATTGATGTCGTAATAAAGGTTGGGTCACCTGAGTACAATTCGTCGTAAGCTTTTGTACGAGCAAATTTAACAGTACGCAATTTCATAACGAAATCGTCAACGAATTCTTGGATTTCTGATTCAGTGTAAGTACCGCGAGCCAAGTCACGTTCTGCGTATATCCAAAACGATTGGCACACGTCCAAGTGAAGTAGCGGCACCGTTGATGACACGGCAGACTGCCATGAAAGCAATGTTTGTCCATTGGATTGCTTCTTTTGTATCGAAGGCAGGACGACGAACGTCTACACCATAAAGATCACCCAAGCGAACGACTTCTTTGAAAGCTTGGTATTGAAGGTTAACTTCTTCACGAAGACGAATAGATTCTTCGTCAATTTCAGTAATAGCATTCCAGTCGTTTACTTTTTCTTGCATCAAGTAGTCAGCACCGTAAAGAGCAAGACGAGCATAAACCCCAATGATACGTCCACGAGAGTAAGCATCTGGAAGACCAGTAACTGTGTGGGCATGACGTGCACGGCGAATGTTAGAAGTGTAAGCGCGAAAGATACCGTCGTTTACAGTTGTAACGTATTTAGTAAAGATTTCATGAACTGCAGGATCTGGTTCGTATCCATTTTCTTTCAAAGTAGTTTCAGCCATACGGATACCACCTTTTGGCATGAAGTTCAATTTGAAGAGTTCATCATTTTGGATACCATAGATAAGTTCATTTTCTTTTCGAAATGTATCCTGCGTCAATATCAGCGATTGAAGTTGGACGAGTATCCATTGGGAAACGTCCTTCAGCTTCATAGCCTGCTTTAGTTTCATCTACGATTTTTTTTTTATTTTTAGAGAGCGTTCAGTTGGACCAGCAAGGAAGCTTTCATCTCCATCGTAAGGTGTGTAGTTAGCGAACGAAGCGAGAAATACTTGCTTTTTCTTTTCCAATCTACGCCTTTGAAGCCTTCCCAAGCTTTATCAAAAAATATCTTGTGCTTCAACGACTGTTTTAACAACCATTTTTATTTTCCTCTATTGTTTTCTAGTAACTAAATATCTGTTGCATTCTTACAATAGTAGTATACCATACAGAAACCGGTTACACAAAGAAAACTGCGTTTTAGAGACATTCTTTTATAATACAGTTTGAATGATAGCAGTCGCAAGATTATTCATATTGATATGGATGCATTTTTTGCTGCCGTCGAAAGAAAGAGACAACCCTAGTTTGAAGGGGCAAGCCTGTCGTGATTGGCCAGGACCCTCGTCAGTCAGGTGGGAGAGGTGTGGTCTCGACCTTGTAACTATGAAGGCACGGAAATATGGGATTCATTCGGCCATGAGTTCTAAAAGAAGCGCTGGACCTTTGTCCTCAAGCGATTTTTTATCTCTGGAAATTATGAAAAGTATACCGAGAAGTGGGCAGGACTTGTTCGTGAGTTATTTTCAAGCGCTATACAGATCTGATCAGCCTATGAGTATTGATGAAGCCTATCTAGATGTGACGGAAAATAAAATCCAGAGCAAATCAGCTGTCAAAAATCGCTCGCTTGATTCAGCATGCGATCTGGGAAGACTGCATCTCACAGCTTCAGCGGGCGTCTCTTATAATAAGTTTTTGGCCAAGATGGCAAGTGACTACCAAAAACCCCGTGGTAACTTGCCGGAGGATGCTGAGGATTTCCTGAGCCAGATGGACATTGCCAAATTTCACGGGAGTGGGAAAGAAGACAGTGAGCGGCTGCATGAGATGGGGGTCTATACTGGTGCGGATCTTTTAGCCATCCCGAGAATGACCATGATTGATCGGTTTTAGGGCGATTTGGCTATGATCTCTTTCGAAAGGCGCGAGGGATTCACAATAGCCCCTGTCAAAGTCATCGCATCCGCAAGTCGATCAGGAAAAGAGCGGACCTACCGCAAGCTCCTCTATGATATTGATTTTTAGAAGAAATTGCCAATTTGTCCAGTAAGGTGGCCCAATCGCTGGAAAACATGGCAAGCAAGGAAAGACCTGGTCTTAAAGAGATGCTTGCTATGGAGACTTTACCACCTTGACTAAGCGCATCACCTGACGGAGCCAACGCGCGATGCTGGGCGCATTAATCCGTTCAGCACGTCACATTT
>VOFI01000599.1_pt1 | contig 22001 bp, 18 predicted proteins | sample 5384131 | NCBI WGS metagenome assembly VOFI01 (sample SAMN12384728, study PRJNA508395) | human gut metagenome | isolation source: healthy gut H | host: Homo sapiens | reverse complement strand
ACGACAAGAGCCGATATTATGTGCGAAAGGCTCCGCAAAGAGCCGGATGATATCGGTATTGCGAAAGATATACTCACATATCTGTCTGATGGCACTCGTTCCAAGTCCTTTTCCCCAATAGGGTTCTGCAATATAATAACCTACTTCAGCCGTTTTCGAATGTATATTGCTCTGACGGAACGCGGTATACTTCCTATTGCCTTGTCATCTACAGTAATGGCAAATGAAAATTTCCAGCCTCTACTATTTGCTCCCCTAACCATTTTACAAGAAAAAAATAGATTGAATGATTCAGGAATGCTGCTTCTATCACTAGAATTGATGCATTCTCAGTTGCTTATCAACCAATATTCCGTCTTTCAGATTCAGATCAAACTTCACTTTACGTTTCGCTTTCAGCTTCAGGACAAACAATTCTTCCGAACCATTCAATGCTTCCTGTTTTCCCATATTGACGAAAGTAGGATAGAGAGATTTCACACCATTCGTATGCAGGCGGTCATAAGTCAGATTTTCCATTGCTTTCATATTCAGCGGCTCTACACCAACGAACTCAAAGTCATTCTGATCGTAAGGCAATGCAAAGCTAAGTGCATTCACAGCTTTCAGGTCATTACCCTTCACGCGGATTTCAACGATTTCATCCTTCTGATAGAGGCGTTTCGGGGTGCTGATTGATAAAGAGCCCGATACTTTAAGCGTATCTTTTCTACCGACACCACCTTCGAGCTGAGTAGCTACCACGCTGATATCGTAAGCGTCTATCAGATCATTCATGTTTATATCCCCTTTGCTGATATATCCTTCATAATCAGAATCTCCACGGCGCAAGCCCGTGTAATTCATATAAGAAGTCAAGTCGTTGCGGTCGATCTTACCGTCATTGTTGATATCTCCCTGCAAGTAGCTGGCTGTTCCAGGCACTTTAATACGTACAATTCGCGGCCGGAACCGTAATTTCCTACACCTTCCGTAACGGCAAGTTTGATATAGCGTGCAGTAGGACGGGACTCGAAGCTGAATATCTTCACATCACCGTTGCGTTTCCAATCGAATGCACCCGCTTCCGTCCAATGTTCCTTATCCATGCTATAATATACCGTACCTTTCAATAATGTACCGTTACCGGCATCAGTACGCGGCAAGTAGTGGAACTTATCCAGTTGGTTCACCGTCTTGAGGTCGATAATCAGATCAAGCGGCATTGCATTCACACGGTACTTCGTATGCCAGTTGTCTCCCGATTCGGCAAAGTCGAACAAACGGTTCACTCCGAATCCTCCCTGAGAAGCGGCAGTTGATTCACCTTCGATTCCGTGAATAGCAAATTCCAACGGATTGGCCTTCGTCGTTACCTGAATAGTTGCCCAGTCGGAAACGCCGTCTTTATTGACAGCACGTACTTTGAAAGAGTACGGAGTTTCGCATTCAGCCCTTCAAACAATAAATAAGTATTGCGGATAGTCGTATAAAAAGCATACCGTCGAATTCGATTTCATAGAAATCTGCATTAGCGACCTTATCCCATGTCGGTTTCAAGGTGTATGCTTCGCGGTTTTCTTCGGTCACTTGTTGCATTCTGCGGCATGGTCAAAGTACCGGTAGTCACACGGTAACGATCGGCAGGCGCAAAACGGAAACCGTCTACGTTCAGCACAACCTGACTGACCGTAATGTCGGCAGAAGCCAGTTTAACGCGTAGTTGCGGATTCTTTGTAATGACCACTTTCTCAAATTCACTGCCTTTAGTAGCGAATTTATTCAGGTTGGGAGTAGCTTCATACCAGTAGACGTTCTCGCCTTTCAGGAAATCTTCGGCCGTAGTTACTTCCATAAGTTTCACCGTTTTCTTGTTCACCTTAGCGACAAGTTTCTTCGGTTTTCGGTAACATTGATACGCAATTCCGTCTTTTATCCTTCACAAAACCGTCAAAGTTTCCGGCTGTCGGATGAATGGTGATAGTAAGACGGTTCTTCTTGTCGTTTACGTCCGATTCAATCAGGGTAGATACTGATTTATTCCGGCGGTAAGCTTCCGTTACACCGTCATCATCATACTCTATGGTTTCAGTGTGCCCGTTCGGGTAGAACTCATAAATACGCAGAGACTTGTCTATCTCGCTAACGTTATTATGAGGGTTGGTCATCGGAATGATAGAGCCACTCTTCACAAATACGGGAAGTTTCCAGATAGGAGTATCGAAGTTGTTGAGAATACAGTTACCTTCGTACTTCTCGCCACTGAAATAATCAATCCAGGAGCCGGCGGGCAAATAAATACCGTCGCGGATATCATTGCCTTTCTCATCAACCTGGGTTTTCTGATAAACGGGAGCTACAAGGAAATCCGTACCATACATATACTGGTACTGGGTAGCCGTTCCATGCGTATAAGCACTGGGATAATCCAGGAACATCGCACGGATAAGAGGCATTCCGTCTACCGCCTCTTTGGCAAAACTATATGTGTAAGGCATCAATTCGGATTTCAACTTCAAGAACATCCGGTTTATGGATGTGGCCGGTTCGCCTAAAGCATGGGGGTACTTCTCATTGGCGCCCCAGCCGTCCATATTCAATTGCATCGGACTAAATGTTTTCCATTGAAAATCACGTATATTGACTGTTTCATTCTTGCCACCGAAGATTCCGTCCATGTCCGAACAAATGTTCGGTTGACCGGAAAGGCCGGAGCCTATATAAGTAGGGATATGGAAACGAATATATTCCCACACACCGCCTGTCTGGTCGCCCGACCAAATTCCGGCATAACGTTGTGTGCCTGCCCAACCGTCCAAAGAGATAATGAAAGGACGTGCATCATTTCCATAGTAAGGCATAATACGGCCTACGTCAGCCACACCGTTCAACCCGAAGGTATCCGGCACCTACCCACGCTACGTCTGTTTTCAGTACACGCACGCCTGCATCACGAACCTCTTTCACAATATCACGTTGCAGCAAAGCACTTACGCCTTCCTTCGGATGCAAGTCTGACTGTGTCCAAAGTCCGATCTCCACTCCGTTTTGACGGGCATAATCTCCCAGACTTTTCAAGTTGGCAATGTTACCGTCCAGCGTTTCGGTCTGTCCGTATCCTGCACCGTAACCGTCGTTGGGAAGCAGCCAGCCGAGAGGCATGTCATGGCTCTTATAGCGGTCGATCACTGCACGAGCGGAGAACTGATAGTTGTTCTTTTCACCGTTCAGAGATTCTTTGATACCACCATTGTCTTTCTGACTTTCTTTGTAGCGTTTTCCATCTTCAAAAAGAATTCCTTTTTCATCTTCTTTCCAATAGTCACGGTTGTAGGCATTCAAATGTCCTTCGTAAAAACCAAATTTGGGGAGTAAAACAGGATTTCCCGTCAGTTGATAGAAGTCGTTCAGCAACGCAACGGCTCCATCGTTAACCATATAAAAAATATCAAGGTAGGAAGAATTGTGAGATAGTTTCACAACATTTTTTTCCGTTGCGCCAAAGTCATACTCACCTTTTTTTTAAATGTATACCACATCATTCCGTAGCCGTTTGTCGACCAATAGAAAGGGGCAGGGGAGGCTACTCCGCCATCCGTCCAGCTATTCTGATTTTCGATAGCAATAACTTTGCCTTTATGAGAGAAACGTCCGTTCTGTACACCGCCTCCGTAGAAGTACTCATCCGGCTGCTCTTTCAAAGTAACAGTTACTTTCTTCGGTTCGAATACCACAGGAGCAGTTTCATCAATGACACAGGCATTTGTTCCCAGATTGATGACCTTCATCAGCCCTGTCTGTTTATTCAGTTCGACCCGGACTTTTCCGGTAGCCAATGTTATAATGCCGTCCTTTTCATCTATTGCCAGATTGGATACTTGACGACGAGGCTGGTCTACAAGTATCTGTGCCTCAGGTTTTGCTTCCGGGTCACGGATGATTCCTCCCGAATTATCCTGAAATACACGGAAGATATTCTCTCCGTAAAAATCAATTGTCCTCCGCTGATTATTGGAGAATAACACATCGACTGTTGTCGGATTTACTTTCTTCACACTAAGAATACCCGAGGTCTGTTGAGCCGTGTTCGAAACGACATTACTCATATCGGACTTTTCAGATGCTTGTATGGAAAGAAGTGAAATCGGATAAAAGAGTAAAAACACTGCGATAAATCTAAGTTTTCGCAAACAGAAAGAGTGGTTTTTAATCATGTTTTACTTATTTAGAATTAGACATAAGACTGCTTTTTATTTCTATCTCAACTTTTGTTTTTCCAATACTTCCGCTTTATTTACGGAAATATTTCGCTAATGTATAATAAATACACACCAGTTCATTGTACCCCTATTCAAAAAGGCGTTTTTTTAAATATTCTTTGTTCTTATTACTTTTTTTCACTATTTGCCCAACTTAAACAAAGAAAACAATGGTATACAAAAAAGGGACCGACTTAGAGAAAAACATAAAGATTCAGCTTATTTATCTTTTATCAAAGCATACTTATATTCAACGATTAAAATCTAGTTTTTTTACCCGTACTCAGCTTCAGCGCTTCGAACTCATCAGTAAGCTCTTTTACCTTTTTCGGATATTTATCAGCCAAGTTATGCTTCTGCCCGATATCTTCTTTTAAATTATAAAGTTGATATTCCGTCTGTTTACGATAAGGAGGTATTAACGCCCAATCTCCTTTTCGATAGGCATAATTGAACATACCTTCAATTACCAATTCTTCCCGACCCTTTTTACTTTTACCCAGAAAAGCCTTCAAGGTGTTCCGACTATCAAGTTTATCCGGATAAGTTTGTCCCAACAGTCCGGCAAATGAAGCCAACAGATCCATCTGACAAACAAAAGCGTCGGATACTCCTGGTTTTACCATAGCGGGCCAGCGCAACATAAACGGCACACGTACTCCTCCGTCATACATCGTCGTCTTCCAACCGCGAAGAGGACCTGCCGGACGGTGCTTACCAACCAACTCTACTGCTTGGTCCTTATATCCATCATCCAACACAGGACCGTTATCGCTCGTCAATATTACAATCGTATTTTCTGCCAGTCCCAACCGGTCCAGTTCTTTCAAAAACTCATCAACACACCAATCAGCTTCGAGAATAACATCTCCGCGAGGCCCCATACCCGACTTGCCAATAAAACGTTCATTAGGTACTCTAGGCACATGCGGCTGATGCAGGCCATAATAAAGAAAAAAAGGACGCTCTTTATTATCTACGACAAATTGCTTCGCTTTTTGAAGAAATAACTGTGCCATATCCTCATCCCGCCATTGTGCTGCCTTTCCCCCTTTTTGGAAACCAATACGGGGCACTCCATTCACTATCGAACCGGCATGCCCGACACTGGGATGCATTCTTAATAATTCCGGATTATCTTTCCCCGTAGGCTCTCCAGGAAAATTTTTCCGATAGTCAACATAAAGCGGGTCTTCCGCCTCAAGCCCTATCACTTTATTATTCTCTAAAAAAACGCAAGGCACCCGATCATTCGTAGCTGCCTGAATAAACGAATAATCATATCCAATCTCAGAAGCTCCCGGATATACTCTTTTATTCCAGTCCACATTACCATCCCCCAGTCCGATATGCCATTTTCCTACGGAACCGGTTATGTATCCAGCCTGTTTCATTACCTTAGGCAAAGTAATTGCCTCTGTATCAATAATCAACTTTGCATTCCCCGGCAATATCTTTGCATCCGGATTTGTCCAGGGATACCTGCCTGTCATTACCGAATAACGACTGGGGGTAGAAGTAGCCGCCGTACAAAATCCTTGAGTAAAACGAATACCCTCATTAGCAATACGGTCCATACCGGGAGTTTGTATTGCATCAGCCCCATAGCAACTCAAATCTCCGTAACCCAGATCGTCAGCAACAATAAGTACTATATTGGGGTGTTGTTTATCTATAGATTTCTTCTCCGGTTGAAACTGTCCGGCCAACAGAGTAACAGGCATCGAAGAAATGCCTGCGAACGCATAAAAAGTCAAATTCAAGTTTTTCATATTTATTTATGTAGTTATTTAAATGTTTTCAAGTTGTTTTTCAGTCTCTGCAAGACCTCCGGATATTTCTCATTTACTATTTTTTCCTCTTTGTAGTCATTAAAATAATCTCCGACAACATTGAGATATGCCTCTTGCTTCTCTTTTCTTCTCTGCCACACCCGGCAAAGCTACTAACAAAAGAGCAACACATACAAATGATGTTCTTTTAATATTATAGCTTCTTTTCATGCATTCCTCAAATTAAAGCCTTCACAAACCAATTCTTTCTAACGTTATTTCTTCACCCGCCCGTGTTTTTAACTCAAGAACTCCATTCTTTTCAGTAATCTTCTTCTTTTTCCCAGCAATCCTGAATTTTCCTTTAAAAGGATTGACCAAACGCAACAAGCCTCCTTTCTCAGAAACAACTTTAACCAAAGAAACATCTCCGTTTTCTAAACTGGCACTTACAACAAAGGCTCCTATGGCACGTAGCTTATCAAACGAAACATCTTTCCAATCGGACGGAATAGCAGGAAAAACACGAATAACTCCACTGTGACTTTGTAATAACATCTCCTGAACTCCGGAGGCAAAAGCCATATTCCCTTCTAATGTAAATGGACGATAAGTAAATCCGGACTTACCACTTCTACTTTGATCTCCATTTGCATGAAAACCATTTCTTAAACAAAAACACTCCGCAAATATACGTAAGGCCTTAGCAGCTCCGTTGCCATCAAAAGCCCGTGCCTTTAAATTTGCCAACCAACTATACGAATACCCGGTCCAACCGCCAGGCCCGTATTTATCTAATGTATTCAAACTAGCATCAATAATTTGAGAATCGCTTTTTCCATAAGATTTATCAAGCAATCCTAACGGATGAATTGCTAATAAATGAGAAAAATGTCTATGAGAATGTTCGTATGGATGCCCTACAGCAATAGACAATCCCCTTGAGCATCAAGAATAAAATCAGGTAATTCTTCCTCCAGTTTCTCCCAATGATCAGCTTCATCTTTCCGCCCTAATTCCCTAGCCAATTCAGCTGCTGCACGAAAAGCAAAACGAACCAATGCACGGTCAAAATTCGTCATCTCTCTAAACCAAGCATCCATACTATTATCTTTAAATTCCGGAGATGAACTTAAAGGTAAACTTCTTATCCCATCTTTCACTATAGTAAACTGCTCCAAATAAGTAGCAACTTCTTTCAAATAGGGATAACACCTGTCTATTAAAAATTGACGGTCCTGTGAATATTTCCAGTATAAATAAAAATGCTGGGAAAGCCATGCGGAAACAGTTGGGCCTAATGAATATTGACACCATCCTCCCATCGGTTGTCCCAGTAAAGTACAAACTCCCGGAACATTCAACCCCTCAGTTCCAAAATAGGTTCTCGTATATCTCTTATTTTCCTTCAGTTGATTCCACAAAGTATGTAAATATCCGTAACTTTCTTCCAGATAATTGCCAGTATAAAAAGGCCAGTAACTCAATTGTGTATTCAAATCGTGATGATAATCACCTTTCCAAGGAGGTAATTGCCCATTGTCAGCTGTCCACACAGACTGTAAAGATATCGGATACGAGTCTTTTCTAGAGATACTCCCCATTTTATAAATTTCATTGTAATATTGCTTTTCTATCACCTTGTCCGGCAATGTGACAGACGAACGGCTATAAAATATATTCCACCAATTTTGGTGAGTCTGATAATAAGCCTCTATTCCGGCATTCATAGCCTCATCCACAATTTGTGATGCTTCTTCTTTTACAAGAGAAGAGGTAACACTCCATACACCTATTATTTTTTCTCCAAACCGCTTCCATTTTACTGCAACTGAATAAGAAAAATCCCCCCAACCAGGTTGATTATAAACAAATTTATCGGATAATGCCCGTTCAACTTTTCCTTGTTCATATCCGAGTCGGAACAGACTATGTTGACTATGATCTTCAGCGGTATGTCTTACTTCTTCATTATAAGAAGGAGGAATTAATAATGGCTCAAAATCAGCTTCTACCCCTTCAAATATAAACCAACCCACAGGTTTTTGGGCATGGACAAAACAGCGTAAGGATACTCCTGATTTCCATACAACTTCACATACAGCTTGTCGTTGATATAAATGCACTTTTTCAACCTCTCCAAAATGTTCTATTGGAAACTCCAAACCCGCACCCGGAATTTTTGAAGGGCCGGGATAAGCGTTATATGGATTATCAAACCGCCTCTGTACCGGTGTATAATCTCCTTTTTGAAGCTGTTCGTACAACCAATGAAAAGAGAAGCCTTCTCCTTCTAATTCTTTAGAATGCCGCAAGTCCCACAAATCACTGCGATCTATGGACATACGCAAACGTTCTCCTTTTTGCCAGATTAAAGAACCAATAGTCGCATTTCCTAGCGGTATTGCTTCATCCCATTTTCTTGCCAAGTCTCGAAATTCCATATCATGCACATGAGTAGAAACAGTTACTACCGAAGCATATGAATCAATAGCCAATAGAAACAATATAGCAAACAACAACTTTCGATAACTCATTATTTTTCACTTACTTAAAATTAGAGGTAAACAAAAGAGAATCTTAAAAATAAACAAAAGGTTTCAGCTCATTTCCTTGTTTATCAATAGGATAAAGAGCGCCTTCTTTTTCCAACCGAGACGACATATTACGAATCATCTCCCTACATTTATCAGGAAATACAGAAGAAAGTTCTTTTTTCTCTTCCTGATCCTCTTTCAGATTATAAAGTACCGCTTTCGGTTGCTTCGGAGTCTCCGGCGAATAATAGTAAATCAGCTTCCAATCTCCCTCGCGATATACTGTGAAGTAATTGCCGCGATGAGCGTGAGGGAAGTGCATAAGGAACGTTTCAAGACGTTTTCTATTGACTTTTCCACTTAGCTGCTTCTTTAGATCGAATCCGTCTATTACATAATCGGCAGGCAGTTTACATCCGGCTACCGATAAAACTGTCGGATAAATATCCATGATCGTTCCCAGTTGGCTTTGCATACCTCCGGCTTCAATAGGTAACCGCTTCTGAAATTTATTACCTTTCCGGGGCTTTGCCCAACTCACAATAAAAGGCACACGCATACCACCTTCAAACTCCGTACCCTTTTTTCCTCTCAATGGCGCGGAAGAACCATATCCCCGTTCTTCTCCTAAAGGTGCGTCTCCACCGTTATCTCCCAAAAAGAAAATCAAAGTGTTTTCCGCAATTCCCAATTTTTCAAGTTGGTCCATGATGTCCCCCAAAGACTTATCCATGCCTTCTATCAATGTAGCAAAGGCCTTGGCCTGTTCCTTCTTATTTGGGTCTGTATAACGGGACAGAAAACGTTTGTCGGCCTGGAAAGGTGCATGGACAGCATAATGAGCCATATTCAAATAAAAAGGACGCTTTTCTTCCACAGCTTTAGCTATCTCACGGTTAGCCTCTATCGTCAGGGCTTCGCTCAGGAAAGTATCCGTACCATGATATTTCTCCAGATCGGGTACTGCTCTGGCTTTCGAACCTTTAATATGACCGTATCCCCACTCACCATAATAACTGCCGGGATGTCCTATTCCCGACCCCGCAATGTTGACATCAAAACCAAGATTCAACGGATTTTCACCCTCGCTATCCATACAGCCGAAGTGAGCTTTTCCTATATGAATCGTCTTATATCCAGCCTGTTGCAGAACTTTCGGCATGGTCGGAATATCCTTCGTCAGCCCTTTCCAATTCCAATCAGGAGGGCCGAAAGGAGTACGGTTATTACTTTCCGCATTAATCCAGTTCGTAGTGCGATGTCTTGTTGCGTTTTGCCCCGTCAACAATGAGGCTCTGGAAGGGGAACTCACACTTTGCGCATAAAAAGTAGAAAAGCAAATCCCTTGTTCGGCCATCCTCTCCATGTTGGGAGTATGATACCAATTATTTAAAGAATGCCTCACCCGATTTCCGCTCCCGTCTGTCAGAAAAGGAACGGAAGTATCCATAAGTCCCATATCATCTACCAGAAAAACAATAATATTAGGACGTTCCTGATAACCTGCTACCGTTCCCGAGGCTGCTACTAAAAGATTTAATAAAAACATAATTACATTCAATGATTAAAATTCGGTTCTCTACCTACACCTTGCCATATCCCTAAACATCCGAATATCCTATCTTACTTAGTATTCGCTTTTTTTCCCGTTCCAATATGGCTTTCATAGCTTTCACCTTCTCCGGATATTTTTCAGCCAGATTTTCTTTCTCACCTCTGTCCTTTTTCAGATTGTATAGTTGATCTACCGGAGCATTACCAGTCTCAGTCCTTGTCAGTTTCATAAAAGCTGCCCCTTTATTCGGAGTAATATATTTCCAGGCTCCGTCTGAAACAGACAAAGAACCAGAAGCTTCGATCACATAATCACGTCCCTTACGATCAGTTCCCAAAAAGGCTTTCAACTGATTCTGACTGTCTACTCCGGCACCCGACTGCATCTCTTGTCCCACCAATTCAGCCATTGAAGCAAATAAATCAATCTGAGACACCAAAGCATCCGAAGTTTTACCTTTTTTCACCTTATCAGGCCAGCTGACAATAAACGGAACGCGAGTACCTGCTTCAAAATTACTATATTTACCTCCACGCAGGTTTCCCCAAGGACGATGGTCGCCCAACAGTTCTACCGCCTGATCCTGATAGCCATCATCCACCACCGGACCATTATCACTACTCAATACAATTAAAGTATTTTCCCGCAATCCCTGTTTCTCTAATGCCTCCAGAATCTTACCTACCGTATAATCAAACTGAAGAATGGCATCTCCCCGATACCCCATTCCGCTTTTGCCTACAAAACGAGGATGCGGAAAACGAGGGACATGCACATCATTGGTTCCTACATACAGGAAGAAAGGTTTATCACTATTTCTTTCGATAAAACCTACCGTTTTCGCAATTATCGTATCAGCAATGTCTTCATCCTTCCAAAGTGCTTTACCTCCTCCCTTCATATATCCGATACGGGAAATTCCATTAACGATAGCCTGATTATGACCATGATTCGGAGACGGTTTCAAATTTGTCAATAACTCCGGATTATTCTTTCCGGTAGGTTCGCCGGGAAAAGGCTTTGTATAACTTACTTCAATAGGAGCCGATGGATCATAATTAAGCACCTGTTGATTTTCCATCCATACACAAGGCACGCGGTCACCGGTAGCAGCCATTAGGCAAGAGTAGTCAAATCCCAAATCTTCCGGCCCCGGACTAACTTTCTTGTTCCAATCCTGCGTACCCGTTTTATCCCCCAAGCCTAAATGCCACTTCCCGATAGCTCCGGTCGTATATCCGGCAGACTTAAACATATCTGCAATCGTAGTTTGCTCCGGCCGGATAACCATACCTGCATCACCACGGGCAATTCCCGTATCATTTCTACGCCAGGCATAATGTCCGGTGAATAAAGAATAACGTGACGGTGTACTCGTTGAAGCTACCGCATGCGCATCCGTAAAACGAATACCACTACTGGCTAATGCATCTACATGAGGAGTCTGAACGCGATGGGCACCATAACAACTCATATCTCCATAGCCTAAATCATCAGCAATAATAAAGATTACGTTAGGTTGTTTTTCTTTTGCTTTCTTCTGTGCCTGAATCGGCGCTGCGATCAACAAAGAGCCGCTGATACTCATCCATAAATCAAAGTTCTTCATAATATAATTGTTATTGGGTTATTGTTTTTCGCCTTTATATATGCAGGATTCAGTTCTGTCGGAATATCTGCACGGGTATCTATAAGCCATTTCATCAGTCTGGTATACAGTTCTTTTGCGAGAGTCGGTTGCAAATTAACTAAATTATTCCTTTCCATTCTATCATTTTTCAAATTAAAAAGCTCCATTGACTTATCTTCATAATAATAAATCAGTTTCCAGTCTCCCGAACGGATGATGGAATATGGAGTTGCTCTAAAATCTTTACCAAGCCCCTGATAACCTTCCAAATAAGCAGGAAAATGCCAGAAAAGCGCTCTTTGAACTTTCGATGTACCTTTCTTCATCCGATCAAAAATATTCTCGCCATCAAGCCCGTTATCCGGTATTCCACCAGTCAATGCTACTAAAGTAGGATAGAAATCAACTCCTGTTACAGGTTCTGAAACTACTGTTCCCGCTTTTATCTTACGAGGGTATTTCATTATAAGCGGAACTCTGATTCCTCCTTCATAAGGCATTCCTTTGGCTCCTCTAAGCCGGAAATTATTGGTTGCTGCCGCAGCACCTCCATTATCAGAATAAAAGACAATAAGCGTATTTTCCGAGAGTCCTAATGAGTCAATAGCATGACATAACCTGCCTACATTCCAATCCAGATTTTCTACCATAGCCGCATAAATTGCATTCGTCTGATACTTCCCCTTAGTCTTTTTCTGATATTTATCGACCAAAGTCTGGGGAGCCTTTAAAGGCGTATGAACCGCATGATGCGCCATATAGAGGAAAAAAGGCTTGTCTTTTGTCTGTTCTACAAATTTAATAGCTTCACTTGTCAAACGATCTGTCAGGTACTCTCCCTCACTCCCCTCATCCAATCCCAAATGGCACTTTTGCTTTCTACAATAAGGGTAAAAATAAGAGTAAGGTGAACCGGCCCTGTCGCCGGCTATATTATAATCAAATCCCTGTGATAGGGGACCGGTTTTACTGCCATCAAGATCACTACCCAAATGCCATTTCCCGATATGCCCGCACACATATCCCTGCTGTTTTAATGCCTCTCCCAAAGTAACAAAGTCTGTCCGCACGTCCTCCGTATTTGTAATAGGAATCAATTTACGCTTGGTTTTATCTCCTCTCGCTGAAGGACTCACAGTATATACCCGTGTCTCGGAGTATAGAGACCTGTCATAAAACAGGCACGGCTCGGTGCCGAATTGGCTGCCGCTGCATAAGCATTATCAAAGAAAACCCCTTCAGAAGCCAGTTTATCAATATTAGGCGTCTCATAATAATCACTTCCGGTTATGCCAAGATCATTCCAACCCAAATCGTCAGCCATGATAAATACAATATTGGGACGTTCGTTCTGTGCATGTAAGGCTGATACAAACATACACCCACCAGCCAATATCGGAAAATATAAATGTCTCATCCGTCTCTTTTTTTATGGATACTTAATAAGTTATCTATTTTTTCTTATATAAATCCTGAGCTGTTTTAATCTCATTATGCATCAACTGCTGATGATACCTATTGGTTATTTTTTCGCCAGCCTTCTTCCAGCCATGAGGGTTCAATACACTCATTTTTCTCCCATTTAGCCAATTTTTTCGCCAGTTTACGATACAAATCCGGCTCTTTGTTTATCAAATTATTCATCTCTTCAGGATCTCTTCGGATATTATACAATACAGAATCAACCCCATGAGTGATGATTAATTTATAATCTCCCGAACGAATAGCACGTGTATCCATTTTACGCCAGTATAACACTTTATGGGGTTCCCCTTTTTTTACCTTTCAGGTAAGGTAGTAATGATACACCGTCCAATCTATTACGTGTTTTCGATATACTGGCCGCATCAATAGCTGTCGCAAAAATATCCAAAGAAGAAACCAAACCATCATAAGGCTTGCCAGCAGGAATTCCATTCTTCCATACTACAAAATAAGGCACACGATGTCCACCTTCAAATTTATTTCCTTTGAAACCCTTCAAAGGATAATTTGAAGACTGATTGGTAGTGGCTCCTCCGTTATCACTTAAGAAAAAAATCAATGTATTATCAAATTTCCCACTATCTTTCAGTCCACGAATTACAGTGCCTACGCCCCTGTCGAGTGCATAGGTCATTGCAGCTAGTTTTTGTCTCGGATGCCCTTCAAACTTAGCCATATCTTCATCGGTTGCTTGCATTGGAGTATGCACCGCATTATAAGCCAAATACATCATGAAAGGCTGAGAACTTTCATTTATAAACTCAACCGCTTTTTCACTGAAAGCATCAGTCAAATACTTCTCAAATTTCACTTGCCTGTCATTCAATAACAGGTTACGTTCATCACCGGGACGGTCACTCTTTTTTTCATTATAAAAATAATCACGTCCCCCCGCTTTCATACCGTAAAACAAATCAAATCCACGATTATTAGGATGTTGTTCATCCCTACTTCCCAAATGCCACTTACCAATAGCAGCAGTACGATATCCATTCGTTTTAAATACTTCCGCAATCGTTTCTTCTTCCAAAGGAAGGCCATTAGTACGGTCCGATAAGTTACATTCATAGCCGAACCGATGTCCATAACGCCCTGTGATAAGACAAGCTCTTGAGGGACTGCTTACTGTCGCAGCCACATGAGCATCGGTAAATACGACTCCCTCACTGGTTAAAGCATCAATATTAGGAGTTTGCATCTCTTTTGATCCCATAAATCCGAAGTCATTATAACCCGCATCATCAATCAAGATCACCAATATATTCGGATTTTTATCAGTTTTACTTTCTACCGCCGAGACGGTCTGAATGTCACCGGAAACTAACAATCCGGGAAGACATATATACTTTAATATATTCATACTTTTCTTTACATATAAATTTATCTTGTACCACAAACCAAAGTTCTTTTACCATCCCAAAGACAGCTTCAATACGAGTAGCCCCTTTGGGATAACGAATAAATGTACTTGAATTATCTATAGTTCCTGTACCGACAATACAAACTTCAACTAACTCATTACCAGCATACGTTTCAAATGCTACGACATTTTTCCACACCGAATGAGAAACTGTTTTCGAAAGATTACCATTAGATACCCCTTGATTAAAAACTCCTTGTACAGAAAGTTGTTTTTTATATGTATCCAGACTATTTCCAGATATATAATAAATAACAGGAGTAGGTACCGGAGATTTACTCTTACCATAGTTTTCTATCTCCCCTACCATTTCTTTCGTTATCGTTATTTGCTTTGCCGGCCCATAATCCCCGACTTTCATATTAATCTCCCGCAGTAATCCCATCTTTTTAAAGAAATCGGTCAAATTCATCTCTGATGCATCCATCGCACGTTTCATGAAATTTACATATTTTTCGCCATAAGTATATACCGAATTATTATCGTGAATAGCTGCCCAATGTACATCTGGCCAGAAATCAGGTTTAGACCACGGAGCATCTTCTGTTAACATAAAAAAGAGAGATAATTGCCAAAGAGGAGCCAATGAAACAAACGGATCAGCACTATAATATTCACCTTTTTCAGGGTCATTAACAAGTCCGCCTTCATGTGTCAAATACGGTTTTTTCTTCACAATTGCATCATTCAAATAGGCATTAAAACGATCGGCAACTACTTTATCATTATAACCTTGCCTTTTAAATTCAGTATGCTCCAAACGACAAGCAGCATTATTCATCTGATACATGGCTTGTTGCGCATAAATATTGTTTGTTACTTCCGCCCAACCGGCTCCTTTCATTTGAGCCACTTGATTGCCATGACCAAATTCATGCCCGAATACCCAGATATTCTGAAGAAAAACTCCTTTATCAAGCATAGCTTGTTCACTATTGGGAAAATTAGCACAAGTTCCATTCCAATTAGGGGATCCTCCCCATGAACGCACACCCAACATACGATTTCGGGGAACTGCATTGTTTTTAACTAATCCCATCATCATATACTCTATCTGCATTAGTTCATCATGCATATTCATTATACTCATAATATCATCCGGACAATAAGTATTAAATGCATTAACTGTATTTATCAATTGAACACGTTCACCTAAAACATCCAGCATAGCATTAGTTACATTCAAACGTTGGACACATATATTCGCTAAATTAAGAATACGTTTCCAATCTTCATTGGTATGTCCGGCACGTACATCCCAAAATCCTATTTCATTACCGTAACATACATGTACTTTTACGGCAGGTTCATATACTTCCATATCTGTCCAATACTGTATATACCCTGTACCGTCTACTGTCGTTATTATTGTATTTAAACCATTTTTTAATCCAATAGTCTGATTTTCGCCTCCTTCACGCCAATCCTTGATATATAAGTTTAGGGTCTTATCACCTATCTCGTCTCCTACAAATATAATATACTTCTTATCCTTTTTTCAAAAAAATAATCCTGTCGGATTATCGCAAATACTTCTTTTTACCAATTGTCAACCCTTCACCAACTGTTACCGGATTTTTTACAAGACTGGTAAGTCCGTACCCGAAACTCACTCGGATAAGTATTGTCTAAAAGTTCTTGTGCAATGGCACGTATCATCGGATGAGTGATTTTCACAATGTCAGCTTGGGTAGTCGTAGGTTTCAATTGAGAAAAAACATTGTCTTCAAAATAAACAGCATCAGCCGCCAGATCAAAATCAGTACCTTCTGCTTTCTGATAACATTCAAACTCTGCCAGAGCAACACTGCCTTGATTTGGTTCTGGTGTACGTTCAAATGTAAGACGAAAATGAGTAGGTTTTACCACATTCACATCCATCCGAATAGACGGCACTATTATTGACTCATCAAACGAACCACATTTAGTCCATTCCGTTACCGCAGCAGACTTATATGCTATTTCCCCTTTTGTTAATTGATTATGTACTGTTATTCCCGCTTTTCTTTGATGTAAAATAACATAATCAACTTTTTCTGTCCCTTCCTGCAGTGTATACTCAAATATGATAGGTTCCCGTTTTGCACTTGTGCCCGATCCATAATGAGTATTCAGATCACCATCAATAGTCTTTTCCGGTCCCGACTTTCCATCACCATAAACAGTACCTTGAATCATCACAACACTTTCAACCTTTACCTTAATATCATCCGGAATAACATCATCAACGTTTGCAGCTTCCTGTTCTACTGCAACCTCTATCACAACAGGTTCATCACTTTGCTCAACCGAATTTATTCGAATTATATCTCTACGTGGAGATAAACCAATATTAGCAGTCACACTATATTGATATTCCGACTCCACCATTCCTCTCGTATCCGGTCCTTCTTTCAATGTCAGCCATTTTTCTTCATTCTGAAGGGTATATTCTACATTAGCTGTCACTTTCATAGTAAATGTTTGTGCCTCCCTTGATAAAAGTTTTGATTCAATGTTTACCAATATTTCCGGTTCTGAACCTAACTGTACCACTCGAAAAGGTATACTTTCAACTCCTGTACCACGTAGAACGAACTCAGCCTCACGCCTGCCCACTTCTTCATTAGGAGCGACATTAAATGTCAGTAAATGAATATCTGAAGCCGATAAACCAATAGAAGTTTTACACCAATCGTATCCACTTGAAATTTTAGGAACCAATTCCCAATCAGACAAATTGGTATGTATTTTTATAGTTCCCGTTTTTCCTTCAATAGGTACATTGAATACATTATTTTCGAGCTCAACAGTCAAATAAGGATCAATCAAATTTTCTTCCGTATCACTACATGCAAATAAAAAAAAGAGAAATGGTAAGAATAAATAAGAATAAATATGTTTCATGATTAGATTCGTTATGAGTATTTAAAAGAGCTATAATGTAAAAACATCCTTCCGTCTACCGTCCCAAGAAACAGCCACTAACCGGTCGCATCCATTCGGAAAATATGCGATTGTCTCAGTATTGTCCTCAGTTCCCGTACCTACCATAGAAACACGCTGCAATTTACTTCCCTGATAGGCTTCAAAAACCACTACATTCTTCCATATATCATGAGAAATATAACAAGATTCACCCTCCACACGAATCCCCTTTCCTTTTATACCCTGTACAGGTAACTGTTCACGGAAAGCTTTGACACTATTCATTGTTATATAATGTATAACCGGAGATTTAGGTTTTGGATATCGGGAAGCATAACGGATAACTTCCTCTACTTGCTTTTGAGAAATACTTAAATGCCGGTTACCTCCATAATCACCAATTTCAGTATCTACAGACCGGAGCATACCGCATCTTATGAAAAAGTCTGTTAAATCTTCCTGTATTACATCGCAGGCATTCTTAACAAAGTTCAATTGAAGTTCACCTACTGTCAGATCCTGTTCATTTGTCCGACGTACAATCTCACTTATACGCGCATAGAAATCCGGTTTTCCAAAATTTGTAAGTGCATTATAAATTTGTAGTTGCCAAAACGGACAAAGACGTACAAAAAAGGATTTTTTATTATCTGAATAGGGAGGCGTAAACGATGTTCGAGGGTTATATAGCAAAGGCTTTTGCTGTACGACACAATGATTGAAATGCCAATTAAACAAACCACCATAAACTTTTGCCCTGTACCGTCGGGAGCTTTGGAATGCTCTATCCTAAAGGGGCCTTCCGGACGCAGCAGATATTGTATCCATGCCGCCTGAATATTATTAGTAATTTCCGTTGTTCCATGCCATTTCAAGCCCGGACGTACCTGATTCACATGACCGAATTCATGCCCGATTACCCAATTGGAATTTCGGATATCTTCGGGACGAATAATAGAAGAAGTACGAGGAAAAGAGACTCCTTTCCCATTTGCATTAGGCGGACCTGCCCAACTGATACGAGCAAACATATGGTTGTTCGTACGATAACCGAACTGATCAATTCCCAACATTTCCTGCTGCCACAGAATAATTCGATCATACATACGAATCATCTCCACTCTGCAATCACTTCCTTTTTCACGCAGAGTTTTTACATCGAAAGTCAGATGTACATATTTTTCCCTGCATATCAATCACTTCTGCTATCGCGCTATCCAACATTCGCTTCCATTCATCATTCGTATGTTGATAGGCATTAAACACCCATTATTAATTCCTGTGTGAAAGGTAAGTTTCTGTTCCGGAGCCTTCCGGCAATCCTTTACATAATAACTTTTGGCATAAACCAATCCCTTATGAGGAGCATAAAACTTATTATTTCCTGTTTTTTAAAAAGTAAATACGGTAGGCTTCTCTTTCTTTTCACCTTCAGCAGGTTTACTAAAGTCGACCAACAATAGATTCAATTGATAACCTTGTAAATCAGGAGCTGTTACCTGTATCGTTTCGCCTTCTTCAAAATATAAATCCGGTAGGATTCTCAAACGGACTATAACGGGATGTCTTCAGCTGTTTTGCCAATGAATTGATATCAGAATAAGGAATAGCAACAAAATTGACAGGAGTAGCTTGTACGGTAATCCCAAAACAGACATTCAACAACCCTAAAATAAATATACTTTTAATAGTCATCTTGTTTAAATTATAAATAAAAAGAGGCTTATATGAACCTAAGAGGTATCAATATAAGCCTCCTTCAAACAATAATTATGATTAATATCCTGGATTTTGGACAATATGAGGAACCTTATTGGTTTCTGTCATAGGAATAGGCATCAAATATTGTGCCTGTTTAAAAAGTACGAATATTCTGTAATTCAGTTGGCACAAAGAATGTCTCATCTGTATCTCCTTCAATATTCATACCCCATACTTTCTCACCCAAAATGCCTGCATCTTTCCAACGGCGTAAATCCCAGAAACGTTGGTTCTCCAAATAAAATTCTATCTGCCGTTCTCTGCGTACTATCTCTCTAAGTCCCTCAGCAGTATTCGCTTTCTCCGGATGATTCGCCTTTTCCATGCCTCATCAATAGTAGGAATACCTGCACGAACACGAATTTTATCAATTAAACCTTTTAGCTTCTTCCAAGCGTCCGTCGTATTCTCCAAAGCATCCAGTTCTATTAAAATCTCAGCTAAATTCAAATACATTTCTGCCATACGAATCACCGGATAGGGGTAATGAACCGGACCATTCTGAAATGCAGGATGAACGAACTTCTTATTCAGATATCCGGTACCTGTGTAATTACCTGTTTGTCCATCTTCCCAGCCATTAGCATCATTTTTTCTGAATTTCACTACTATAGCCTTTTTGCATTATTCGTATTAACTACTTTTCCATTATATTTCATGATCTCATAATTTCCATTATGAAATGCAATCCACGCAAAGAAACGCGGCTCTCGGTTTAAATGTAAATTCAAAGTTCTTCCATTTGATTGAGCAAAATAATTATTTCCATCATAATTTACCGGCATATTCACAATTTTATATCTCCCGGAATAATCGAATTCTTTATCCTCATCAATAGGTAAACCATTTTTTTGTGTAGAACATCTCAACAGTCTGTAATGTCGGAGCCAAAATACCCCATGAATTTTTATATCCATTAGATGCCTTTTGTTTTGGAGTAGACTGATTCTGAAGAGCATACGTCCCTTCTTTACGAGTATCAACCATGATCACTTCTGGATTTGTGCCACCACATTATCCATAAAAGTATAACGTACAGCACGTTGAGCTTTATTCACGGGCCCCGGTTTATTAGCCGAAGGAGTACCAGCATCATCATGTCCTACTTCATTATATAAACGAACCGGCATTCTCCAAATCAGCAATTGCCTTACGTGTCACCGTCTCTGCAGTTTTCCACTTTTCTATGTCAACCGTCTGAGATATTAGAAAACGACCATCCAACGGACTTTTAAAGCCTGCAAAGAAATCAGAGTTGCCATTAAACAAAGGAGAAGCAGCATACAAATGTACTTTCGCACGTAAAGCTTCTGCCACATACTTCGTAAAACGCCCGTAATCATCTCCATCATGTTTCTCAGCTAGCCCTATTGTTTCCGCCTCAGTAATCTTTTTTCATCAATAAATTGAACTACTTCATCTACACTCGAACGCTCGGGAAGTTCTTCAATAGGGGTAAGCGGATCTATGTTCTCTCATATTACCGAAGGACCATAGGCTCGGAAAGACAACCAAACATTGATGCAAACCTGTCCAAATATTATCATAATATCCTTTTTAACTGTGGCGAACTCGGTGAATAATAACCACGCGGAAAAGTAACCCATTCACTTTTTCGATCACATTAATAATCTCCGCCGCCGAATATTTATCAAGCGCTTCACTCACTCGCGGATCAGGCATTTTTGAATAACAAGAATACAAATAATTCTTTGCTGCCTGAGGATTCTGATAAGTGTTTTCCGGTGTATTACGCTCATCCGGAACAATATCCAAATAATTACATCCAGAAAAGGAGTACTCCTCCCATTAATAATATAATTGCAAACTTTTTCATAGCTTTTTACTTAAAGGTGAATTGAATTCCAATATTAAATACTCTTTGAGTAGGATATTTCATACCACTACCACCACCCATTTCCGGGTCCCAATGCTTAAAAGGTGAGAAAGTCAAAAGATTCGAACCGTTCAAATAAGCACGGAACATCTTGAATGTATAGCCAATTTAATTGACTTGATGAAATAACTGCATATCAAATCCGACATTCAGTTTTTCCCTACCTCCCAAGTTAAATTCGGATTATAATAACGGTTCCATACGGGACCCTGTAAATTAACATTCTGATTTACTCCCCGTCGTATATTTCCATTTATCACTAGATAAAACAATATCTTCCAAATAAGCATAACGCTCATTGATACCATCATTACCAACCAAGCCGTAAGAACCACGCAATTTGAAATGAGATATCACATTTGAAATCGGTTCCCAGAACTTTTCTTGTGAGATGTTATATCCCAAAGCTATTGAAGGGAAAAAACCGAAACGATTGTTTTTCGCAAAATTCTCCGAACCATTATATCCAAAATTGACTTCAGCCAGATAACGGTCATCATAAGCATAAGACAGACGTGCGGCAATTCCTTGTTTCCGACGTGGTAAAGAAGATAAGAGATTATCCGGTTTATTATTGTCTAACTGATCCTGATTATATAAAAGCATTGCATTGACATCATGTACGCCAAACTTTCTTTTATAGTCCAAATAGGCTTGAATAAATATTCTACGGTCACCTGTGGCAGCTCCCTCCGTATTTAAAGCCGTTTTTTGTTCATTACCCACTCTACTTAATGTATATTCTCCCGTAGCTTCAGTGTATTGATCAATCTCAAATTGATTATAACCAGCTTTACGT
>VOFI01000475.1_pt1 | contig 22001 bp, 28 predicted proteins | sample 5384131 | NCBI WGS metagenome assembly VOFI01 (sample SAMN12384728, study PRJNA508395) | human gut metagenome | isolation source: healthy gut H | host: Homo sapiens | reverse complement strand
CGAGTATAAATTCTATAAAATTCGCACCCAGCACACCCAGCACCTGCGAACCGAAAAGTCCCGTGAATTTATCATACCCAAGACGGAAGCCGTTAAAGGTCTTTGCCATGGATATATAGAGCACCGCATAGATAGCCACCATAAGAATGTTACCATTATGCCAGAATGGGTCACGCATCGCCTTGTTATAATAGTTGTTCCAAACCGTGTCGAAGCATTTCATAAAGGCACAGATTATAACAAGTGCGCTGAGATAGTTAAGTATCTTTTTGAACTGATTCAACAAAAACCGCCTTTCTTATTCAACAAAAACCGCCTCTGCTCAAATGAGTAAAGTATAGCATACTTTTCGCCAATAATCAAGCATTACACACAAATTTTCACCGTCTGCCACCTTTTTCAGCCTGATTTTTCAAGATAATACCTGTATCTCCGTTCGATATAGCTTTAAACTATGACAGACCATAAAAAATAAAATTATTGATTTACTAGGAATTTTGTGTTATAATATACTTTGCAGAAAAAAATAAAAAATATATTTTTATATAGATAACAGAAAAGAGGAAAATAAATGAAGACCTGCGAGCTTTTCAAGAAAAAGACAACATTATCCTTTGAGGTGTTCCCACCAAAGAGTTCAACGCCTGTTGAAAGCATATACAGCACCATATCACAGCTCCAGCCACTTAACCCTGATTTTATCAGCGTAACATACGGAGCAGGCGGAAGCACGAACTTCGCCTGCTCCAGCAGGCTATCGCTCTTGTATTCCACAGAAGCGCTGGTTTCCTTGCTTCCGCCCTTTACAGCCGAAACGTTCTCGTTAAGAATATCCGCCGACTTTTTGCCCGCATTCGTCATCGAGTCCGTGTCCACAGCCTTTACGATACAGTTTTCTGGTTCGTCATAGCGGAAAACTATCCCCCAATCGTTTGTGGGGATAAAGACAAGTCCGCTTGATGTCTGATTGTATGTGTAGTAGTCCTCCACTATCACCCTTTTCAAGACCTGACTTTATCTCGCAGTCACCGTTCTCCTCGTCCTTCTGACCTATTTCAACATATCTTTTTTCTATCTTTCCGTCCTCGTTCTTAGCCCAGACGTAGTTCTTTTGCCGTCCTTGCAGATAAAGTCGGAATAGAGCCATATGCCCGTCTTGTTTACAGAAGTGTCCTGTCCGTTGTCTATCTCGATAAGAACGTGCTGACCGAGCATAAGTCCGTCAAAGCTCTCAGGCTTAACATAGAAAGCATAGTTTGAAGACTGGCTCATCTCATCGCTTGAACCGTAGCTGTACATGTACATATCGTCAGAATTTTTCTGCGGACTTGTGTCAACAGAAGTTATCTCGCCCTTCCAAGTGGAATCATCAAGCCTTGACTTTACGATAACAGAAACGCCCTGCATGATGTCAGTGCTGTTCTGCTCGTTGAATCTGCCCTTTATTCTGTAGTCGTCGCCCTCTTCTGTTATCTGCATTATAACGTCGCCGCCGTCCTCCTGAAGCTTGTCCACCGTCTTGACGTTCTTAACAGTTCCGTCAATAGAAGCGGTGACGTATGCGTTTTTGTGGAAACCTCCAGCTTTTTGATCTCAACGTTTTTAGCCTTTATGTCATATTCGTTCTTGGCGATGTCGCTCTTGCAAAGAAAGTATCTGTGTCGTGTATGACACAGCGGCGTCCTGATCAACGTTTTTTTTTTTTCCTTTTCAAGCTCAGCTATCTGGCTCTTGTTTGAGTTGCTGTCCTGTTGTCTTTATCTTGTTCTTATCTGTTTTTGTTTTTATGTATACATTATACCATAAAAAGAATACAAGTCAATAAATAAAGACGTTGTTTTAAGAAACTCATAAGAATTTCCCTCATCTATAAAGACGTGCAATAACAAATAAAGTTGCAAACAAAAAAAATTTCTCGTACTATCCTGCAGAGGCACCTGATATTTTTCAACACTCTCGGTGCAAACAACATTCACCAATACAGATTGTAACAAATCACCCCAACAAAAAAAAGGGCAGCCCACGCTGCCCTAATATGTATTATTTTTTTTCTTAGCCATAAGCCCTATCATTATAAGCACTACCACCGCACCGCGCACCCAATCGGTCTCAGTGTTCTGGGTGGAGTTTTTCTGTGCCTTGATGACCCCCTGCTCCGCCATAGCCTCCGCCGCAGAGCTTTCCGTCACAATGGAGCTGTCCTCCGTCTGAGGGCTGTCCGCATACACACGCCCACGGTATTATCATCATAAGCGACATCACAGTCGCCCCAAGCCCCGACAAAAGCTTTCTCGTCCTCATATAAAAAGACCTCCTCCGATACGCCATTTATCAACAGCAAAGCTTTATCACAGAGCTGCTTAAAGTTTTCCTCATTCAATTATACACATTTTCCAATAAAATTACAAGCAGAATTTTGTACAAATCATACATTAGTTTACACAACAATATACACAACACCTCACGAATTACAAACAAATCGCTGTAAATTTTGATTTATCAGTTTATTAATTGTGTATTGTCACAAAAATATATAGCAAAATTCATCAAAAATAGCATTGAAAATCTTGTTCATATGTGATATAATAACGAATAGCAACATACTGTTCACACTTTACTTGTAAGGAGGTCTTTATTTTGGAAGAACGTATGCAAATTATACAGGCAGCAGGCAACAGCAAGATACAGATAGGCGTTATACCGGGTCACTATGCAACTAACCACTCGCATATCAATTATTATGTAGATATAACATCTCTTAAAACTGGTTATAAAATGTCAAAGGAAGCCGCAAAGGCATTGGCAGCCACCTATGTTTCAACACATATCGACACTATCATATGCCTTGAAGGCACAGAGATCATCGGTGCCTTTCTTGCTGAAAGCCTTGGCGAAAGCGGCATAAACAGCGGTGCAGACGTAAATGTAGTAACACCTGAGCTAAACGCTGTAAATCAGATGATATTCAGAGATAACACTCAGAAGAAGATATGGGGCAAGCAGGTGCTTCTGCTTATCGCTTCCGCATCTACAGGAAAGAGCATAAACAGAGCTATTGACTGCCTGAAATACTATAACGGCAATCTTGTGGGAATAGCTTCCATATTCTCCGCTATCAAAGAGAACAACGGTATCGCTATCCATGCCCTTTTCACAGAAAAGGATATTCCTGATTACATGACATATACATCATCAGAATGTCCAATGTGCAAATCAGGACAGAAGGTCGACGCTTTGGTAAACAGCTTCGGCTATTCAAAGATATAGCTTGTAATTTCATTCTCCATAAAAATAACGTTAAAGGGACGGAATTTGACTTCCGTCCCTTTTTCTTTTGCCAAAATGCGTAGGGACGACCTGATGTCGTCCACTTTGCTTATCACGCTTTTATGCCAATAAATTATCCAAACAAATGTGAAAACTTCTTTTTAAGCCCAGCCTTGTCAAAACCAAGACCAAGCACTATATAAAGTATCGAGCTTGCAAGCACCTGTATGCAGTAAGCAGGAGTCTGACCGAAAGCCGAAATTATTGCGCTCTTTGAGAAACCGCCTGCCATAAAAATTCCCTCATAAAGACTGTAGCATACCACGCATATAACAAGTGCAGGGATAATGCCGAGAAGATTTCTCACGCAGATTATCTTCTCTGTCTTTCTTGAAAAGCAAAGAGCAGTTATCGCCTTTATAACGATAGTTCCAGGAAGCCATACCACAAATCCCGAAAGTCCGTCTGCAAGACCTGCTCCGATAGCGCCTGCCGCCATTGCATAAGGTGTAGGAAGCATTGAAGCCGCAAGATAAATAAGTCCGTCACCTGCGTGTGTGTAGCCTGCACCCGTAGGAATGTGCAGCCATGCCGTAAGAACATATATCATTGCCGCAAAAAGACCTGTCACGCATATAAGCTGAATATGCTTTGTTGAATTTTTACCTGAACTGTTGTACTCATTATTATCACTCCAATTTAATTTCTATCCTTATTTTATACCTCCAGACTATGATTTGCAAATGCCTCAATTTCGCACTTTTTCCACCGTAGATTGTATCTTTTGCACAATCCAAAAGTCCTATCCCAACATCACATTTGTGCATCAAAGCAATACAATATCCCACAATAATTTTACAATAACATGACAAAATCAATTATGCACAAAACCAAGCTGTCATATAGGCTTTCTTTTGTGCTATAGGTAGAAGATAAAAAGGCGTAAAAAAAGAGCGGTCATAGGCAAGACCACTCCATTCTGCAAACAGACAGCTTAAGATCGCACAAAAAAACGCATAAAAAACGTGCGAGCAAAGCCCGCCCCTACAAAATATCAAATAACGTAATCATCTATCCTTGCATTTTCCTGATTTACAAGATCCTGCAAGGTAATGCCGTCAACAACACCATTTATAGCACCGTAAAGCTTTTTCCATACCGTCAGCGTTGCACAGCTGTCCTGACGTGGACAGGTATTTTCTTCCCCCTCCAGACAAGCCACAGGAGCAAGACTTCCCTCTGTGAGCCGAAGTATCATTCCCACAGTGTATTCCGCAGGCGTTTTTGCCAGCTTGTATCCGCCACCTGCACCACGAACGCTCTTTACAAAGCCCGCTCTTGCAAGAATGGATATTATCTGTTCATGATGTCTTGTCTTTCAGCGATCGCTTTGATAGGCACATATCCGCTCTGCTCATGTAAAGCAAGGTCAAGCATGAGCCTCAGTGCATATCTTCCCTTTGTGGATATTTTCATCAGCGTCAGATCCTTTCATAAATCCTATAGAAAATCTATGATTAATTATATATCATATTTGTAAAAATGTCAAGCAAAAACCACCGCAAAGGGCGTATTTACAAAAAACTTCTTTTTACCCTCTTTATTTTTCTCAAAAAGTAGTGTATAATACAATTAAGTATACAAGTTCACAGCAAAGAAAATAAAGGGAGGTCAAAAGCTATGAAAAACAAGCTTAAAGTAAATATTTATAACCGTACATACAACCTGCTTTCCGAAGAGTCGCAGGAGTATACCAATAAACTTGCGTTGGTGATAAATTCAAAGATAAAAGGCATGATGAAAGCTATCCCGAGCCTTTCCGTTCAGGACGCCGCAGTGCTGACAGCACTTGATTGTCTTGACCTCAGCAAGGCAAATCAGAATATCGAAAATATCCGCACCCAGATAAAGGACTATGTTGACGACGCAGGCAGAGCAAGAAGTCAGGCTGACGAAGCTCAGAAAGAAATAAGAGAGCTTCAGGAAAAAGTCCATGACCTTGAAGAACAGCTTGAAGCACGCACAGTTGTAAAAAGAGAGCCTGAGGACGAAGTTATAAACGCAAACGAGCTTCTTTCGCAGGAGATAAAGAACGCTATTGAAAGACCTGTCCACCCTAATCAGCCTAACAACGGCAATTTTGTCGGCACAGTGAATTACAGACCCGAGGGAGGAAGCCATTAATGGCTCACAAAGTTGAGATACTTGCCCCCTGCGGTTCTTTTGAAGCTCTCGAAGGCCCTTAGAAGCGGCTGTGACGCAGTTTATCTCGGGAGAGAAATTCTCCGCCAGACAAAATGCCGCCAATTTCACAAATGAACAGCTAAAAGAAGCCGTAAGGCTCTGTCACCTGCGAGGTGTAAAGGTCTATCAGGCGATAAACACTGTTGTCTTTGACGAACAGCTCGAAGAGTGCAAAAAAGCCGTCAAGTTTGCCGCAGAAATTGGCGTTGACGGACTTATCACCCAAGACCTGACCTTGTGAAAATATGCCGTGAATGTTGCCCCGACCTTGAATATCACGCCTCCACCCAAATGACCATCCACAGCGAAAGCGGTGTGAAAATGGCTAAAAAGCTCGGTTTTTCAAGAGCCGTCCTGTCAAGAGAGCTTCCCGAGCATACCATAAAAGACCTCGCCGCCCTTGGCATCGAAACAGAGGTCTTTGTACACGGCGCACTTTGTATGTCCGTGTCAGGTCAGTGCTATATGAGTGCGTTGATAGGTTCGAGAAGTGCCAACAGGGGACTTTGTGCTCAGGCTTGCAGACTGCCTGCTCAGGGAGATAAGATAACAAAGGGGCAGGAGCGTTACGCCCTCTCTCTGAAAGATATGTCCTATGTTGATAAGCTCCAAAGGCTCGAAAATGACGGAGTTTCCTCTCTTAAAATAGAGGGCAGAATGAAGCGCCCTGAATATGTTGCGGCGGCAGTGAACTGCTGTAAAAATTCTCTCGAAAACAAGCCTTATGACCTAAAAGCCCTTGAAGCGGTCTTTTCCCGCGGGGGCTTTACAGACAGCTATTACAATGGCAGATTAGGCAGAGAAATGTTCGGCACAAGGCAGAAAGAGGACGTTTCCGCCACCGCCAAAATTCTTCCCGAACTTCATGAGCTTTACCGCAGATGTGAAAAGCGCACAAAAGCATTTTTCACCATAAAGCTTCAGGAAAGTTCTCCGGCGGAGCTTTCTCTCCGTGACAGCGAGGGAAACACCGTGACCGTCTACGGCGATATACCACAAAAAGCCTTGAAAAAGGCCTGCGACAGCGACTATGTAAAAAAACAGCTCTCCAAGCTTGGGGACACCATATATGAGTTCGGAGGACTTGAAGCCGCCATAGGCAAAGACCTTGCCTATCCAGCTTCCGCACTTAATGACCTAAGACGGCAGGCGGTAGAAAAGCTTGACCAGAAGCGTATAGACTTTTTCACCCATACCGCCGATTCTACCGACAAAGCACTTACCGATCTTCCGAACACAAAAAGATCCGCATAATGCTCTCAAAACTCTCTCAGCTTGAGGGTGTTGACCTTGACAAAGCAGAGCTTGTGGGCGTGCCAATAGAGATAGCGTCAGAAGCGGTAAAGATCGTGTCAGACAAAAGCAAGCTTATGATAATAATGCCACGCTTCACATTCGACGAGAAAGCCCTATGTGAAAAGCTTTCAGCCGCAAAAGAAGCAGGCATAACAAAAATGCTCGCCATGAATATCGGCCACTGCCTTATTGCGAATGACCTTGGCTTTGAGCTTCACGCAGGCTATTCATTCAATCTCTGCAACTCAGCCGCATTGGACGAGGTAAAAAAACTTGGTGCAAAAGACTGCACAGTGTCCTTTGAGCTTAAAGCGTCGCAGATAGAAAAGTTAAAGAAGCCCATTGAGATAGGCTTTGTGGCATACGGCAGACTTCCCCTTATGCTCACAGCAAACTGTCCTATAAGAAACGATATGGGCTGTAAAAACTGCAAGGGCAAGCTTTTTGACCGCACAGGCAGAGAGTTTCCGGTGAGATGTCCAAAGGGCAGAGATTGCGCAGAGATACTAAATTCCGATATTTTATATCTTGCAGACAAGCTGACGGACTTTGACAATGCCGACTATATGGAGCTTCACTTCTATGAGGAGAATGCCCACAGGATAAACGAAATAATAAAAGCCTACAGTGGCGAAAGGGGTGCAAAGCCCGAAAACGCCACCAATGGCCTATACTACAGAGGAGTTTTATAAAATGAGATTACTTATAAAAAAAAAGCTTAAGGAAAATGCAGTTATCCCTGCAAGACAAACAGAATTTAGCGCAGGCTATGACCTTTGTGCCTGCACAGATGCACCTGTAACCATAAAAGCAGGTCAGACCGAGAAAATACACACAGGCATATCAGCCGAGGTTCAGGGTGAGAAAAACTGCGTTCTTCTTATCTATGCAAGAAGCTCACTGGCATCAAAGTTCGGCATTGCCCCTGCAAACTGCGTTGGCGTTGTTGATTGGGACTACAGAGGTGAGATAATCTGCGCTCTCCACAACAGTTCAGACAAGGACTACACCATAAACAGTGGCGACAGGATCGCACAGCTTGTGATAACCCCTGTTTTCACTCCCGAAGTAGAGGAAGTAACAGAGCTTTCCGATACAGAGCGTGGCGCAGGCGGCTTTGGCTCAACAGGCAAATAAGAATGGTGAAAACTGCATATGAAAATTTACAACGTTAAAATAAAGACCATGGACAGCGACAGACGTGTTATTGAAAACGGCTGGGTTGAGATAACAGACGGCATTATTTCCGCTGTAGAAAGCGGCTCTCCCGAAGCTGTCACAGCCGAGGACATAAACGGCAACGGCAGAACAGTTTACCCTGGTTTTATCGACATTCACACACATCTTGGACTATCCACAAGCGGCGTAGGCATGGAGGGCGAGGATTTCAACGAGGAATCTGAACCATGCACAGCACATATCCGCATTGTTGACGGCATAAACCCCATCGACTATTCCTTTGAGCTTGCAAGAAAAGCAGGTGTAACATGCTGTCTTGTATCCCCAGGCTCAGCAAACCCTGTTGCAGGCAGTATTGCGGCAGTAAAAACCTATGGCAAGCGAGTAGATAAAATGCTTGTAGGCACAGTTGGAATGAAATTCTCAATGGGCGAAAACCCTAAACTCACCTATTCTGACAAAGAGGACGCCCCCTACACCCGAATGGCAGTGGCAGGCATAATAAGAGAAGCACTTATAAAGGCGCAGAAATACGGTGAAGCGGTCGAGCGTGCAATGGGAAGCGAGGAGGATATGCCTGAGTTTGACATGAAGTCTGAGGCTCTGCTCCCTGTTCTCAGAGGCGAAGTCAAGGCGCATTTTCACTGTCACAGGGCGGACGATATTTTCACCGCCATAAGGATAGCGAAAGAATTTGAGCTTGACTATGTGCTTATACACTGCACTGACGGTCATATCATAGCTGACGAGCTTGCAGAGGAAGAAGCAAGCTGTGTGATAGGTCCTGTAATATGCGACAGGTGCAAGCCTGAAATGGCAAATCTTACCCCAGCAAACGCAGGCATACTTTCTTCTCACGGCATAAAGGTAGCTATCTGCACCGACCACTCAGAAGTGCCGGTAGAATATCTGCCCTTGTCAGCGGCTATTGCAGTAAAAAACGGTCTTGACTATGAAAAGGGCATTGAAGCTATCACCTGCACAGCGGCAGAGATAGCAGGCATATCCGACCGGGTAGGCTCTGTAAAGACAGGGCTTGACGCAGACCTCACCCTATTCAGCGGCGACCCCCTTGATGTAATGGTATCACCTGACATGGTGATATGCGGTGGAAAAATAATTTGATATGATACCAATGCGGAACGGTTTTCGTTTCGCATTTTTTTTATTTGCGTTATCCGCAATTTGTCATTTTTTTAACCATGTAGGGGCTGGCGCCCTCGACAGCCCGCACCTGTTTGCCTACAATCCTGCGATAACCCCACAAATGGCGGTAGGGGCGAACAGCGTTCGCCCGCCTTTATTCGCCTACATGGTTTGTACAAATTCAACCCCCCGCAACTCCTCGAAACGGGACGTCGTATTTCTGCAAAGCAGAAATTGCGCTGCTCCCCTACAGGTATTCGGGCAAGTTTCTGCGCCGCAAAATCGCTCCGCTCTTTGCGGATATACGTTTTGCTTTGGGATAGAATAGCGGTGCAGATTGTGTTACTCCGATATTTCTTTTGTCTGATAGCTTATTTCTATATGCTTTTAATACTACAATCTGCACCTAGTCGGCTATCGCCGAATGAGGCTCTGCCTCATACTCCGCTAGGGGCTTTGCCCCTAGACCCCACAAGCCCTCCAGCGCCGAGCTTGAGCGTGCGCTTTATCTATCGCTTCGCTCGGTGCTTGGGGGCAGCTTTGCTCATTCCTCATTCCTCATTCCTAATTCCTCATTCCTAATTCCTCATTCCTAACTCCTCACTTGATCGTTTCTTTTTACTTAAAATGCACAAAAATGCTTGAAAAATATCAAAAATTTGCTATAATATTATTGATTGTATCCGTATGCTTCAACAGCACCGAAAGGGAGTGACTTTTTTGCCGAAATTTGAAAGCGGTATGGAAAATATGGCGGATATGTTCGTCTTTGAAACAGGCGACCTTCTGGAAAAGTTGGACGAGATCCTTATGCGCACCGAGCAGGAAGACTCTATCTCCTCCGACGATATCAACGAAATATTCCGTACCATGCACACTATTAAAGGTTCTGCCGCCATGATGAGTATGCACAATATGTCTACCCTTGCCCACTCAGTTGAGGATCTCTTCTACATTATCCGTGAAGACCCTACTGTGAAATATGACAAGCCTGCTCTCTATGAGCTTCTTTTCTCGGCTTCTGATAATCTTAAATCTGAGCTTGACAGCATTTATGACGACGCACCGCTCACCGATTTTTCAGAGCTTGAAAATAAGATACACGCCTTTGCTGCCACCATGAAAGGTCAGCCTGCCACAGATAGTTCCGATACTTCCTCAGCCGATACCGACACCTATGAGGGACTTTTCCCTGATGATGAAAAAGAGGGGCGTTCTCACCTATAAGGTCACATATTCCGAAAGCTGTGCAATGCCTGATATGCGTGCATTGGTGCTTTTGCGTGCTTTAGGTAAAATGTGCGAGGTAATAAAAACTTTCCCTGAGGATCTTGACGCCGACAATGCAGGGGACGAGATATCCAAAAAGGGACTTTACATAAAGCTTATCACCGATGACCCGAATGGCGTTCTTGACCTTATGAAAAACGCCGTGAACGTTGACAAAGCCGAACAGGCGAAAAAGCCTGAACAACCTGCTAACGCAGCCAAAAAACCTCAGCCTGCCCAAAAGTCTGCTCCGGAAAAGTCAGCCCCAAAGCCTGCTCAGCCTGCAAATGCAGTCCCCAAAAAGCATGCCGAAAAGCATGAGCAGTCCATGATATCCGTCAAGCTCGATAAGCTCAACAGACTTCTTGACCTTGTGGCTGAGATCGTTATAACCGAAGGTTCTGTTATCTCCTCTCCCGACCTGAAAAAAGCCGAGATAAACCTTGACCGCTTCAATAAATCCTCCCGTGAGCTGAAAAAGCTTACCGATGAGCTTCAGGACGTTGTAATGTCCATACGAATGGTGCCTGTTTCCACAGCATTTCAGAAGATGAACCGTGTTGTCAGGGATATGAACCAAAAGCTCAAAAAAGAACGTTACTCTTGTGTTTGAAGGGCAGGAAACGGAAGTGGATAAATCTATCGTAGATATCCTCAATGACCCCCTTATGCACATTGTGAGAAACGCAGTTGACCACGGCATAGAAGACCCCGAAGTCCGTGCAAAAGCAGGCAAGACCGAGCCTGCCACAGTTACTCTAAGCGCAGGCTATGACTCCAACGAAGTGGTCATCTCCTGCCGTGACAACGGCGCAGGGATGGATACCGCAAAGCTTATGGCGAAAGCTAAGAAAAACGGTATGCTCACAAAGCCTGAGAATGAATATACCGATAAAGAGATATTCAATTTTGTCGTGGCACGCAGGCTTTTCCACCAATGATAAAATAACCGAATATTCAGGCAGAGGCGTGGGAATGGACGTTGTAAAGAAAAACCTTGAAAAAGTCGGCGGAAAGCTCTATGTTGACTCCAAGTTTGGCGAAGGCTCTGTCTTTACTATAAGGATACCACTTTCTCTGTCTATCCTTGACGTTTTAAGCGTTGACGTAGGGGGCGAGAATTTCTCTCTGCCTGTTTCCGCAGTTTCCGAAGCTTTCTCCTGCAAAGCCGAAAGCTTTATCACCGACCCCGAGGGCAACGAGTTTATAATGCTCCGTGAAAAATGTCTGCCTCTTATCAGAATGAGCGACCATTTTGATATACCAAATGCCGAAAAGGACGTAACAAAGGGCATAATGCTCTGTTGTAAAGACGGTGGCAAGGAAGCCGTCCTCATGGCAGACAGGATAACAGTTGACCAGCAGGTGGTAGTAAAACCGTTCTCACCTCTCCTTGACGCCTATCCCCTCAAGGAATCAGGCATGGCAGGCTGTTCGGTCCTCGGTGACGGCAGTATAACCATAATACTGGATATGAAAGAATTTCTCGGCAATTATGACTTCCGAAAGGGTGAACAAAGATGTCAGAACAGGATATAAACGAATTTTGTCAGAAGGGCGGAAAAATACTCTCCTTTGTTTCTGATGAAAAATATTACGCCTTTGAGGTAAAAGATGTCACCGATATAATAGGGCTTCTCCCCGTCACAAGACTCCCGAAAACACCAAAGTTCATAAAAGGCGTTATAAATCTGCGAGGAAAAGCCGTTCCCGTGATAGATCTCCGCCTGCGCCTTGGACTGCCCGAAGGGGAGTATGACAACAGAAGCAGTACCATAGTGATAGAAGTCGGCTCAAATCAGGCTGGCATAATATGCGATAAGGTCTTGGACGTTGAGGATATCCTCCCCCAGCAGACCGCCGTGTCGCCCGTAAAAAACAGCCTTGTAAAATGCTTTATAAACGCAAACAACAAAAACATATCCCTGCTTGACCCTGATATTCTGGTCAGAACAAACAGGTAAAACATAATAACAAGGAGGAAGAGGAATGCTGTCACGTCTTGAGATCTCTCAGTCAGACTTTGACGAGCTTACTGCATTCATAAAAGAAAAATACGGTCTTGACCTTGCAAGGAAAAAAAGTCTATCGTTGAAAGCAGGCTGAGCAACTATGTATTGGACTGCGGCTTCAACAGCTTTTCAGAATATCTCAGCGCCGTCTACAGCGATGAAACAGGCAGAGAAACTGCCAACCTTATAAACCGCCTTACTACCAACCATACATATTTCATGCGTGAAACGGACCATTTCCAACACTTCATGGAGAAATTTCTCCCCTATGCCGAAAAAAACGTCCTCGATCATGATATGCGTATATGGAGTGCAGGCTGCTCATTCGGCAACGAGCCATATAATCTTGCCATGTGTATGGACGATTATTTCGGCTTTGACCGCCGTTTCTGGGACTTGAAAATACTTGCCACGGATATCTCCCTTAACGCACTGCGTTCTGCCAAAAACGGCATTTATACCAGTATGCCCATAAAGAATATCCCCGAAGATTGGCGTAAAAAATATTTTCACCCATATTCAAACACAAAGGATCTCTGGCAGGTCAGCGATACAATAAGGCAGAATGTTGAGTTTCGCTACCACAATCTTATGGATGATTTCACTTTCAAAAAAGAAATTCGACCTTATCGTCTGCCGTAACGTAATGATATATTTTGACGACGATACAAAAGCCGAGATATGCAGAAAATTCTATGACGCAATGGAGGAGGGCGGCTATTTCTATATCGGTCACGCAGAATCAGTGCCGAAGTATATGCCTTTTGTAAAAGTTGCCCCTGCAATATACCGCAAGCTGGGAGGGGATAAAAAATGACGCCTCTCTTTCTTGTGATAACCGAAAACAAAGCCTTTGCACAGCTTTGCAGAAAGGCCCTTACAAACGCAGGCTTCCAAAGCTCAAAGCTTGCCTCAGCCTGCCTTAGCAACGGCAGAAAAAGCGTCACTGCCCTTTCTCCCGACTATGTTCTTCTCGACGGTGATTGCCAAGACAATATGGACGACTACATCATAAGCCTTGCCCCACGATATTCTGTGCCTATAATCTATCTTACCATTCAGCATAACAATAAATATCCCATGATGCAGGCAGGTGCCATAGACGTCGTATATAAACCTGACGGCACTCCGTCTGATAACGAGCGTTTTCAGAAACGCTTTGCCGAAAGCATACAGCGCCTTGAAAAAGCAAGAGCTAATTCTGTTGTGCATATACCTGCCATAAATACCTCCAGAATAATAGCCATAGGCGGTTCAACAGGCTCAACGGAAGCCCTGAAAGCTATCCTTAAAGACCTCCGCCACGACCTGCCTCCTATAGTGGCAGTCCTGCATATGCCTGCAGGCTATACAAGGATATATGCCGAACAGCTATGCACTGAAACCGGTCACAACGTTATGGAAGCCAAAAGCGGTCTGTATCTCAGCCAAGGCATGGTGGTAATAGCGCAGGGCGGTCAGCACCTTAGATTGTTCAAGGATAAAAAAGGCTATTTTGTCACCTCTGAAGCAGGTGTAAAGGTTTCAGGTCACTGTCCGTCAGTTGACGTGCTTTTTGACTCTGTGGCATACAGCGCAAAGCGTAACGCTATAGGCGTTATCCTCACCGGCATGGGCTGTGACGGTGCAAAGGGTATGCTCAACATGAAGAAAATGGGGGCATATAATATCGGACAGGACGCAGAAAGCTCCATAGTCTATGGTATGCCCAAAGCCGCATATGAAAACGGCTCAGTGTCAAAGCAGTGTCCCCTTGACAAGATAGCACAGGAGATACATTATCGCATCGACAGCGGCTTATGATAAAATATAACAAGGAGGGATAGCTGTGGAAAACAGCAGATATCTCATTTTCAACTCAGCAGGGCGAAGCTTTTCACTGCCCTTTGAGGATATAAAAATAATCATAGCGGCGCAGACCCCTACTCCCGTGCCTGATTTTCCCGACTATGTGCCGGGAACAGTGGTGAACGAGGGCGAGGTAGTGCCTGTCATAGACCTGCGCAGACGTTTCCACTATGAGCCAAAAGAGATCTCCGACAGAGATTGCATAATAATCACAATGGGCGAAGAAGTTTCCGTAGGGCTTTTGTGCGACAACGTAGCAGGCTTCACGGATATTCCCGAGGATAAGCTGTGTAAAGCCCCAAACGTCAACGAAGAAGCCTGCGCAGATTTTCTAAAAGGAGAATTTCTTCTGGAGGGCAAGCCATGCTATGTCCTTGACAGCGAAAAAGTAATAAAGCTCAGCGACCGTGAAAAGGTAGCAAATACAGAGCGAAAGGATAAATAAAAATGAGAGAGATAAACGTTTCAAAGTAGAAGAACTTGTAAGAGATCTGTGCATAAAAGCCAATCTGTATCTTCCTGAGGATATGGAAAGCTGTATAGAGTGCAACGCCAGGAAAGAGCAGTCCCCAGTGGGAAAGAACGTCTTTGCTGACATCCTTGACAATATGAGAGTAGCAAGAGAAGAAACTATCCCTATCTGTCAGGACACAGGCATGGCAGTTATCTTCATGACCATAGGACAGGACGTGCATTTTGTAGGCGGTTCGCTGAATGAAGCCATAAATAAAGGCGTAGCAAGAGGCTATACAGAGGGCAGACTGCGCTGTTCCATAGTATCCGACCCATTGGAAAGAGTAAACACAGGTGATAATACACCGCCTGTTGTGCATCTTAAAATAGCAGAGGGCGAAAAGGTAGAAATAATGGTGGCACCAAAGGGCTTTGGCAGCGAAAATATGTCACAGCTTAAAATGATGACCCCGTCAGTTACCGAGGACGAGATAGTGGATTGGGTAGTGTCAGTGTGTGCAAAAGCAGGTTCTAACCCATGTCCGCCAATAGTCATAGGCGTAGGCATAGGCGGCGACTTTGAGAAGTGCGCATACCTTGCAAAGAAAGCTCTGTGCAGAAGCGTATCAAAGAGAAACCCAAAGGAACGTTATGCAAAGCTTGAAGCGAAAATGCTGGAGAAGATAAATCTCCTTGGCATAGGACCGCAAGGCTTTGGCGGCACACAGACCTGCCTTGCAGTAAATATAGAAGAAGCACCGACCCATATTGCAGGTCTGCCGGTGTCAGTGAATGTAGGCTGTCATGTGACAAGACACGCAAGCGGAGAGATATAAGGGCATAATGTGGGGACGAACAGAGTTCGCCCGCATTTGTTCGTTTGAATGACTTCACGAAAAAACAAAACTCACTACTTCGATAACGGGACGCCGAGGGCGTCGTCCCCTACAACTTCATCGTGCCGCAAAATCGCTTCGCTCGGTGTTGGATATCCCACTCTGGTCAGCTTTGCCAATTCCTCACTCCTCGTTCCTCATTCCTCACTCCTCACTCCTCATTCCTCACTCCTCACTTCTCACTCCTCACTCCTCATTCCTCATTTCTACCTCTTTTCTCCACAACACCAATACCCCGATAACATTCGGCACTGCCATAAGTCCATTGAAAATATCCGACACTCCCCACACAAGCTCCATGCTCCACATCGTTCCAATGCACCCACAAGCTATAGCCATAATTCTATAGATCATATCGCTCCGAGGGAAAAGATATCTCCAAGCCCTTTCCCCTATGAAAAACCACCCTGCCACTGTCGCTAATGCAAAAAGTATCAGCGAACCTGACATGAAATACTTCCCCGCTCCACCAAGAGCAGCATTGTAAGCTCGCACTGCCATATCCTCCCCCGTGAGGTCAGTGCCGCTTATTATTATCACCACAGCCGTCAGAGTGCATATGACAAAGGTATCTATAAAAACCTCAGCCATTGCCCATGTTCCCTGCAATTCAGGCGACTTTATCTCGCATGAGCTGTGTACTGCCACCGTCGAGCCTAAGCCTGCTTCGTTTGAAAACGCTCCACGCTTTAACCCCTCCACCATGGAAAATATTATCGTCCCTGCCGCCGAGCCTGTTATGCAGGCTGTGGGGCAAAAGGCGTTTTTACTATCATTGCTATCGCTCCTGCGGCTTTTAATGGGTGAAATATTATCACTCCCAAACTGCCGCCTATGAAAAGCACCGCCATTATCGGCACGAGCTTTTCGCAAAGACAAGCTGCTGAGTTTTTTCCCACAGCTACTAAAAATACGAAAATAAGCACTACAAGTGCAAATATATATGAGGGTATCCCAAACCCCTCTCGGGCAGCCGCAGCCGCCGAACCCGTCTGCACCATGTTGCCCATTCCAAGGGACGCACCCACCGTAAAAACTGCAAACAAAACAGCCGTGAGCTTCGTTCTGCCTATCTTTTCGAGATAAGACGCCGCACCGCAAAGCTTTCCGTCAGAGCATCTCACTCCCAGATAGTTTTCGCAGTAAGCAAGCCCCATTCCGAAAAATGCAGACACCCACATCCAGAATACCGAGCCTGCGCCCCCTATCCTGATACATTCCCCCACGCCCACCACCGAGCCTGTTCCTACAGTTGCCGCAAGCGCCGTGGAAAATGTCTGAAACTGCGAGAGAGAATCGCTTTCGGAGCTTTCTTTTTTAAACAGCGTAAAAACCGTTTTCTTCATTATTTTTAAAATGTGTATCTGTGGAAATCCAAGCTTTATGCTCAGATATATTCCGCCTCAAGCAAAAGTACCAAAAAGCGGAACGCCCCACAAAAACGAATTTATCTTGTTTATTATAGCCGTAAGTTCCATAGCTTTCCCCCGAAAACACTTTTTCGTGCAAATAATTGCCTTATAAATGATATGATATAAAAGGGAGATTAATTCTTGAAAACTGAGATAACCATACATACAAATACGCAAAAAAACAAACAGCGAGGTGAACGTCCTCAAATGCACAGATATAAGCCCTCAAAAATACCGCTTTTTATCTTCTGGGCTATCCTTGCGGTAATATTGTTTCTTATCCGCTATGCGGTCAATCTCATAGAAAAACTTATCCCATTTTCAGTGAATTATATCCTTATGCCAATGTGGATAATCGCCGCACTTTTTTGCCTGCTGGTGCTTCCCTTTTATTTCATCAGATCTTATTTCACCGTCAGCTCAAAAGAAGTCACCGCCTTTACAGGGCTTTTCTTTACCATGCGGCATTTTATGCCCACCTCGGCAATAAAATCCGTCACAACTATCATAACCCCACTAGGCAGTATAACAGGACTTAACTTCGTTGTCTTAAACGCCTTGGGCGCAAGACTTCTTATACCTTTTATGAGCCGCCGTGATGCCATGGAAATATCCGCCATAGTAAACAGCTCCATACGAAACAGAGAACGCAAAGAAGACTAGATACCAAAGACAGGAAAGGTTTAAATGAGCCGCAGAGAAACTATCAAAGAAAAAAGTAGCTGGCTGAAGAATTTCTTCGCCCACCGCCAGCACCCTATAATGATATTATCTTATACAACTAAATATATGTGGCTTCTTGCTATCCCTCTTGCCAAGTATCTCATAGCCGCAAAATTCAACTTTCAAAGCTGGTTTCAGGCACATTGGGTTGATATCCTCACTATCACATTTATCTTCGGCTACGCTTTCCTGCGCTGGATATTTGTCTACTATGAGCTTGAAGAAGATTGCATCATAGCCCACACAGGCTATTTCGGCATAACACGAACTAAGGTCTATTTTGCCGAGATAAGCTCATTGTCACTGTCACAAGGATATATTTCCAGACTTATACATTCCTGTGCCGTATACATAGACACCGATGCAAAATCACTGCAAAATGCAGATATAATGCTCACCCTTACAAAAAAAAATGCGAGCCTTTGAGCTTTATCATTTTTATACTAACTACCATACCATTGCTGTGGCTCGTGATAGTCAAGGCGGCGGCAGCGTGTGAAAAATGAGGAATGAGGAGTGAGGAATGAGAAATTAGCATAGCAGACCAAAGTTACCCCCTCAGCACCTACACAGTTTGATAAACAAATATCATCAGGGACGACCACCTCGTCCCCGATTTTTTATTCAAAAAATTTTTTCACTGCAACATTTCAGTGAAAAATATACACTTATATTATGACGGACGACAGGGGGGATCAGATTGGACAAAAAGGAAAGAAAAAAAAGCTCGCAGAACTTGCGGTGAACGGCGATACGGACGCCTTTTCTAAGCTCTATGGAGAGATATATAAGGAGCTTTATTATTACGCCCTCGCTAACCTGCAAAATGCCGAGGACGCCGCCGATGCAGTGCAGGACGCTGTGCTGGACGGCTATATGAGCATCTCCTCGCTGCGGAAAAGCGAAGCTTTCGATAGCTGGATGTTCAAAATTCTGGTCGCCAAGATCAAACAAAAACAAAAGGAATACGCCCAAAGACGCTCTAACCTCGATTATATTAATGAAAGCGACGCAATAATCAAGGACGAAAACGGATTCGAGCGGTGCGAGATCTTAGAAGAGTTTGCTGATCTCAGTGAAGCGGAAAGACTCTGTATATCACTTCACTGTATAGCAGGCTACAAAGGCAGGGAGATAATGGAGATAACAGGTATTAAAGATACGACAGTCCGTTCCCATATATCCAGAGGTAAAGCAAAAATACGCAGTAAGCTGTTTGGAAAGGAGGTAACATGATGAGAAATTTAAGAAAACGCAGAAAGCTTATCAGACAAATGGAACAGGCAAACAAAATTCCTGATAAGCTCATGCCCCAGGAAATAAAAGATATGCTGGACGTGGCAGGCTTCAGACCCGTTATCGAAAATACTCCAAATAGTGCAGAGATAAAAATAAACAGCGGCAGAAGCAACGCCCTGAGATGTCTGGCTGTGGTGGCGGCTTTCGTCCTTGTGGTAGGCGGATTTGCTGTGCTTAGGTTCAGCAATACCCAGTCGTCAAAAAATACCCCAATTCCGCTTCTTCACAGTCCGCTGACGCCTCAGGTCTTGACGGCCTCCGTGGAACGACCTATAAGGGTCTTTACAACTATATAAATAGCAACAGCAAAAACATAGAGGACTTTATAGTTGACAATAGCTATATATTCAAAAATATCGACGCTTTGACTGTTGATGACGATGACTATGTGGCTTTGTATAAGCAGGCACTTAGAGATCACCAGCTCACCCCTAACCCCGCTGATATACAGCTCACTCGCTCAGGCGTGGATATCACCCCCACAACCAGCATAGATGAGCTGGAAACAAACATAACCTACGGAAATGCCCATTTCATTACTGACAATGGCGGTATCGACGTTTATATTACCCAAAACGGAAATATCACAAAGTCAGAACAGGATATCTTTGCGGAAACCTTCCTTAAAAAAGGTCTTGTCGACATTGCCGAATACGAACAGTACGGCTGTAAGTTCGCTCAAGCGTTGTTGCAATGTATTTGGATCTTTCTTCGACTTTATCTTACCCGTGAAGTCAGGAAAGAAAAACCTCGATATCGAATACTGCGGAATGTGCGTGTTTGACGTGAGCGACCCTGAGAATATCAAGCTCATAAGCGAGTTTGAACAGCCCGGCGTGCTGGAGGGCATAAGAAAAGTTGACGGAAAATTTTTCATCGTGTCACGCTACACCCGAGCAGCTTCACTGCTCTTAGATGACCAAAAGCCCGAGGATATCGCACCCGTGCGATACATCAATGGTGAAAAACAGCTTTTTGAAGAAAGTGAAATGTATATCACAGCCAGAGATAATACACCGTCCATGATCCTGCTTTCGTCCTTTGACGGAAAAAATCAAGGCTCATACATGGCTTCAAAGCTTATCGCCTGCGGTGAAAGCAGCATCTTAATGGGAACAGACAACATTTATATTTTAAGAGCATATGGCTTTGAAAAAACAGACGATGATTACAGCACAGTGCCAACAGCGCTTATTACAAGAATAAACTACGGTGGCAGCGACATGGAGCCTAACAAAACCCAGACCGTCACAGGCGCAGACGCCGAGCATATAAGCCACGCCATATCAGGAGATGAGTATAACGGCAGATTGTCGCTGTTCTCAAACGACTCTGCAAACATTTACGATATCAGCACACACAATAGCTATTATAGCGGCATTAATATCTGCACGCTGTGGCTTTTTGACAATGACCTTGGCGTCCCTGTGAAAAAATACCCTCACATACGAGGACACTGATTTCGAGAGTGCAAGATATAACACGTTCTATCATTCTATGCTGTATGTTTACAGAGATTATTCTTCCGCTTACAACAATGATGACACTTATCAGGCAGCGAACAATATCCAGCTTGATGAAGTATATGATTTCTCAGACCCTAACAAGATAACTCAGGTGACCCCTGATGATAAAATGATAGCAGTGTCAACGGCAAACAACTTCTTCCATTATGGTATATCGCCGTGCGCACCGACAGCACGTCATTCGACTCTTTCAGCGTAAAAAATACTCGACAAGAGCAAAACAGAAAAGCAAGAAACCCTTTTATACGGCTCAAGCGGCAAGGGCATAGCGAATGCTAACGGCACAGTGGATCAGGTGCAGGTCTATGACACAGAGGTAGTAAAGAAATTCAACTTCTTCAAGACTATACAGGAATACAAATATCACGAGAAAGAAATGGGAACAACAGTTGACGGAAAGGATATGACCCAAAGATCCGCCAGCACTATTTCTTCAAACTCCATAATAACAGACAACGAAAACGGATATATAGCCATACCTTTATATGACGTTACCTCAGTTGGAAAGACCACTAACGGCTACGATCTGGACTATACCTATTATAATAAAACTATAGAAAAAATGCTGGTAATGAAATATGACATAGAAACAAAAACTTTCAGCGAGTATGGAACTATAAAGCTTGACGAATATACGGATTATTTTGACGATTATTTCGATCATGCTAGTGAAGACGAGATCACGGCTCTGGTCAACGACAATGACCAAAGAGACTGTTACCGCAGTGCATTCGTTCAGGACGGATATATTTATATCTTCTCCGACAGACAGATACGCTCATAACATTCTCTTTATTAAAATGGGCGTTGAGGGTGCGGCATATGCCACCCTTATCGCAAATTTATCCTTTCTTATCCCATCAAAAAGCGACTTCCGCTTTAACTTCAAGCTCGCAGGAGATATGTATGCAACAGGAGTTTCAATGGGACTTATGATATCTCTCGTTGGTATCGGCACTGTTATAATGCAGGGCGCAATAAATATCTTCGGCACTGACATAATAGTCGCCCACACCACCGCAAGAAAAATATCTGAGATCTATATGCTCCCTATATCTGTTTTCGGTGCAGCTTCAGCAACCTTTTCAAGCCAGAACTACGGTGCAGGCAGGATAGACAGAGTAAAAAAAAAAGCGACCATAACATGGGGCGTCTGTTATCGTAATAGCCGCAACATGCGCACACCTTATCACAGGTAACATGGGGGGTACTGGAAAAATACTGTAAACACAGCATTTTATCCTCGTAATAGTTTTCGCAAACATGGGCTAGGGAGATAAGATAACACCTATAGCTTCAAGCATAATAGAGCTTTTTGGGCAAGTTCGCAGTGGTACGATACTCGCCCCACGCATGGGATATTTCGGCATCATGATAAGCGAACCCCTTTGTGTGGGCAGGTATGGCTATAATGCTCGGCATAGGCTTTGC
>VOFI01000462.1_pt1 | contig 22001 bp, 44 predicted proteins | sample 5384131 | NCBI WGS metagenome assembly VOFI01 (sample SAMN12384728, study PRJNA508395) | human gut metagenome | isolation source: healthy gut H | host: Homo sapiens | reverse complement strand
GGCAGGTAGAAAGCGCCATATGGGCTGGAGACCTACCGTTAGAGGTTCTGTAATGAACCCATGCGATCACCCACACGGTGGTGGTGAGGGTCGTGCTCCAGTTGGTAGACCAACTCCAGTTACACCTTGGGGTAAGCCTACAATGGGATACAAGACCCGTGCTAAGCATCATCGCTCCGATAAGTTTATCGTAAAACGCAGAAACGGTAAGTAATGCTGAAAGGAGGCAGATGATCAATGGGTAGAAGTGTCAAGAAGGGACCATACGTACAGGAGGTCCTTTACAAGAGAGTTAAGGCAATGAACGATGCAGGCGAGAAGAAGGTGCTCAAGACATGGAGCAGAGCTTCTACAATATTCCCTGAATTCGTTGGTCACACATTCGCAGTTCACGACGGACGTAAGCACGTTCCTGTATATGTAACAGAGGACATGGTTGGTCACAAGCTGGGAGAGTTCGCTCCAACAAGAACATTCAGGGTCATGCAGGTTCAAAGACCTCAAACAACGGTAAGTAGTGCGGAAGGAGGAATACAAATGGAAGCAAAAGCAATTCTGAGAAATGCTCGTATTGCTCCTCGTAAGGTACAGATCGTTCTCGATCTGATCAGAGGAAAAGACTATGATGTTGCGATGGCAACAATAAAGCATACACCAAAGGCTGCAAGTGAATATCTTGAGAAGCTTCTGAAGTCCGCCGCTCACAACGCTGAGAACAACCATAACATGGATAAGAACAACCTTTACGTTGCAGAGTGCTATGTTTGTCCAGGACCGATAATGAAGAGAATCATGCCAAGAGCACAAGGCAGAGCATATAGAATCCTTAAGAGAACATCACACGTTACGATCGTTCTTAAGGAAAAGGAATAAGCTGAAAGAGGAGGTAAACTATGGGACAGAAAGTAAATCCACACGGACTTCGTGTCGGTGTGATTAAGAATTGGGACTCCCGCTGGTTTGCAGAAAAGGGTACTTGGCGATACACTGGTTGAGGATTACAACGTTCGTAACTTCATTCTTAAAGAGCTGAATACAAGATCAAAGAATCCAGCAGATAAGTGCGTATACGCCGGCGTTCCAAAAGTAGAGATCGAAAGATTTGCCGATAAGGACGGCGGTCAGAAGGTAAGAATCCACATCCACTGTGCAAAGCCTGGTATCGTAATAGGCAGAGGCGGCGCAGAGATCGAAAAAGCTCCGTGCAAACGTTGAAAAGATGATCGGCAAGAGCGTTGCTATCAACATCGTTGAGGTAAAGCAGCCTGACATCAATGCACAGCTCGTTGCAGAAAAGATCGCACACGATCTTGAAGATAGAATCTCATTCAGAAGAGCAATGAAGCAGTCTATCGGCAGAGCAATGAAGCTCGGCGCTAAGGGTATCAAGGTTAGATGCGGCGGCCGTCTTGGCGGTGCAGAGATCGCTAGAGCAGAAACATACCACGAGGGTACAATTCCACTTCAGACGATCAGAGCTGACATCGACTATGGTACAGCTGAGGCACACACAACTTACGGTAGGATCGGCGTTAAGGTATGGATATACAGAGGCGAGGTTCTTAAGGGCGAAGTTGCTGCTTCAGACAAGAGAGAGTCAAACGACAGAAGACGCCAGAACAGAAATGGTAAGCGTGACTTCAATAAGGCTAAAAAAGAGGGAGGTAACAAGTAATGCTGCTTCCAAAGAGAGTTAAGTTCAGAAAACAGCACCGTGGCCATGTATGACAGGTAAGGCTATGAGAGGTAACACAGTTTCTCACGGTGAGTATGGTCTTCAGGTTCTTCAGCCTGCTTGGATCACATCAAATCAGATCGAAGCTGCCCGTATCGCAATGACAAGATACATCAAGCGTGGCGGTCAGGTTTGGATCAAGATCTTCCCAGATAAGCCTGCAACAAGAAAGCCTCTTGGAACTCGAATGGGTAAAGGTAAGGGCGCACCTGAGTATTGGGTAGCCGTTGTTAAGCCAGGCAGAGTAATGTTCGAGATCGCAGGAGTACCTGAAGAGACAGCTAGAGAAGCAATGCGTCTTGCAATGCACAAGCTGCCTATCAAGTGCAAGTTCGTTAAAAGAGATACTCAAGAAACGGGTGGTGAGCAATAATGAAGGCTAATGAAATCAAGGATATGACAGTCGACGAGCTCAACAGCAAACTCGCTGAGCTCAAGCAGGAGCTTTTTAACCTTCGTTTCCAGCACGCTGTAAATCAGTTGGAGAATCCTAAGAGACTTCAGGCTGTGAAGAAGGATATTGCTCGTGTAAAGACATTCATTCGTAAGCAAGAGTCCAATGTTCAGTAATTTTCGAAGGGAGGATTAACTGTGAGCGAAGAGAGAAATTTGAGAAAAACCAGAGTTGGCGTTGTAGTTTCCAACAAGATGGATAAGACTATCGTAGTTGCTATCAAGGATAACGTACAGCACCCACTTTACAAGAAGATCATCAAGAGAACAGTTAAGCTTAAGGCACATGACGAAAACAATGTCTGCAATATAGGCGACAAGGTTGAAGTTATGGAAACAAGACCTCTGTCAAAGGACAAGAGATGGCGTCTTGTTAACGTTCTTGAGAAGGCTAAGTAATTAAAACGCAATAGTGCAGGTGGCAGATAACTTCTGCCGACCGCACGTTAAATTCTGAAAGGAGGAACGCACTGTGATACAAATGCAGACTTACCTGAAGGTAGCAGATAACTCGAGCAAAGGAGCTTATGTGCATCAGGGTACTCGGCGGAACACGCAGAAAGTATGCAAACATCGGTGACGTTGTAGTTTGTTCTGTTAAAAAGGCAACACCAGGCGGAGTTGTTAAAAAGGGCGACGTTGTTAAAGCAGTAATCGTTCGTTCAGCTAAGGGTCTTCGTCGTGCAGACGGCACATATATCCGTTTTGACGAAAACGCAGCTGTTATTATCAAAGAAGACAAGAACCCAAGAGGTACTCGTATATATCCTTTCACTTGCTCCAGAAGTTCTTTAATTGGAGGTGTCGTAACAATGAATAAGGTACACGTAAAAACAGGCGACACCGTCGTTATCCTCTCCGGTAAGGACAAGGGTAAGAAGGGCAAGGTCCTGGAAGTTTCCCCTAAGGAGGGAAAGGTAATCGTTGAGGGTCTTAACATTGCTACAAAGCACGTTAAGCCAAGACGTCAGGGCGAGCAGGGCGGCATAGTTGAGGCTGAGGCTGCAATGTATGCTTCAAAGGTACAGGCAGTTTGCCCTAAGTGCGGCAAGCCAACAAGAGTCGCTCATAAGTTCCTTGAGGACGGTACTAAAGTTAGAGTCTGCAAGAACGCAGACTGCGGCGAAGAATTTTAATTAGGAGGATATTACGATGGCTAGACTTAAAGAATATTATGTTAGCGACGTAGCTCCTGCTATGATGAAGAAATTCGAATACGCTAACGTTATGCAGATCCCAAAACTTGATAAGGTAGTTATCAACGTGGGCTGCGGCGCAGATAAGGATAACAAGAAGGTTATCGATGCTATCATGACTGATCTGGCTGCTATCACAGGACAGAAGCCGATCGTTTGTAAGGCAAAGAAGTCCGTTGCTAACTTCAAGCTCAGAGACGGACAGATCATCGGTGTTAAGGTAACGCTGAGAGCTGAGAAAATGTATGAATTCGTTGACAGACTTTTCAACGTAGCATTTCCTCGTGTAAGAGATTTCAGAGGTATCAACCCTAACTCTTTCGACGGCAGAGGCAACTACTCTACTGGTCTTAAGGAGCAGCTGATCTTCCCTGAGATCGAATACGATAAGATAGATAAGGTTCGTGGTATGGATATCAACTTTATCACAACTGCAAAAACTGATGAAGAGGCAAAGGAGCTGCTTTCACTTATGGGTGCTCCATTTGCTGATAAGTAAGAGGAGGATAAAAAATGGCTAAGAAGGCTATGATCAACAAACAGCAGGCTACGCCTAAATATTCCACTCGTGCTTACAACAGATGTAAGATCTGCGGAAGACCTCACGCTTATCTGAGAAAGTTCGGCGTTTGCCGTATCTGTTTCAGAGAGTTGGCTCACGAGGGTAAGATTCCGGGAGTTAAGAAGGCTAGTTGGTAAAAGGAGGTTAACACGCATGCAAATTACTGATACAATAGCGGATCTTCTTACAAGAATCCGTAACGCAAGTACTGCGAAGCACGCAACAGTTGACGTTCCTGCATCTAATATGAAGAAGTCGATCACACAGATCCTCGTAGACGAAGGATACGTTAAGGACTTCAAGATCATTGAAGACGGTAAGCAGGGTATCATTAGAATTACTCTTAAATATGACGAGAACAGAAATCCAGTCATCACAGGACTCAGAAGAGTATCAAAGCCTGGTCTGAGAATTTACGCAAGCTGCGAGGATATGCCAAAGGTTATAAAGGGTCTTGGCATTGCTATCGTATCTACTTCAAAGGGCGTTATCACAGACAAGAAGGCTAGAGCTGAATGTCGGCGGAGAAGTCCTCGCATTCATCTGGTAAGGAGGACTAAGTTATGTCAAGAATAGGTATTAAGCCAATTAGTGTTCCTGCAGGTGTAGAGGTTACTGTTGCAGACGGAAACGTAGTTACAGTAAAGGGTCCTAAGGGTTCACTCACAAAAGAGTTCCACAAGGATATGATAATAAAGTGTGCAGACGGCGTGATCACAGTAGAGCGTCCTTCAGAGGATAAGCTCCACAAGTCACTGCACGGTCTGACAAGAACACTCGTACACAACATGGTAGAGGGTGTTACAGAGGGTTTCGCAAAGAAGCTTGAGATCGTTGGTGTAGGTTACAGAGCACAGAAGCAGGGTAAGAACCTTGTTATGAACCTTGGTTTTTCTCATCAGGTAATCGTACCTGAAACAGATACTATCAAGATCGATGTACCTGACGCAAACCACATCGTAATTTCAGGTTGCGACAAGCAGGAAGTAGGTCAGTTTGCTTGTGAGATCCGTGAGAAGCGTCCACCAGAGCCTTATAAGGGTAAGGGTATTCGTTACGAAGGCGAGTATGTTATCCGTAAGGAAGGTAAGGCTGGTAAGGGCAGCAAGAAGTAATAAAAGGAGAGAATTACTATGGTTAAAAAGCTTGACAAGGCTAAGGCAAGAGCAAAAAGACATCAGAGAGTCCGCAACAAGATCAACGGAACAGCTGATTGTCCTCGCCTCAACGTATTCCGCTCCTCTAAGCATATTTATGCACAGGTTATCGACGACGTAAACGGCGTAACACTTTGCAGCGCTTCCTCAATGTCCAAGGACTTTGAAGGCAACGGCGGCAACAAGGAAGGCGCTCGTAAGGTCGGCGAAATGATCGCTCAGGCGGCTAAGGCAAAGGGCATCGAGAATGTCGTATTCGACAGAGGCGGCTACCTTTACCACGGACGTGTTCAGGAGTTGGCAGACGGAGCCCGTGAAGGCGGACTTAAGTTCTAAAGAGGAGGGTAAACATTGGCTTTAATAGATGCTTCAAACATGGAACTTACTGAAAAGGTCGTTGCAATTAACAGAGTATCAAAGACTGTTAAGGGCGGTACCGTATAATGAAGTTCTCAGTCCTCGTAGTAGTAGGCGACGGAAACGGAGTAGTAGGTTTCGGAATCGGTAAATCAGGAGAAGTTCCTGACGCAATCAGAAAGGCAATCCAGGACGCCAAGAAGAACCTTATCAGAATTTCACTTAAGGGAACAACGATCCCACACGAAATTATCGGTAAGTTCGGTGCAGGCGAGGTTCTTCTCAAGCCTGCAGCACCAGGTACTGGAGTTATCGCAGGCGGCACAGTAAGAGCCGTTGTAGAAGCTGCTGGAATTAAGGATATCAGAGCTAAGCAGCTCCGTTCAAACAATCCTTACAACGCAGTAAGAGCTACAATAAGCGGTCTTGCTAACATCAGAAGCGCTGAAACAGTAGCAGCTCTCAGAGGCAAGACAGTTAAAGAAATTAGGCTAAGGAGGATAACAGTTATGGCAATAAACATCGAACTGATAAAGAGCCTTAACGGAAGAAGCGATAAGCAGGTCGCTACCGCTAATTCACTGGGTCTCAGAAAAATCGGGGATAAGACTTGTCAGCCTGACAATCCTCAGACAAAGGGAAAGGTAAAGGTTATCTCCCATCTTATTAAAGTAACTGAAGCATAAGGAGGTGCAATCTGAATGAAACTGCACGAATTATCACCTGTTGCAGGCTCTGTAAAGGAGAGCAAGCGCAAGGGCAGAGGTCACGGTTCTGGTAACGGAAAGACCGCAGGCAAGGGACACAAGGGTCAGAAGGCTCGTTCCGGCGGCGGAATAAGACCGGGCTTTGAAGGCGGACAGACAATGCTCGCAAGAAGAATCCCTAAGCGTGGATTCAACAATATTTTCGCAACAAAGTATGCTATCGTAAATGTATCTGATCTTGATAGATTTGTTGACGGCACAGTTGTTGATACTGAGCTTCTAAAGCTTCAGGCATCATCAAGAAGGAACTTGACGGCGTCAAGATCCTCGGAAACGGCGAATTAACTAAAAACCTTACCGTTAAGGCTGCTAAGTTCTCAGCAGCTGCTAAGGAAAAAAGATTGAAAAGGCAGGCGGGAAGGTTGAGGTGATGTAATTGTGATAGAGACATTTCGTAATGCCTGGAGAGTTCCGGAATTAAGAAAAAAACTTCTATTTACTTTTTTCATCATCATCATCTACAGAGTCGGTGGTACAGTTCCTGTACCTTACCTTGACTCAGTCGCATTGTCAGCATGGTTTGAACAGAGTGCTTCGTCAGGTGACTTTTTCAGCTATCTGAACGTTCTGTCAGGAGGTAACTTTTCAAAAGCTACTCTCTTGGCGCTCTCCGTTTCACCTTATATCAATGCACAAATTATCATTCAGCTTCTGACCTACGCTCTTCCACCGCTGGAAAGACTCCAGAAGGAAGGTCCTGAGGGTAGAAAGAAACTTAACAAGATAACAAAATACGCGTCACTTGCTATTGCTATTTTCCAGGCGTGGGCTTATTACCTCACCATGAAGAAAGCGGGTGCTTGTGTTTACACAGAGGGCTTTAGCAAGATATTCGCAGAGATAGTTATTATCGCTTGCTTTACAGCAGGTGCGTCACTGACGATCTGGCTTGGTGACGAGATAAACGAGAAGGGTATCGGAAACGGTATCTCAATGCTCCTGTTCGCAGGTATCATTGCAAGAGGTCCTTCAGCAGTTATCGGTCTGTTCGATTACATGAAGACAGGCGAGGCTAAGAACATCATTCTCGTAATTGCTATCCTTGTTGTATTCGTTCTGATGATAGGCTTTATCATCTTTATGAATGAGGCTGAAAGAAGAATACCGATACAGTACGCAAAGAGAGTAGTCGGCAGAAAACAGTACGGCGGTCAGAATACTTTTATTCCGATCAAGATCGCAATGAGCGGCGTTATGCCTATCATCTTTGCAATGGCTTTCATGTCACTGCCTTCAACACTCAAAATGTTCATTGAACCAAAGAGCGGAAGCTTCTACGATCACTTCCTTCACTGGTTCGAGTACACTCATCCGTTCTACGCTTGTCTGTACTTTGTGCTGATAATCGGCTTCAACTATTTCTATGTTTCAATGCAGTATAATCCACTTGAGATCGCAAACAACCTCAGACAGAACAACGGTGGTATCCCTGGTATCAGACCTGGTAGACCAACTTCCGATTATCTTAAGAAGGTTCTGTCAAAGATAACATTGGTAGGAGCTGTGTTCCTCGGAATAATCGCTATCTTCCCTATTATCTTCACTTCGATCACAAAGATGAATATTGCAATGGGCGGTACTTCGATCCTTATCGTTGTATCAGTTGCTCTTGAAACTGCAAGAACTATGGAATCTCAAATGATGATGCGTCATCATAAGGGCTTCCTTGAATAAACCATAGGCTTTACGTTTGAGATAAAAAGGAGTTAAAAATGAATATTCTTTTAGGCGCTCCCGGTGCGGGGAAAAAGGAACTCAGGCTGAGGTTATCTGCAAGGCTCTGAACATTCCTACTATTTCTACAGGCAATATGCTCAGAGCTGCTGTTAAGGCCGGCACTGAGTACGGTCTCAAGGCTAAGGCTGCTATGGACGCAGGCGACCTTGTATCAGACGATATCGTAATTGGTATCCTTAAGGACAGGATCGCTGAGCCTGACGCTCAGAACGGTTTCATTCTGGACGGTTTCCCAAGAACAGTTCCTCAGGCTGAGGCTCTTGACGCTATGGGCGTTAAGATAGACAAGGTCATAGAGATATATGTTCCTGACGAGACTATTCAGCAGAGACTTTCAGGCAGAAGAGTTTGCCTCGACTGTGGCGCTACTTACCACACAGCTTTCAAGCCTTCAAAGGTAGAGGGCGTGTGCGATGTTTGCGGAAAGCCGATCGTTATCCGTAAGGACGACGAGCCTGCAACAGTTATCAGCAGACTTCAGACTATCACAAATCAACCGCTCCTCTTAAAGATTACTACGGTAAGCAGGGTAAGCTCGTTACTGTTGAGGGACAGGATAAGGTAGAGGACACTTCTAAGCTTGTTCTCGAAGCTGTTAAGGCATAGATCCGAGGCGTTTTTAATGATATGCGTTAAATCCAATAAAGAGATCGAGAAAATGCAAAAGGCGGGCGCAATAACCGCCGGAGCATTGATCGCTGCGGGCGAGGCTATCAGACCGGGTATGACTACCTACGAGCTTGATAAAGTCGTTCACAGATACATCACTTCTCATGGTGCAAAGCCAAGCTTCCTTGGCTACGGCGGATTTCCAGGCTCAGCCTGCATTTCCGTCAACGATGAGATAATCCATGGTATCCCCGGTCCACGCAAGCTTTGCGAGGGCGACATAGTTTCAGTAGACGTTGGTGCTTACATTGACGGCTACCACGGAGATTCCTGCAAGACCTTTGCTGTAGGCAAGATTTCCCCTGAGGCAGAGGCTGATGAAGTCCACCGAAGAAAGTCTGTATCTTGCAATAGATATGGTAAAGCCGGGCGTTAGACTTGGCGACTTGGGTGCGGCCATTCAGAAATACAATGAGGACAACGGCTACTCCGTTGTAAGACAGTTCGTTGGTCACGGTGTGGGCAAAAACCTGCACGAAGATCCGGAAGTTCCAAACTATGGCAAGGCTGGTCACGGCATCAGACTTGTGGCAGGAATGGTAATAGCCATAGAGCCTATGATAAACATGGGTACGGCTGATATCAAGACAATGCCTGACGGTTGGACTGTCAAGACAAAAGACGGAAAGTGGGCGGCTCATTTTGAGCATACAATCGCAGTTACTCCTGACGGGGCAGTTATCCTGACCAAAGTATGACGGAGAAAAGCGTTGTAGATATACCGATCGGTTCAGTGGTGCTTGCGAACGCAGGCCGTGATAAGGGCAGATATTTTGTTGCGGTAGCTGCCAGCGGCGGTTTTGTGTATATCGCAGACGGCAAGGAGCGTAAGCTTGAAAAGCCAAAGCGTAAAAACATAAAACACATTTCACCTGCGGACGTTATCATCAGCACTGATGAGCTGACAAACAGGAAATTAAGACGGCTGATACAAGGTTTTGACCCAAACCGTGTTACAGCAGACCAAAACCTTTTAGATGGGGAGGTTTTTTAATGTCAAAGGAAGACGTTATCGAACTTGAGGGAACGGTAATTGAGGCTAAGCCAAATGCAACGTTTCTGGTAGAACTTTCAAACGGTCATAAAATCCTTGCTCATATTTCGGGTAAGCTGCGTATGAATTATATTCGTATCGTACCGGAGATAAGGTAACGGTCGAAATGTCACCGTATGACTTGACAAAGGGAAGAATCACATGGAGAGCTAAGTAAGCTTTCCCGTAAGTTTAAGAATTTTTAATTCTTGTCGCTAAATTCAAAGGAGGTATTTCAATGAAAGTAAGACCTTCAGTTAAGCCTATCTGCGAGAAGTGCAAGGTAATCAAGAGAAAAGGCAAGGTTATGGTAATCTGCCAGAATCCTAAGCACAAACAACGTCAGGGCTAACAAACCAATAATGGAGGTGCAGCTAAATAATGGCTCGTATTGCTGGTATCGACCTGCCAAAGGATAAGAGAATTGAAATTGCTCTTACTTATATCTATGGTATAGGTCAGAAAACTGCTACTAAGATTCTTAATGAAACAGGCGTAAATCCTGACACAAGAGTTAAGGATATGTCTGAGGACGATGTAGCTAAATTGCGTGAATATATTGACCATAACATCACTGTTGAGGGTGACCTCAGAAGAAATGTTGCGCTCAATATCAAGAGATTGACAGAAATCGGTTGTTATCGTGGTCTTCGTCACAGAAGAGGTCTCCCAGTTAGAGGTCAGAGAACAAAGACCAACGCAAGAACTCGTAAGGGTCCTGTAAAGACAATCGCTAATAAGAAGAAGTAAGGAGGGTGTGAACAATGGCTCAGGCTAAGAAGAAGACTACTATTCGTCGTCGTCGTGAAAGAAAGAACATTGAACAGGGACAGGTTCATATCCAGTCTACTTTTAACAACACTATCGTAACTATTACAGATATGCAGGGCAATGCTATTTCTTGGGCATCTGCCGGCGGACTCGGCTTCAGAGGTTCTAAGAAGTCTACTCCATTCGCTGCTCAGACAGCTGCTGAAACTGCTGCAAGAGCTGCTAAGGAGCATGGTACCTTAAGACAGTTGAAGTTTTTGTAAAGGGACCTGGTGCTGGCCGTGAGGCTGCAATCAGAGCTTTGCAGTCTGAGGATCTTGAAGTTAGACTTATCAAGGATGTAACTCCGATCCCTCACAATGGATGCCGTCCTCCAAAGAGAAGACGTGTATAGTTTATAAGACAATTTGAGTTTGTAGTTTACTCAAAGTCGGGTAAGCAATTCGGCTAAGACCCGATAACATTTAGAAAACGGAGGTATTTACCATGGCAGTAAATAGAGAACCAATACTCAAGAGATGTAAATCTCTCGGAATCAGCCCAGCAGTTATGGGTATCGCTAAGGAAACAAAGCGTGATCCTAACGCTAACAAGAGAAAGAAAGTTTCAGAATACGGTATGCAGCTTAAGGAAAAGCAGAAGCTCAAGTTCATCTACGGCGTTCTTGAGAAGCAGTTCCGTCACCTGTTCGAGCTTGCTGAGAAAATGGAGGGTCAGGCCGGTGCTAACCTCATTACTCTTCTCGAGTCAAGACTTGACAATGTTGTATACAGAATGGGTCTTTCAATGACAAGAAGAGAGGCTCGTCAGCTCGTTGTTCACGGTCATTATCTTGTTAACGGCAAGAGAGTTGACATTCCTTCTTACAGAATCAAGGAAGGCGATGTTATTTCACTTAAGGAAAACAGCAAGAAGAGCGAGAAGTTCAAGCAGATCATTGAGGCTAACGCTTCAAAGGCAGCTCCTACATGGCTTGATGTAAACAAGGACAACCAGACAGCTAAGGTTCTTCGTATGCCTGTTAAGGAAGACCTTGACTATGACATCGAGGAGCACCTCATCGTCGAGTTGTATTCTAAATAATGTATTGATAGTGGTTCTTACGGTATGCACTCTTCAAGAGTGCGTATCGGAGAAATACTTGATATGTTTTTGGAAGTGTATGTGTTATTGATCATATAAAACAATCGAGTTTGAAAACAGGAGGGTCTTAAATGCTTGAAAAAATAGAAAAGCCTGAAATCGAAACAGCCGAGCTAAAGAGCAACGGAACATACGGCAAGTTTATTCTCGAGCCTCTGGAGCGTGGCTATGGTATTACGCTCGGAAATAGTCTGAGACGTGTACTGCTCTCCTCTTTGCCAGGCGTCGCCGTTACATCGGTAAAGATCGACGGTGTACACCACGAACTATCAACAATTCCCGGAGTTAAGGAAGATGTTACTGAGATCATTCTTAACCTCAAGGGTTTAACTGCAAAGCTTTACGGCGAGGGTCCTAAGACTATCTACATTGAGGCCGAGGGCGAGTGCGTTGTCACTGCCGGCGACATCAAGACAGATTCTGAGGTGGACATTCTTGTTCCTGATATGCACATTGCAACTTTGGGACCGGGCGCAAAGCTTTATATGGAAATTGTCATCGACAGAGGTCGTGGATATGTTTCTGCGGAAAAGAACAAGGCGCTTATGCCTAACGCCCCTATTGGTGTTATTGCAGTAGACAGTATTTATACGCCTGTATTAAAGGTGAACTTCACGGTTGACAACACCCGTGTTGGACAGATCACCGATTTTGATAAGCTGACATTGGAGGTTTGGACCGACGGTACTATCTCCGCTAAGGAAGCTGTATCAATGGCAGCCAAACTCCTCAACGAGCATCTGAATCTCTTTGTTGATCTCTCAGAAGAGACTAACGTTGTAGAGATGATGGTTGAAAAGGATGAAAAGGGCAAGGAAAAAGATCCTTGAGATGACCATTGAGGAACTTGACTTATCTGTGCGTTCATTTAACTGTCTGAAGCGTGCAGGAATTAACACGGTTAACGATTTGATTGAAAAGTCTGCTGAAGAAATGATGAAGGTAAGAAACCTTGGTAAGAAGTCATTCGACGAGGTCAAGGAAAAGCTTCATTCATTGGGTTACGACCTTAATTCAGAGGACGATAATTAAAGTAAGGAGTGAAAATCTATGCCAGGCACAAGAAAGCTGGGAAGAACTAGCGACCAGAGAAAAGCAATGCTCAGAGCTATGGTTACTTATCTTCTCGAAAACGGTAAGATTGAAACCACTGTAACAAGAGCTAAGGAAGTTGCTGCTATGACTGAGAAAATGATTACTCTCGGCAAGGCAGGCGACCTTCACTCAAAGCGTCAGGTACTTTCTTATGTAACTAAGGAAGACGTAGCTAAGAAGCTGTTTGACAACATTGCACCTTCATATGAGGGCAGAAACGGCGGCTATACAAAGATCATCAAGATCGGACCACGTCGTGGCGACGCTGCTGAAATGGCTATCATTCAGTTGGTTTAATAAATTTTGCATAGCATTCAAGGCTGTATCCGTAAGGGTACAGCCTTTTTATGTGCTTATATTTGGGCATTGGTATCAAGATATGCGGGCGAACGTTGTTCGCCCCTACAAGTGTGGCTATGGTTTGTGGTTATTTTAGAAGTTCATTGCCAATGAGGTCAATGAACTTTTTGCCTGCTATGCCGTTTTGCGAAAAGCCGTGGGATTTGAGTATATTGTTCACGGCTTTCTGAGTGCCTGCACCGAAAATATCGTTTTTATCAAGGTTGATATTGTGCATACCCTTTTTTCTTTGCAAGCATAAGAAGATATTTCAGTGCAAGGACGCCATTGCCTTTATCACCTTTTTTTTTGTAGCCTGTGGTATCGAGATTTTTTTTGCGTTGGAAGGGTAAAGGTTAAGGCACTTTTTCTTCATTATGGCAGGGTAGTCTTTGTAAGCGTAGTTGCAATCGCAGCGGTCGGAAACACCGTTTACAGTTCCTTTATACTGCCACATTCCATAGTTTGATATGGCAGGCTTTGCAACGTCAAAGTGTGCCACCCAAATGTCGTAGCGACTTTTTACGGAGTCTGATACCTTGCGCTTGAAAAAGTTTGCGTAGCTGTAGACAGCCGCATAGTAGCCGTTGCTTTCGAGATAGTCGCAGAAGGCTTCTATAATTTTGTTTATGGCAGCGTTTGGAAGTTCACTTTGGGAAGCGTCCTCAATATCAAAGGCGAGGGGATATTCAAACTTCTTGCCTTTGACTGCTTCAAGAAAAGTTTTCGCTTCCGCAAGTGCGTCGGCTTCTGTAAGAGCGTAGGAATACCAGTATGTGCCGATATTAAGACCAGCCTTTCTGGCGGCGGCATAGTTCTTCTCGAAATTTTCGTCTTTTTGACTGATGTACTTGCCGTAGCCTGCGTTTATCATCACAAAGCTGTAACCCTGTGATTTCACCTTGTCAAAATCTATTCTCCCCCAATGGGAAACGTCAATGCCCTTAGCTTTTTCCATTGCCGTCACCTCCAGATCTTTTTGCCGTCTGTACGCCAAAGTAAAATGATATCACCACGGTGAAAACTGTGATGAACTGCTCTCCGCTGACTATCCCTTTCAGCGTGAGGATACAGAACACGCTTGTCATAAGCAGTGTGACAAGCGATTTTACGTCAATGAGCTTTGCGAGTTTTTCTTTCATGAATATCTCTCCCTTTCCATGTCTGTTATCTTTTGTTCCGCTGCCGCCATTCTTGAAATGAGTGCGTTATGCTCGGAAACTGTTTGTTCCAGCCTATCTATTCTATATATAATAAGCCGTTCGGTGGCTTCCTGTGATTTTTTGTTTTCTTTAGCTCCCGAACGAGCTATTATAAGCTGGCAGGCTATGCTGGCGGCCGCCGCTATGAACGCCGCTATTACTGCTTCCATGTTTATCACCTCCTACTTATCCCGAAAAAGAGGTGTTTTGTTGCATAAAAAATGCAACAATTGCAGGAAATTTCGCCGATACCGTTGTCAATGTCAAGTTTTATTTTGTAGAGAAGCTCGTTCTCTTCTGTTGTGCTATTTATTTTCACTTTGCTGTCTGATTTTATCTTATAGTCGTTTTTGCAGCCGTCGATATCAAAATTTATACTTCCTATGCCGCCGTCTATATCAGCGTCGCCGAGAAGCTTTCCTGAAAAGTCTGTTTCGCCTACCCCGCAGTCAAAGTCGGAATCGTTAAAAGTGCAGTCTTTGAAAACTGTTTTTCCTACTCCAAGGTCAAAGTCGGCTTCATTTTTGCAGGTGACGTTAATGACCTCTGAGCTTCCTGAATCTATGTCGAGGTTTTCACAGGTCAGATCTGAAAGCTTCATTTGTCCTGCGCCTGCGTCTATCTTTACAGTGTCAAACGCTTTTTCAGGAAGCTCTATAGTCAGCGTAGGCTGACTTCCGTCAAAGGAGATATATCCGCCTTTAAGGTGCAAAAGACTGTCAGCGGTCTTGACCTGAAGCTTGCTGTTTGATGACGAAAAATTTATCTTCTCTGGAAGATTTTCTCCTGTGACGTGGATATTTTCGTCACTGCTCTTTTTGATGTGGAGATCCCCCTGCGGAGAGGTCGATTTCCATATTATCTATAGTGGCAACGTCAAAAGTTTCGTTGTAGGAATAACGCTTGCCAAGGCTTTTGGTGTTTGTGACCTTGATAAGCACCACGCCCACAATGAAAAGCACTATGCCGATAATAAATATCGTCAAAAAAAATGGGAAACGTCTGCGTTTTACGTCACCTGTATTATCATATTTTGCCATTATGCCACCGCCTTTGAGCTACAAACCTATGGACAAAGTTTGTGAATTTGTTGAAAAGGCTTACACAGCCACGCCATATGCACCTTATAACAGGCATTACAATCATGCCTCCAAGTCCGATACAAATAAGTCCTGCACCGATCAGGGCAATGCCTGCGGGATAGACCGTGAAAAGCGTTACTATACCGCCTATTGTAAGGGAGAAGCCTGTTGCAAAAACTGCAATAATTATGCTTAAAAGTGCACAAAGTATCGCCAAGGCTATTGCGGCAAAGGCACACATAAGGCTGAACCATATTGGGCTTGTGATGATGATAACAAGAAGCTTTGAAAGAGAATTGCCGTTCTGTGGCACATTATTGTCAGTATCACGAGCCTGTGAGGGGTCAGCGGCGGCTTCCATTTGAAATACCGAGTCGCCTTGTGGGTGTATGCCACTGTCCTGCAAAATTTTGTTGGCAAGCTCTTCGGGCGAGCCGAGGTTTGCGGCAGTTTCAGCTTCGTGGGCTGCACCTGCATCAGGAATATCTCCTCATAAAACCCCATTGCGTCATTTATTTCATCTTCGGCAAGTCCGCCGTCTTCAAGCGATCTGCGCAGTTGGGTAAGATACTCAAGTCTGTTCATGTGTTTTCTCCACCTTTTTCTAATAATATACGGTCTACCATATTCTTATGCTTCTTCCACTCTCTGCGGTATTCTTCAAGAGCTTTTTCTCCCTTTGGGGTAACATGATAATAACGTCTGTTCCTGCCCATATATTCCTTATCGTAGGTTTCAAGCAGCTCGTTTTTTTTCCTGTGGTTTTGTATATCATGTCTGTTTCAGCAGATGTGCCGATGGTGTCATGCTGACCCAAAAGCACCTGCTTTTGCCGTAGCTTTCGCAAAGATACTGCTTTTGCATTGTAGTCGGAGTCTTTGTTTGAAAGAGCAGGCTTTGATATAGTAAGGTCAAGCTTTGATATATCCTCGCTTGCGGTGAGGGTCAGGCAGTCAACGTCAAGTCCGCCGTCCACAGGGATAACGGATATTGCCGTCTTGCCTTTTTCTATGTAGATGTTCTTGAAAGTCACCTTTTCAAACTTGCCCGAACCGCTGGCTGAGAAATCCTGAAGCTTTTTGCCATTCACAGCTATGCCGTTCACACACGGCACATCGGAAGCCACTGTTATGGTAAGGTCATAATACTGTGAGTCGGTAAGCTCGATCTCTCTTGACCAATCTTCCTCAGCGGAAATGTTCGTCACATAACCCTTGCCCTTGTAGCCCTTGCGGTCACTTTTTACTTTCGCCTTTCCTGAAACTGAGCCTGTTTCGGCTTCAACGCTTTTTGAAAACTTCACATAAGGTATGGCGTTTGCCACTATCTTTGTTTCTTCGTAGCTTTTTAAAGCCTGCTCGTCAGCCTTGCTATCATCGTTTGTCTGTTTCTTTGTTGTGGTTACAACAGATGTTTTTTCGGGGGCGGTCATGCTCTCGTTTCTGCCTATCTGCACTCCGCAGCCTGACAGCGTGCAAATTGCTGCAACAGCCGCTGCCATTATCCGATAATGTCTCATTTCAATATCCTCTCAAATTTTGTCTTTTGCTCAGAATGTGAGCGTGTATGTTTTACCTGTTTCCGTGTCAAACTCCGCTGCGCCGTCTGTGTACAAGGTCTGTACCTCGCTGCTTGCAGTGTGTACCTTTACACTGTCACACACTATCCTGCACTTCTTTCCGCACCTTGAGTGAATGTGGCAGGCTGTTATCTTTGAGTCTTTCCACTCAAGGTCGATAACAAAGCCGCCTCTTGCACAAAGTCCCTTGAAGCTGCCCTCCGACCATTCTTTCGGCAGTGCAGGCAGGAGAATTATCTCGTCGTTCTCGCTTTGCAAAAGTGCCTCAGTGATACCGGCTGTGCCACCGAAGTTTCCGTCTATCTGGAAAGGAGGGTGCATATCGAACATATTCTCGCTTGTGGAGTTTGAAAGAAGTGCTATAACATTTTCGTACACTTTTTCACCGTCAAAAAGTCTTGCCCAGTGGTTTATTATCCATGCCCTTGACCAGCCTGTGTGTCCGCCACCGTGTGAAAGACGTCTTTCAAGGGTAGCCCTTGCGGCTTTGGCAAGCTCAGGGGTCTTTCGCATTGTGATGATGTCGGCAGGATAGAGTGCGAAAAGCTGTGAGATGTGCCTGTGACCAGGCTCTACCTCGTCATAGTCCTCTGCCCATTCCATTATCTGACCGTATTTGCCTATCTCAGGTGCAGGAAGTCTGTCTCTGGCTTCAAGGACTTTCTTTCTGAAACCGCCGTCAGTTTCAAGTATTTTTTGAAGCTTCCGCAACGGCAGTGAAAAGCTCATAGATTATCTGGCTGTCCATAGACGGACCTATGCAGATAGAGCCTTTTGATCCTGAAGCTGTGAGATAGGTATTCTCAGGGGAAACTGACGGGCAGGTAACAAGTCTGCCCTTTTTGTCTTCGATAAGGAAGTCAAGGAAAAACTCTGCCGCTTCTTTCAGGGTGTCATATTTCTCGCTGAGAAACTCTCTGTCCTGAACATAGAGATAATGCTCCCATATGTGCAGGCAGAGCCATGCCGCACCCATTGGCCATTGTGTTCCAGGTATCCACAAGTCCTGCGGTGCGGTGTCGCCCCATATGTCGGTGTTATGGTGACAGACAAAGCCACGGCAGCCATACATATTCCTTGCGGTCTTTCTGCCGTTTGGACGGAGCTTCTCGATATGGTCGATAAGAGGCATATGAAGCTCTGAGAGATTACAGTTCTCTGCACACCAATAGTTCATTTCGGTATTGATATTGATAGTGAATTTACAGCCCCAAGCAGGCCACATATCCTTGTTCCAAATGCCTTGGAGATTTGTAGGCAGGGTCTTTTCTCGGCTGCCTGCAATAAGAAGATATCTGCCGAAATTGTGATACAAGTCTTTCGTCTGTAGGCAGGGTGGAATTACCTGAGCTGTTGTCGCAAAGGGAGATATTCGCACGGTCATAGTATGACTTGTAGTCTGCGATATGGTCAGCTTTAAGCTGTGCATAGGTTTTTTCCTCGGCTCTTTCAACGTCAAAGACAGCCTGTCCCTTGTAATCCTCACAGCGGTAGCTTGTCTGTGCGCCAAGGAGGATAGTCACCTCGTCGCAGTCCTGTATAGGAAAACAAATAATGTGAAGGGTGAGCTCACGGAGGAACATATAGGATTGTTTTTAAGGTGGCTTATTGACAGGGGGGTTTTAACGAGCTTATTGATGAAAGCGACGAGAAATACTGTGTGCAGGTCCGTGAGGGCAAAATGAGCGGTGCGGAATATATTATGTATATATTGGACGGCGTGCTTTGCGATGACGTTATAAAACCTGATGTGTATGACTTTGTGGAAAAGTATTACGATGAGCAGTATTTTAAGGATTATGGAGAAACTTGCCCCGTCAAAGACCTGAGTGTGCCATGCTATGGTTTCATATCCGGTGATGATGACTATAACGCCCTGAGACCTCTTATAGACGAAGCATACGAAGAATATTGTCGTGAGAAATAACAAAACCAGTGTAAGCCCACAGCAGGCTTTCACTGGTTTTGTTTATCATTTATAAAAAGTTTAACAATATTTTATACGCTGTTTTTATGTGCGAATTTTTTCTGCAATGTTCTGAAAAGCGTCAAAAATCTCTTCTCCCGAATGTCCCAAGGCTCTTATGGCTATGCCACGTTCCGTGTGAGTGGCGCAAAGCTGTGCGCTGTCAGGGTCGCCTGTATAGTCGGCTTGGTAAATGCTTTCCAGCATTGTCTTGTCAGGGGTGTAGATATACATAAATCCCGTGTGGGTGAAGCCCCTCGAAAAAGCCTTTTTTGCCGTATGGGCAGTGCGGCGGGGTCGATAAGAGTGTTGTCGATAAAATCCGCTCTGCCGTCAATTGCTATCTCGGTGCGTGAGCGAAAGCGCTTCAAGCCGAACTCCTCCCCATTGCAGTTCTGCCACATAAGTCCTCAGTAACGGTTTTTTGTCCGTCAAAGGCTGTTGACAGGCTTAGTCTGCCGTTCATTTCAGATCCTCAAAAAGCACTGATTTTTTTATCCAGTCTATGACCTGAGAAACGCCCTCACGGCTCATGAGATTTGTGAAAAGAAACGGTCTGTCGCCCCTCATGTGCTTTGAGTCGGAAGCCATTACTTCAAGGGAAGCTCCAACAAGTGGCGCAAGGTCTGTCTTGTTGATAACAAGCAGATCGGAACGTGTCACGCCAGGGCCGCCTTTTCTTGGTATCTTTTCACCCTGTGCAACGTCGATAACATAGATAGAAGCGTCTGCAAGGTCAGGGGAGAATGTGGCGGATAGATTGTCGCCGCCGCTGAAAACGATCTGCGTGTCAGGGTGCTTTTTTCACCATTTCGTCAACGGCTTCCAGGTTCATTGAGCAGTCTTCTCTTATGGCAGTGTGAGGACAGCCGCCTGTTTCAACACCAACTATCCTGTCAGCAGGCAGGCATGAGTTTTTGTAAGAAATTCTGCATCCTCTTTGGTGTAGATATCGTTTGTTACAACGCATATGGAATATTCTTTTGACATTTCTCTTGTAAGGCGTTCGATAAGTGCGGTTTTTCCCGATCCCACAGGTCCGCCTACGCCTATTTTTACATAGCTCATTTTTGGTACTCCTTATTATATTATATAAATCATAGCTTATGACATATACTGTCTTGAATACAGCCGTTCGTGCTGCATTGCACGCAGGTCAAAGCCTGCGCCGCTTATGCCGATATCGTTTATATCAGTGAAAAGGGCTTTTTCTGAAGCGGAGGATATAAGCTCAAAGCTCTCTCCGAGAATTTTCTGCCCTGCAAGCTGACTAAGGTACAAGCTTCACGCAGTTTGTGACTATGGCGGAGCATATGGAATAGCCGTATACCGCAAGCCCCTCTGAAAGCTCGATGCCATTGTCACGCATATAAAGCCCATAGGCGATGCACTGATGACCCTTGCATATGCCCTGCTCCGTCAGGCTTTTTATAAAGCCCTGTGAAGCTTTCCCGACCATTGTTGCATATTTTGAAAAAACGCCTTGTGACCTTTTCTGAGCCGCTTCGTATCTCAAATGGTGTTTTCGCCGCAGAGTATATCTCATCAAGACGGCAAAGCTCCTTTTCGTCAGCATTGTATGTCGCTGCCGCCGCACCAAGCTCATTGTAGGGCAGCACTGAGATGTAAGAATGGAGATATTCTTCAAGCCCTTTTGGCGAAGTGATGATATCATGCTGAACGTAGGTTTCAAGCCCGTTTGAAAGCGTGAACGCACCCACTGGGAAAAAGGCTGTCGCATATTTGCAGAATTCGTCAGATATTTTAAGTGACAAATGCCTGTTGCCTATCTCAAAGCAAAGCCTGCCCATTTCCTGCATAGTGTGAACGTTTATCTTGATAAGGGGACAGCTTGTGAGCTTCACTGCTACGCAAAGCTTATCGTCAAGATAGATGATATCCCCGTCCTTTAGGTTTTCGTCAATGGCAATGCCTATGTCACGTCCTCCTGCGGTGGTTTTTCTTATGCGCTTTTTCTCGGCTTCAAACCAATCAAGCTCAACTGTGTCTACTTCTACAGAGGGGTGCTTTCAGAGAGATTGCCTAATATTTTTTCTGCTATCATTTTTGTTTCCTCGCTTTAGAACATAAAGTAACGCTGTGCCATTCGCCGTCAACTGTGACAGTGTAGGTCTCAGGGTCTACTCTTATATCACCGCAGACGTTGTTGTATACCATATCAGCCTTTGAGATGTTTCGGCAGTTCTTCACAGGAAGCACCTGCCTTTTAAGACCAAGCTTCTCTTTTATGCCGTCCTCGTAGGCGTATTTTGATACGAACGTGATACAGGTGCTTGAAAGGGCAAGCCCGTGACCACCGAACATTTCTGTGTAACACACAGGCTGAGGGGTAGGGATAGAAGCGTTTGCGTCGCCCATTTTTGATGCGAAAATAAATCCGCCCTTTATTATCATGTCAGGCTTTGCACCGAAAAATGCAGGATTCCAAAGAACAAGGTCTGCCACCTTGCCAACCTCCACTGAGCCTACATATTCTGATACGCCGTGGGTTATAGCAGGGTTGATAGTGTATTTTTTTGAAATGTAGCGTTTTATTCTGAAATTGTCGTTTCTGGCTGTCCTCAGGGAGTGCGCCACGCTGTTTCTTCATTTTGTCAGCGGTCTGCCATGTTCGTGTGATAACTTCGCCTACACGTCCCATTGCCTGAGAGTCGGAACTCATCATTGAGAATATTCCCATATCGTGCAAAACGTCCTCTGCGGCGATAGTTTCAGGACGTATCCTTGAATCCGCAAAAGCAATGTCCTCCGGTACGTTCTTGTCAAGGTGATGACACACCATGAGCATATCCAGATGTTCGTCAAGAGTGTTTGCGGTGTAAGGCATTGTAGGGTTCGTTGAGGAAGGGAGAACATTCGGGAACGCTGCTGCTCTGATAATGTCAGGAGCGTGTCCGCCGCCTGCACCCTCTGTGTGATAAGTGTGGATAGTCCTGCCCTTGAAAGCATTGACGGTATCTTCAACAAATCCGCCCTCGTTAAGAGTGTCGGTGTGGATAGCCGCCTGAACATCATACATATCCGCAACAGTAAGTGCGTGGTCGATAACGTCAGGGGTAGAGCCCCAGTCCTCGTGTATCTTCAAGCCTATACAGCCTGCCTTTATCTGCTCCTCGAGAGTTGTGATGTCGCTTGAA
>VOFI01000417.1_pt1 | contig 22001 bp, 23 predicted proteins | sample 5384131 | NCBI WGS metagenome assembly VOFI01 (sample SAMN12384728, study PRJNA508395) | human gut metagenome | isolation source: healthy gut H | host: Homo sapiens | reverse complement strand
GAACTTGGTAAGCCAGTTAATCCAAAGCTCCACTGCGGTATCTGCGGTGAGCACGGCGGCGACCCAACATCTGTTGAGTTCTGCAACAAGATCGGTCTTGACTATGTATCTTGCTCACCATTCAGAGTTCCAATCGCTAGACTTGCTGCTGCTCAGGCTGCTATTGCACAGAAGAAGTAATTCTTGCAAAGTTTAGGATATCTGAATAGATAACAAAAATTTCACCCCGTATCTTATGATACGGGGTGTTTTTGTGTGCGAACAAAAATAATAGAGGTCTGACGTTTGAGCCAGACCTCTATTTTGCTATGGATAATCACTTTTTCTTTATTTTTTTGTAGTCACGCTCTTTGAAACCGACCATGCACCGTAATATTTTGTGCCGTTCACTGCCGTGTAGGAACGGACACGAACGTAATATTTCTTGTTGCCTCTAAGTTTGGAAATTGTGGTCTTGTCGGTCTTGTTGTTTTTTTATGGTGACTTTCTTTGCGTTTGTAAACTTGGAGTTAGTCGCATACTGTATCTCATAGCCCGTTGCAGAGCCTTTTTGCGCCCAATCCACGAAAAATGCTTTGGATTTAGACGTAAGCTTTTGTATCTCCTGTTTGGCAGGGTTTATGGTAAAAGTCTTTGTGATAATGCCACCATATTTGCCTTTGCCTGTTATCTTGACAATTGCCTTGCCGATTTTTTTGTTGTTTGAGTAGGAAGTTGTGTAATCAGTTCCGTTTTTCAGGGCAGTGCCGTTGTATTTCACAGTAATGTTCTGTGTTATAGCCTTGCCTGTGTATGCCTTGGTGGAAATGCCAGAAACGGAAGCTTTTGTGATATCATATTTTGCGGTCTTTATGTTTTTTTATGTCAGACCATGGACCATAATAGGTCTTGCTTCCAACGTTTGTGTAGGAACGCACACGAACGTAGTAGGTCTTATCGGCTGTCAGACCACTTATTGTCAGGTTATCTGGCTTGTTGGCAGTGAGGTGTTTGAAATCCGCACCGCTCATGTTTGCACTGGCGGAATACTGAATGTCATAGCCTGTGGCAGAGCCTTTCTGCGCCCAATCCACAAAGAAGCCTTTGTATCTTGTTTCAAGCTTTTGTATGGTCTGCTTGGCAGGGATAATGTCAAAGCCTGCGGTATAACTGCCGTAGTAGTTGCCCATGCCTGAGATAGTGATGTTAGCGTGACCGATTTTAACATTGTTCGTGACTATCACACGATAGTCGATGTTCTGACGGAGAACTTTGCTTCCGTCCTTAATAGTGACTGTCGGAATAATTGCACTGCCTGTGTACTGTGCAGTGCTTGCATAGGAATAGCCTGATGTTGGAAGCTTTTTTGTGGTGACCTTTACAGTGCAGACGGCAGACCTTCCGTTAGGCAGGGAGGCTGTTATCTTTGCTGTGCCTTTGCCCGTGGCGATCACAATGCCGTCTTTTACTGTGGCAACGGCTGTGTTGGAGCTTTTCCATGTTACTGTCTGAGGAGTGCCTGAGGTCACGCTGGCTTTTAGGGTAATTCTGTCGCCGTATGTGACTTCTTTTGACGTGGAGTCAAGAGTTATCTGTGTATTGTCACTGCTGATAGGATAGCTTTTCAGGTCGGGCAGACTTGAAAGTGTCACGGCATAGTCGCTGTTATAGACCCTTTGCCACATACTTTTCTCGGTATATTTCTCAGAGCTTGATATGCAAAACTCACCGCTCCATGTGCCGAAATATGACCATGCGGTGTTTGCATCATTGTTAAGGTCGAAAAAGACAGCCATTTTCTGTAAGGGCAACTATTTTTCCGTTTGGTGAATAGTCTGTGGCTTCAAGATATTTTGAACTTTGGGCTGAATAATCTCTTGTGCCTGGGTAGATATCCTCTCCGATTATGTCAACATATTCGTCGCCAGGATACCAATTTGCCGCCTGACCATTCCATACCCATATGATATTGTCAAGCTTATATTCATTCGTGAGCTTGTCATATATTGCCTGCCAAAGCTTTTTGTAGGCTTCCGAGCCGTCTGCACCCCACCAGAACCAACCGCCGCTTGCCTCGTGGAGCGGTCTGAACAGTACCGAACGTCTGCGTCAGAAAGACGTTTGAGTTGTTTGGCGTCTGATCTCATCAACGTCGCTCATAAGAGTATTTCCGTTGTAGCCCTTTTGTCAGGGTCTGAGCCGTTCATTATTTTCCACCTGCCCGTGAGAACGCCTTTTCGAACTTTGAGCGGTCAACGTTTTGGACACGGCATGGTGTCATTTGAGCCGTTTACAGAAAGGTTGTTTATCTTATTCGAGCCTTCCCCCGCGGCTGTAAAGCTTTATTTTGTAGTATCCGCTTTCGCTGACTGTAACAGTCTGTGACCATGTGCAGCTTGAGTCTGAAAAACTAACTGACCTAGAGCCTGATGCGGAGCTGTCTGTTTGGATATAGGCAGAGCCACCTAAAGTGCCGTTTTCGGCTTCGTATTTAAGCGTCTGCTGTGCAAAAACAGAAAGCTGAGCCGAGCCTTGGTGAGCATTGCCACACTTAAAAATGCGGCTGCGACCTTTTTGATATTGAACTTCATAGATGTTTTTTCCTTGTTATATTATTTACTGATAAAGCTAAGAGCTTAAAAGCATACGTTTATTTTAGCATAATTTTTGTGAATTGTAAACAATATATCAAGGCTAATTATAAGATGATTTGTAAACTTTAATTTTGCTTATTTCATTAGCCAAATTTCGCAGACGTATTCGGAAGAGGATGAATAATCACCGTTAGGTTTTAGCTGGCTACGACACATATCATATATTGCGCAGCCGAAATATTTGTAATCCAGTCTTTGTGAATAAACTGTAAGTGTGCCTTCTTCATCAGTGAAAAGCTCGTTTGAAAAATTTACTTTTTGGCATACTCAAATACTTCATCATAGCTTTTACAGCAGTTCATTACATAGCTTACCCTTATAAATTCACTTCCGATGCAACACCAATGGTAGCTTGCAAGTCAATGGCTGCTCGTCAGACTTGGGGCTATAGGTGGCTAGAGCTGTGCGGCGACGTACAGTCCAGATAGATTATCGCACTCGACAAAACTCGGCTTATCGGTTCGGTCACATTTGCTCCGTCAGTTAAACTTTTTTAAGCTTAACTACGGGGCTTGTTTTTAATAATATATAAATTTGGTCATTTGTTTTGTGCATTATAAATAAATTTCTATAATTCCCCTTGTGATTTTACAGAAAATATGTTATAATGATACTGGACGTATTTATATAAGCAGAGGAGGGCTGTTTGTATGGAAATACCAGCTAAGACCTATAACGAAAAGTTCGAGAGCTTTTTGAAAATACTTGAAAGCGATGACAGATTTGATAATGTGTGCAAGAATTTTCTTGAAAGTATTTGCTCTGCACTTTATGTCAATGCGGCTACGGTAACAGTTTCAGGTTATGAAAACTCAGAACCTTTGAGTTATGAATTGATCGCTGATACACATAAATATACTGTATTTGCTTTGATAAAGAATTTAATAGAAATAGATACAATGCAATGAAAAAAGCACTTATGCAAACTGGTATCCACGTTGCGGATAAGGCTCATCCGAATGGAGATGCGGAGGAAATATCCCTGCGTGGGGTGGTGTATCCTTGTTCACTCACTTGTGCTGTCAAGGACACCAATAAGTATGTTGCATATTTCAATCTTTTGTCCTCTGATCCTGGGAGAGTATGATCCCCTGAGGAGATACAGCTAGCCTCACGTCTGACATATATACTTTCCGGCATGCTCCATACTAGGAGAGCGGCTGAACATGCAGAAAGCACTACTCGCACGCTTACTGATGTTATGGATAATATGAATTCCTATGTGCTTGCAGTGGCACAGGACAGTGGTGAGATAGTTTTTGCCAGCAAGAGCTTTGAACAGTATTTGGGGAAACTGGTCGGCAAAAAGGAAAGTGACGTTTTCAGCAAGACTTGGTGTGAGCTTCCTGCTCATAAGGAAGGAATGCTTTAAATGGCATGACGGCAGAACTATCAGACTTTGCACACTTAATGATATCTCAGAAAAGATAAATTATGAGAGGGTCATCGAAAAGCAGGTCTTTTACGATAACCTCACAGGTCTTCCTAACAGATTAAGTCTTGATAAGAGTATACAGGGCATTATTGAAAGCGATGAGAACAGCACTGTTATGCTCATTGACCTTGATAATTTCAAAAACATAAATGACAGCTATGCCACAATAATGGTGACCGACTTCTTAAAGAGATAGGTAAATTCTTTGAGGATTTTGCCCAGAAGAATAAAAAGCTGAGCGTTTTTAGATTTGGCAGCGATGAGTTCGTTGTGCTTCTGAGAGATCAGGATCAGACCGAGATCGACGAGATATGCAAGATCATACATGATAAGTTCAACACAGAGTGGCAGATAGCTAACAGCACTTGCTATTGCACTTGTTCAATGGGCGTTGCGAAGTTCCCGAAGCTTGACGATACTGTAAACACAGTTCTTAAAAGGATCGACCTTGCCATTTCATATGCGAAAAAGCAGGGCAAGAATTGCACTATAAATTATAACGAAACTATCGGCAGGATACTTTCAAGGCAGATCGAACTTGAAAGGCTCATGCACAAGGATATCACAAACGGCTTTGCACATTTCACGGCGTACTATCAGCCTATATTCAGCAGCTCCGAAAAGAAGCTTGTGGGCTGTGAAGCGCTTATGAGGTGGAATCCACCTGAGTTCGGTCAGGTTTCCCCTGCCGAATTTATCCCTATGGCGGAAAGACTTGGCTATATCAATCTCTTGGGCGAGAACATGATAAGGATCGCAGGCAGACAGTGCAAAAAGTGGGCTGACGCAGGGCTTGATTTGAGAATGAACATTAATCTGTCTGTAGGTCAGATAATTGAGCCTGATTTCCTTGACAAGATAGACACACTTTTTTTTGAAACAGGCGCACCCCCTGAGAAGATATGTTTTGAGGTCACAGAAAGTCTTGCTATCCATGATATGGAAAAGATGAAGGAGCTTTTGAAGCATATAACAGACAAGGGCGTGAAGATAGCACTGGACGATTTCGGAACAGGATATTCTTCGCTTAACTGCATAAAGGAAATGCCTCTGAATACCATTAAAATAGACAAGTCGTTTATTGATGATATTGCAAAAAATCCTGACACTGCGGTGTTTGTTAAAATGATAGTTAATCTTTCTCACGACCTGCATATAGCAGTTTGCGCAGAGGGTGTTGAGGAACAGGTGCAGTTCGATATCCTTAGAGATCTGGAAACTGACGTTATACAAGGCTATTATTTCGGCAGACCTATGCCGTCAGACAAGTTTGAGGAGAAGTTCCTTAGCGAGAAACGCCAGTCAGTAAAATAAGTCGCCAAAAAAAGAAAGTTCGACCGTCGGGCGTAATACTCGGCGGTCTTATAAATATGTAAAAATCAAAATAAAGGGGAAAGCTTATGAGTGATGAGAAAAAGACGTAAACAGCCAGCAGGAGAATGTGGGCAAAAAGGGCATAAACAAAAAGCTTATTATCGCTTTTGCAGGCATGGGCGCTGTTATAGTGGGGCTTGTTATTGCACTGATACTGGTGGCAACATCGGGTAAAAAAGACGTGGACAGCTCGGCTTCAAAGGAGGAGAGCAGTTCTGCAGTGGCTTCAGAAACCGATGACACCAGTGAGGAGGACTCTGTGGCTGATGAAAGCGAGGACGAGCCTGATGCTGAGGAGGAAAGCTCTCAGGAAAGCAAGGACGATAAAAAGGAAAAGGGCTTTATCATTTCCTATTCAGGGGACAACAGTTGGCAGGACGGCGACAAGGTCATGACGGGCATGGAGATAGGCATTGAGAACAACTCCGATGAAGCCCTCAAGGAGTGGACGCTGGAGCTTGAAATAGACCAGCTCAAAAGCTGTGACGGCTGGAACGGCAACTTTAAGGTCAAGGGCAACAAACTCACGGTCACGAATGTTGATTACAATGGCGAGATCGCAAAGGGCGGTTCGACCTCTATCGGCTGTAATATCGGAACTGGAACAAAGCTCAATGTTAAGTCTGCAAAGCTAAACGGTGTGGAGTGTACTGTTAAAAAGGGCAAGGTATCACAGAATAATAACAATAACAACAATAATCAGAATAATGACAAAAAGGTCACGGAAAAGGACGTTAAAAAGCTTCTAAAGCGTACCTCAAAGGCTAAACAGGGTGATGATTGGCTACACACAGACGGAAGCAAGATACTTGATAAGGACGGCAAAGAGGTTTGGCTCACGGGCGTGAACTGGTTTGGCTACAACACAGGCACTAACACCTTTGACGGACTTTGGAACAGCGAGCTTGTGTCATCGGTGGAGGCTATTGCAGACCACGGTTTCAATCTTATAAGAGTGCCTATGTCAGCGGAGCTTATCAACCAGTGGTCGGAGGGTGAATATCCAAAGGCGAACTACAATAACGCATACAATGAAGAGCTGAACTCTATGAACAGCCTTGAGATATTTGATTATTTTCTCAAGCTTGCGGAGGAAAACGGTCTTAAAGTAATGCCTGATATCCATTCAGCGGAAACCAATGCCAGCGGTCATACTGTAAATCTGTGGTATACTGACAAGGTCACTGTAAAGAACTATTACCATGCTTTGGAGTGGCTTGCCGACAGATATAAGGACAATGACACTATCGTTGCATTTGACCTGAAAAACGAGCCCCACGGCAAGCCTAACGAGGGTGACGCTGCGGCGATATGGAATGATTCAAAGGACGCAAACAACTGGAAGTATGTGGCTGAAACGGCAGCGAGCAAGGTGCTTGCGAAAAATCCTAATGTGCTTATAATGGTCGAGGGTATCGAAATATACCCTAAGAACATCAAGAAAAATGGGGATTATTCCTCCACCAACAGTGATGATTACTATTTCAACTGGTGGGGCGGAAATCTCAGGGGCGTAAAGGACTATCCTATCGACCTTGGCAAATATCAGGATAAGCTTGTTTACTCGCCGCACGACTATGGTCCGACAGTTTATCAGCAGCCTTGGTTCGAGGGGGACTACACATACAAGAGCCTTATGAAAGATTGCTGGAAAGACAACTGGTTCTACATTCAGGAGCAGGATATCGCACCGCTTCTTATAGGCGAGTGGGGTGGTTTTTTTATGACAGAGCCTAACCTAACTTGGATGACCTACATGAGAAAGCTCATAAAGGACAATCATGTAAATCACACTTTCTGGTGCTTCAATGCAAACTCAGGTGACACGGGCGGACTTGTAAAGGACGATTTTGTTACATGGGACGAGGAAAAGTATGATTTTGTCAAGGAAGTTCTTTGGCAGGAGGGAGGCAAGTTCGTTGGACTTGACCACGCTATCCCGCTTGGAGATAATGGTATAACTTTGAAAAAGGCAAAGGGTCTTTGATATCACGTATAAAAATAGCGGACGAAGTTTTCGGGCTTCGTCCGCTTTTGTATTGTATTTTTATCGCTGGTCGCCCATAAAGAACAGAGCGAGAGTTCCAGGCCCTGAGTGTGAGCCTATAACAGCACCTGTGTAGCAGATATGCACAGTGGTCTTCTTGCCAAGCTTTTTTTCGCATAAGGTCGGCTGCATATTCAGCGTCTGAAAGGCAGTCGCCATGGCAGACGGCTACTGTGGAATTATCCCAATTTCCCATGCGTTCGCACATCATATCCACAAGCTTTTCAATGGATTGCTTTCTGCCTCGTATCTTTCCAACTGGGATAAGATGTCCCTCGTTGTCAACGTGGAGAAGCGGTTTAATGCCAAGAATAGAGCCTGCTATGGCGGCGGTCTTTGATGCTCTGCCACCTCGGTGGAGATATTTCAGGTCATCAACTGTGAAAACATGGCATAGGTGAAGCCTGTTGTCAGTGATCCACTGGGCAAGCTCGTCAATGGAAAGACCCTGCTTTTTCGTCAGCCTTTATGAGCAAAAGAGCCTTCGCCTGTTGAAGCACAGAGGGAGTCTATGCAGATTATCTTGCCTTCTGGGTATTTTTCCATTACGCTATCTCTTGCAATGCAGGAAGTGTTGAAGCTTCCGCTAAGACCTGACGAAAATCCAAGATAAAGCACGTCATAGCCTGCGGCAAGTTCCTTTTCAAAAGCCTGTTCATAGTCGGAGATACCTATTTGCGATGTTTTCGTTATTGCTCCGTTTCGCATTTCAGAATAAAACTCAGGCAGAGTCATGTCATTCTTGCTCTTTACAACACCGTTTACTTCAAAAGATAATTCCAGAAGCGTCACGTCCATATTTTTTAATATATCCTCCGACAGATCGCAGGTGGAGTCGGAATATAGCTTGTATTTTCTGTCAGACATTTTTATCCTCCTTTTTGCCGTTTGGGCAACAATATATAAAAATATTATAACATATGGGCGGGCTTTTGTAAAATATCCCTCAATTATGCTTTGTAAAATTTCTATGAACACAGTTGCCTGCGGTGCTGTGCGACAGTTAAGGTGTTTTCAGATACACAAACAGAAAAGTCACGGCAGGCGGAGGAGATAAGCATATCGCTTATGTGATTTTCTATGAGGGCGGTAATTATGTGGCGTATCTCTCGTGCAGAGCCGCTTTTTGAAAGTGCCTGCTTTGCGATAAAAGGGTATACCTCTGGCTGACAGGCGAGTGTACAGCCAAGCTCGGAGAGCCTTTTTTCAAGGGCGGATATTTCAAGGCGTGTAATGCTTTCCATATCGGCAATGGTAAGGTCGTTAAAAACTATCACCTCGTCTATCCTGCCTAAAAGCTCGGGAGACATAAAGCTTTTAAGCTCTGAGAGCATGGCTTTTTTTCTTGGCTTCGCCATTTGACTTGCTGTTTGAAAAGCCCACGGTCTTGGTTTCGGCAAGATTTTTTACGCCGATATTCGAGGTCATTATTATAAGGACATTGGAGAATGAAACTGTCCTGCCAGCGGAGTCGGTAAGACAGCCGTCTTCAAGTATCTGCAAAAGCAGATTGTAGATGTCAGGGTGAGCCTTTTCTATCTCGTCAAGAAGAAGAACGCAGTAGGGCTTGCGGCGTATCTGTTCCGTGAGCCTGCCGCCCTCGTCAAAGCCTACATATCCAGGGGGCGAGCCTATGAGCTTTGAAACGCTGTGGCGCTCCATATATTCCGACATATCGAGCTTTATAATGGCGTTATCTCTGCCAAAAAGCGTTTTGGCAAGATCTTTTGCAAGCTGGCTCTTGCCCACTCCCGTTGACCCTAAGAAAATAAAGCTTCCCATGGGGCGGTCGCTGCCCTTTAGTCCTGCACGACAGCGGCGGACGGCAGAGCAGAGTGACTTTATAGCCGTCTGCTGTCCAACAATGCTTTCGCTTAGCTTATCTTCAAGCCCTGTGAGCCTTGCGGCTTCGTCCTGTCCGATATCGGCGCAGTTTATGCCTGTGAGCGATGAAATAACGCTGTCAATGTGCCTTTTTTTTCAAGTGGTATGCGCTTTGGGCGGCACTCTGTTATGGCGGTGAGATATTCGTCACGGGTGAGCTTGCCTTTCACATAATCGTTGAAAGCATCTGATATTTTCTCACCAGAATTATTTTCACTTTGCTCTATGACCGCACAGGCACAGGCTTCGTCAAGGATATCAATTGCTTTGTCAGGAAAAAAATCTGTCGGTGACATACCTTGCGGCAAGCTTAACTGCATATGGTATAAGGTCAGGGGAGATGTCAACGCTGTGGTGCTGTTCATATTTGTCTATAAGACCGCTGAGGATACGGCAGGTAGGGCTTTGATCAGGCTCATCTATCTTTACTTTCTGAAAGCGTCGCTCCATAGCTGAGTCTTTTTCAATATTTTTGCGGTATTCCTCAAAAGTCGTTGCGCCTTTGGGCTGTAGACCGCCCCTTGCAAGCTGTGGTTTCAGGATATTTGCAGCGTCTATTGCACCCTCTGCCGCTCCTGCACCCATTATGTTGTGAAGCTCATCAATGAAAAGTATCACATTTCCAGCCTTTGCGGCTTCGTCCATACAGCTTTTCAATCGCTCCTCAAAGTCCCCACGATATTTTGCTCCTGCAAGGAGGGCAGTTATATCAAGGGAGAAGATCCGCTTTGAGGACAACGCAGACGGCACTTCTCCAAGCATGACCTTTCTCGCAAGCCCCTCCACAACAGCGGTCTTTCCCACACCTGCCTCACCTACAAGGCAGGGATTGTTCTTTGTGCGGCGGCAGAGTATCTCCATGATACGTTCTGTTTCAGCTTCTCTGCCTATGCAGGGGTCGAATTTTTCACACTCGCTTTTGCGTGTAAGCTCTCTGCCGTAGCGTTCAAGGGTCTTTAGCTTGGGATAATTTCTGTCTGAAAAAATATTAGGCTCGTTGCCTGACAATGAGCAATCGTTGTACATCTTGTTGCAGTTCACCCCTAACTGCTGCAATATCTCAAAGGCACAGCAATCACTGCGGCGGAGTATCATAGCAAGAATGTATTCCGTTCCTGCGATACCGCCACCCATGCTCTCGCACAGCCTTTTTGCGCCTTTTAAAACAGCGGCAGCGTTAGGAGTGATGTCATTTTTCGTAAGACGGCATGGCGTGCCTCTGCCTATGATGTATTCTATCTGCTCCTCTATCCTTTGAGCCGTGACCTCGTGGCGCAGAAGCACTGCACAGGCTGTGGAGTCCTCCTCATAGGCGGCAGAGAGCAGGATATGCTCAGTGCCGATATAAGTATGCCCCCAGCTTCCTGCCAAAGTGACGGCATTTTTCACAAGCTCTCTTGCCCTTGGTGTAAAGCTGTCGCTATCAAAAAACTGTTCGTTCATAAAATTCACCCCTTAAAATGTTTAAGACAAAGCTTTGTCTTAGCTACATTCTTGACAGTTTTGCGTCTTGTTATTCTCGCATTTTTATCGCTTTTATATTCTTATGCACAGGACAAATTCTCCTTGCAGATTTTTTTGTAACACATTTTTCTCTGCGTCATAAACTGTAATATAAAGCAACGGAGCAAAGCTTCAGCTTTATAAATCTTAATAAAAAAGGAGATTTCATTTATGAACGGTTGTGGATTTGGCGGTTGTTGGTGGATCATTATCCTTATTCTCATATTCTGCTGTGGCTGCGGCGGTTACGGAAATGGCTGTGGCGGTTGCGGAAACGGCTGCGGTGGTTGTGGCTGCGACAATGGTTGCGGCGGCTGCGGATGCTGATCTGACGGCAAATAAAAGACGGCGGAGCATTACGCTTCGCCGCTTTTTTTATTTATCTTCTTTTTCCAAACGCTTTTCAAGGCGTTTAACAATAGTTTTCAGTGCTTTTATGCGGGCGTATTTTTTATCGTTGCCCTCAAGTATCGTCCATGGTGCTATATCTGTGGAGGTAAGTGTTATCATGCGGTCTTATCTTCCAACGCTTTTCAGGCGTGTTCTCACGCTCGTTAAACCGGCGGAGCTGTTCGTCTTTATCAACATTCACCCAGAATTTTATTATCTCTGCGCCCCAATCATGAAGCTGGCTTTCAAACTCGTTTATCTCACGATAAGCCATGTTCACACGTTCTTCGGGGGTGAGCTTTTCGATAGGCTCGACCATTACTCTGCCATACCATGTGCGGTCAAAGATAGTAAAGTGACCATTCTTTTCAAGACGTGTCCAGAAACGCCATAGATAGTGCCTTGCAAGCTCTGACGGTTCGGGTGCAGCGATAGGGTGAACTTCATAGCCCCTTGGATCAAGGGCAGCCGCAATGCGCTTGATATTTCCGCCTTTTCCTGCTGCATCCCAGCCTTCATAGCATATTATAACAGGTATCTTCTTCTGATAGCAGAGATTTTGCAGCTTGAAAAGCTTGTCCTGATATTTTTTCAGCTTTTTCTCATATTCCGCTTCGTCAAGTGACTTGTTCATATCCACTTCTGCAAGAGCAGGCATTTCAATAGTTTTATATTCAGGATAATTGTATCCGCAGGTGTCGAACTGTGGTTCGGGAATATAATGTTCGCCTTTCTCCTTGGCGGAAACTGCAGTGCTTACTGCCTTTGTGACCGCTGTCAGCACTTCAAGCTCAGCAGAGGCACGTTCATTTGCCCCAACGCAAGTCCACGGAGCAAATGCCGTGTTTGTGCTTTCAAGCATTTTGTCATATCTGCGGAAAAACTTATCGTATTTTTCCATGTTCTTTATATCGTGGCTTTCCACACGCCAGCTTGTAACAGAGGAGTTCTCCAGCTTTTCGATACGCTTTTTCTGCTCGTCTTCGGTAACGTGCAGGAAAATTTTCACGATAACATATCCGTCATCTGTAAGCTGCCTTTCAAAGGTGCAGATATCTTCAAGACGTGTGTCCCTTGTTTCCTTGTCTATCTCACCGTACATAAAGGCGTTCACAGTGTCACGATACCAGCTTCGGTCAAGGATAAGAAACTCACCTTTTTTCGGCAGCGTCTGCCAGTAACGCCACAGCCATGGCATACGCTTTTCCTGCTCATTCGGTGCACGATAGGAAACCACCTTGTAAAAACGTGGGTCAAGAGAGCGTATGGGCTTTGCTATCATCGAGCCTTTGCCTGCGGCAGACCAGCCGTCAAATGTGATTATAACAGGCATTCCTGCGGTCTTTATTTTGTTTTCAAGCAGGGTGAGCTGTTCTCTCAGCCCTTTTAGCTGTTCGGATATCTCTGATTTTTCTGTGTTTTTCTGTATGATCTTTTCAAGCATTGCTATCTCTCCTCTTTCCACTAAATTGTTATTATCACAACTTAATTTATTCGATTTATGTATATTATACACATTTTATCTTTAATTGTATATAGACATTTTTCATGAAAATGCTATCTCTTTTTTGTTAATACGGAGTTAATATTATTGGGTTATACTAATATGATATAAAATATCTCGCAAAGGACGGCAGTGATATGTCAAAAAAAGACGAAAAGGACATTAATATATCAAGGCTTGACAAAAGTCTGGAGGGTCAGGGTCTGTTGGAGGACGCTGATGACGCAGAGTATGAGCGCACGCTGGCTCAGCAAAGGCGTGAGGCTGAGGAGCGTGAAAGGCAGGTTTTAGAGCAGGCGGAAGCTGAAAGACGTGAGCGTGAACGTCAGGAAGAAAAGGAACGTGAACGCAGGCTTGCTCAGGAGCGTATCGAGCTTATGAAGCTCAAAAGCGGAGTTATTGACGAAAGCGAGTCTTCCATAAAGGAAGAGCATGACCAGATAAGAGAGCTTCACGGCTTTGAAAAGGTGCAGAATTTCTTTTATCACAACAAGGTGTGGATAATCTTTACAATATTTATCATAGCGGTGGCGGCATTTATTTTTATTGACGCTGCAAGGCGTGAAAAGGCTGACCTGACAGTGCTTATGATCGCAAACAACGGCTTGGAAACACGTCAGGAGGAACTGGAGGAGTTCTTTGAAAAATACACGGACGATCTTGACGGCAATGGTTATGTCCATGTTGAAGTCATTATGATTCCGCTAAATTCTCACAGCGACGATTATCAGCAGCAGAACGTGAACAGCACTAAGTTCTTGGCACAGCTTCAGGGGGGCGAGTCTATACTTGTTATAACAGACTCAAACACTGACGAGGAGTTCAAGTCAATAATGACTCCTGAGTTGCCAAAGGAATTTCCAAACAACAAGTATGTTGATGATATGGGCATGAGCTGGAACATGGAGGTCATGGCAAAGGAGCTTAACTTCGAGAATATGCCGAATGATATCCACCTTTCAATGAGAACGCCAGTTAAGACTTTGGGCGACTCTAAGGAAACTATGCAGGAGAATTATGATAAGGCGTTCAAAGTTTTCAAACGCATAGTTGACGATATGACTGAGAAAGCCGTAGAGGCAGGAGATAAGGGTCTTACAACTGAGCCTGTCCACTATGATGACAGCAGTTTGGAAAGCTCTGATAGCACAGAAAGCTCAGAAAATAAGTAACGGATATTTGGCTGTAGGGGACGGCGTTCTCGACGTCCCGTATGACAAAGTAAAGAATAGCGGACAACCACTTTCCCGTGGCTGTCCGCTTTGTGTTTGTATCAGTATTGATAATCATAATTTGTGTTGTCCTGATAATAGCCGTCCGCCTGACTTGATTGTGTGTCGGAAGTGTTCAGGCTTGAACAGTTCTGATCTTCGGCATATTTGTAATCAGAGGTGACACCAAGATATTCTTCAAGGCAAAGTCCGCTCTTTGTTACCGCCTGGGCTTTTTCCTTGCCAAGATAGCGAATATGCCACGGCTCGTACACATATCCTGTTTTGTCCTCTTTTCCCTCAGGGTATCGGATAATAAAGCCATACTCAGCACAATGCTCGGCGAGCCAGTTTGCCTCAGGAGTGCCTGCAAAGCTGTCCTCGGTGGTGTTAACATCAAAGGTCAGACCCGTCTGATGTTCTGTCCCGGACGGGAAGATACCTCGTCTGCGGCTTCTGTGCCACGCTCTGCGGCATAGGAGTTATAAAGAGATTCCTGATCCTGATATGAGCGATAGCTTGAATTTACAAAGAGTGTTATGCCGTCCTGAGCCGCGGCAGCTGCCATATCGTCAAAGGCTTTTTGTGCCACTGTGCTCACACACGGAGCGTAATCTGATGGCAGGGAGTAGGTCTTGTTTACGATAAGAATGCCGTCAACAAAGGTCATGCCGTTTGACTGCTCTATCTTATGCTTTGTTTCTTCTGCTTTGCTGTTGTCGGAGGTTTTCTTTTTGGTGGTGGTCTTTGCTTCCGCCTGCTTTGTGCTTTCGGTCTGTGATGATGAATCAGCAGCAGGCTTGTTGTCTGACTTTCCACCACAGGCTTTCACTATCACAAAAATTATCACCAAAAAGAATTGCTATGGCAATGATACGGTTTTTCATAACACGCCTGTGTTCTCTTTGCACGCCTTTCGGCACGGCGTTTTCCATTTCAATGCGCATTCTTTCGTATTCTTCATAACGATAAGCGCTGTATTCGTCAGGCTGGTACCATTAGTGCCTTGGGATAAATTCTCGTTGTTAGTCTGATTATTCATAAATATCCTCTTTTTTGTAATTTGTTTTTACGTTTTGTGTTGCCTTTATTATATCACAATCGCATAAAATATTCAAGTCGGATATTGTCGGCTTATTTCATAACATAAACATAGCATTGATATAGCGGCATAGATTCGTATTCATCTTTATCTGGGTCATTCCACATATGGTCTTTTCTTTTCCTGAACTATATCATCATGGAAAAAGCAAACACCAAGATATGTGTAATCTTCCAAGCCGTTGATCAGATTGTCACCGTAAGAGAGACCGAAGCTTGCATTATTTTTTAACCAAGTAAAAAGCTCTGTGTATGCCTCGTCATAGTCTGAAACACAGCTGTTGTTTGCTGTGAATTGTCGTATTTTGCTGTTGTTAGGCAGACCGACCTCAGAGAGATGTTCGTATACGTTGCCAATGCCTTGGGATTCTTCCGCAATTCGTCATGGACATTTTTTTTTCATATTTTAATTTTCTCAGAAGCACTGCCAGAGAATAGAGATCCGTTCTTGCGTCAGATTGCTGCATACCGAATTGTTCAGGTGCGGCAAAGCCTACAGTTCCCAAAGTCTGGGTGTGAGAGCGTTGATTAGATTTATAAATTTTAGAAATATCAAAATCTATAATCTTGACATTATTGTCGTCACATATTATAATATTATCAGGCTTTATATCACGGTGAACGATGCCGCTGTTGTGAAGAGCATACAATCCCTGGCATATGGAGCAGGTAATGTTCAGGGCATCGTGTTCTGCTAGTGTTTCGCCGTTTGCATAATCCGTAAGAGTCATGCCGTCGCAGAATTCTTCATAGATAGTATACGCTTCAGTGCTTTCGGAGATCTCGTAGATACGGCAAAGATATGGATTATTTATCAATGCGAGCCTTTGATATACAGAAACGTCAGCAGGCTTATAGATAATGTGCCGCACCATTTTTACACCTGTGTCACTCTCTAAAATGACTTTTTCGTGCTTGCTGTTTTTAAATAAATAGTTTTTGCAGTCGAACATTTTGTCGATCTGTTCTGTTTCAAAATCATATAAGCTTTTTTGTGACATATTTCTCATCTCCAATGTAAAAATGTAAAAAAATAAATTATTATAGGAAGGAACTGGTGACATGAAAAAAACAACACAGCTTATGGAGGAGCTAAATGGAAGCGATGATATCAACAGTTTTCTAAGCAACAATAAGGATTCTCTTGACAGACAGGATTTTGCACGTTATCTTTGTGAGCTTGTGAAAAAGAAAAAGATGACAAAGATAGAGGTCATAAGAATATCCCAGCTAAATCAAATATATGGATATCAGATTTTTGCAGGAGCAAGACTTCCAAGCAAGGATAAGATAATCGCTATCGCACTTGCAATGAAGCTTGATGTTGATACCGTTCAGCGACTTCTGACCCTTGCGGGTGAAGCTCAGCTTTATCCTAAAAACACCCGTGATTGCATACTCATTGACGCAATAAATAAAGGCTATGATGTGGCAAAGCTCAACAAAGTGCTTTTTGAAAATGGTTCACAGTGCCTTAAATAACGATCGTTTCATAAAGCAGCTCTGGTTCTTCGGAGCTGCTTTTTATTATCGTAACAAATATTATATCACATTTTGACAAGGTTTTCAAGAGTTGTCAGGACATAAAAACACGCCGCAGAAAATTTCCGCAGCGTGTTTCTCACTATTTAACTCTTATGGAACGAGAGTTGTAGTTGTTGTCTTATCCTTTGCAGATGTAGTTGTTTCTGCTACAGAAGAATCGGTCTTTGCTGTTGTTGTGGTAGTAGTTGTTGCTTCGCTTGCTGCAGCCGATGAAGAATCGTCAGTTGCAGGCTTTGAAGCCGCACCAGCCTTAGTTGTTGTGTAACCCTCGGCTTCAATTACCTTCTTCTTGAAATCTGCTTCTTTGTTGTAGTAAGATGATGAGAAGTAAGGCTCTTCAGTAAATGTTTCACCTGTTGCAACGATATTTGAGCAGTAGATCGAAGCATAGAATGAAACTGCCTTTTTTCTCCTTATCTGTCTTTACAGTTATCTTGTAAAGATTGTAGAGTGCATTTGTGTTTTCCCAAGAATCATAATTCTTCTTGTTTGTGAATGCAACATAAGTGTCAACGTAATCAAAAGACTCGATAGATGTTACCTTGCCGTCAAAGTCAGCAGGATATGGAGCGTAATGACCCTTTATATCCTTTTCTCATGTCTTCGATCTTGTCGTCGATAAGTGACTGATAGCTATCCATTGCAGCCTTGGCGTTGTCAGCTGTTACATATGCAGGGAATGTTTCGTCAACTGTTATTTCCTTAACATAAACAGTGTCACCCCAATCGTTTGTTTCAGTTTTGCCGGAAAGTGTGATACCGTTTCTTGCAAGTGAGGAATAAGGGCTGCAAGTTACCTTGAATGTGCCGCCGATGCCAATATAATCATCGCATGATACTGAGTAAGAAACATTGTCCTTAGACCCTCAACAGTGAAATCCTTTGTTACCTTGCCGTCCTTAACGTCGGCTGTCTTGTATGTATAATACTTGTCGTCATATTCAAACCAAGTCATGTCACCGCTTTCTTCTGCGCCATAAACGTCTATGTTAGCTGTAACAGTGTACTTGTCGCCGTTTTTTAGATCTGACTTGTAGTCATAATCATAGTAGATAAATGGATATGCTGAGTCATATGAAACGTCAGCAGAGCCGTTGCCGTCAAAGCCTGAGAACTTGACCTCAACGCCCTTGAAGAAGTCGATCTCCTCACCATTTTTAAGATCCTTTACAGTTACCTCAAACTCAGTGTTCTTTAGCTTTATGTTCTTGTCCTTGAGAGAATCCTCGTTGTACTTTACGGTGCATTTTACCTTGTCACCGTTTTTAAGATTCTTGTTTGCTTTCTTATCAAAAGTGATCTTCAGCTTATACTCGCCATCGCTATTTGTTTTGAGAAGGGCATTTCTCATCTTCTTAGCTTCTGTAAAATCATCAGCTTTGTTAAATGCTTTTGTAAGAGTTTTCTTGTCAAGTGCAAAATACTTGCTTACCTTTGATGACTTGTCAGATGAGCTTGCATAGTCGGAAAGATCATCAAGATCGCCAAGGTCAAGATCTGTCTCGTCAGCAAGGTCGCCGAGAGCGCTTGTAGCGTCTGCCATTGAATAGTAGCTCTTGTCATAGCAGTTAAGCTCTGCCTCAACATAGCCACAGCCGTCAATGCCCTTAAATTCAAACTTGAAAAGATCCTTTGCGTCGATCACCTGATATTTAAGAATGTTGCACAGAATGATGATCGCAACGATAACAACGATAAGAGCTGCAGCAGCGATAAGTGTTATCTTCTTATGACCCTTTACCCATTCGCCAAGCTTAGCAAAAGGATTTGGCTTTGCAGCTGCAGGAGCTGCTGCCTGAGCGTAGTTGTTTGCTGGTTGCATACTGCTGGTCATACTGAGGAGCCTGCTGCTGTACAGGCTGAGTCTGCTGAACGGGTGCCTGAGCAGGTGCTGCCTGCTGTGTGGAAATGCCTGCTTCGGCTTCCATTTCGGCGACAGACGCACCGCAGCCGCCACAGAATTTTTCTTCTGGACCTATTGGCGCTCCGCACTTAGCACAAAACTTGATAGTGTTCATTTCATACCTCCATTGATACTTCTTTTCTAAACAGGATAAAATTTTTTATCCTATTCATACATTCTAAGTATAATATTAGCAGAAAGAAAAGTCAAGAAAAAACTCGTTGAAACCGCCTTGTTCTGTATGATTTTTGTAGATTTGTACAATAACGCAAGAAAAAATCATACACTTTGATAACGTTTTAGACACAATTTTTCTACATTAAAAAACCGAATATAAATGAGGATACTGAGTGTGGTATATCTTCTCTGTCCATGAGCGTATGCTCTCGCACTCTGACAAAAATTCCTCAGAGCCCTTTTCCAATAGGGCTGGGAGCTTTGCCACTGCATAGGAGATATCATCAAGTGTGCAGGATTGTGCTATATATGATATTCTTACATAATATTTATTCCAGGCATTTTCGAGTTCTTCGAGCCGTTGGGCTGTGTCGCTGTCATCATTTCTGTAGCTGTTTTCAGCGGCGTTCACAAGGCTTATGAACTTATCGTTTTCTTTTTTTACCGCAAATACGGAGAACACTGACATGGCGGCTATGACAGTGAGGATAATAATGCAGGCGGTCAATCTTTTCATTGTGATTGCTCCTTTATACTTTTTTTTTCTTGCCCTTGTCTTTTCTTATGGCAACTATCTGCCCTGAGGGGTCAGCGGTGCAGATGTAAACATCTTTCAGGGGCATACCCTTTTCTCCTAGCTTTTTCATGAGCCACTTTTCGTCCTTGCCGATAAGACCAAGGGCGGAGTATATTATCCTTCCGTTGTCGACAACGAGCTGTGGAGGGTCGGTCTGAGATCCTGCCCATTCCGCCATTGTTCACAGGTCTAAACTGTGCTTTCTGATAGACCGATATCTTGCCTGTTGTTTCCACCACCGCAAGCTGTACCTCGTTTATATCGAATATACCCATGCTTCTTAGGGACTCCAAAAGATCGTCTGCAGAAAAACGCAGGTCTTTGAGCTGTTTTTGATCTATGATCCCACGGGTTACGACTATTTTCGGAGAGCCGCATATGAGCTTTCTAAGCCCTCTGAATTTAAGCGAGCAGTGAGAGAGTATAACGTCAAGGCACACCAGCGTGAATATAGGCACTATGCCCATTGACATTGGTATAGTCATATCCTCGATAGGCAGGGTGGCGATGTTTGAAAGCAGAAGCGTTATAACAAGCTCCGAGGGCTGTAATTCGCCTATCTGCCTTTTGCCCATAAGGCGTATGCTTATGACAATGAGTATATAAAGTATTACGGCTCTGAAAAAAACTATCAGCATTTTGTTTTCCTCCAATATGGTCTATTTTTTGCAGCTTTAATGCAGAATATTCTGATAACAGCCGCAGATAATAAATACAACAAAATTTCATGTAGGAGAAACAAAATGAATACACCCGATTTCAGAAACTACAAAAACGCTGAGATAGATAAGACCATTGACGCCGCCATGACTTCCCTTCGCACCATAACAGGCAATTCAATGGATCTTAACATAATGAATGTGAAGATATGCTCCGTAAGCTGTGCGTTGGTATCCATAGAGGGAATGATCTCAACGAGCGCAATGTCAGAGCTTATTTTCAGACCTATAATGGAGCTTTCTGCACAAAAAGTCAAAGGGCAATGCAGAGCAGGTATTCGACTTCCTGACAAAAGAAAGCCTGCTTGCCGCCGAGAGAAAAACGGTCTTTAATTATGGTGACGTCATACAGTTTTTGTTTTCGGGCTTTGCGGTCATATTTGTGGAGGGGCTTTCAAAGGCTGTTGTTTACGGTATCCAAGGTTACGACAAGACTATAATGTGCGCACAGGATTCTTTTACGGAAACAATAAGAACTAATATTTCTCTTGTGCGCCGACGAATGAAAACACCATCGCTGCGGTTTGAGATGATGCAGATAGGAAAGCGTTCTTCCACCGACGTGTGCATGGTCTACATGAGCGACCGGGCAAGCTCAGACGCTGTGGACAGGCTGAGAAAACAGCTCAAAGGCATAAAGCTAGATACTGTTCTCACAAGCGGATATATCGAACCTTTTATCGACGAAGGCTTCGGTTCGTCAGTGTTTTCACAAATGGCTTATTCCGAAAGACCAGATATGATATGCACAAGGCTAAATCAGGGCAGGATATGCGTTTTTGTGGACGGCACGCCATTTGTGCTTATCTGCCCATCGCTTTTTGCGGAAAATTTTCAGACCATGGACGATTTTACGGAAAAAGCCTTTTTACGTCACCTTTATGCGGTGGCTGAAATATATTGCGTTCTTTCTAGCGGTGGCTTTTCCTGGTCTGTATGTTGCACTGGCGAGCTTTCACCCTGAGGTCTTCACATTGAAGCTTCTTCTGAATCTTGCAGTTTCAGAGGAGTCAACGCCTTATCCGTTGACAGTGGAGGTGCTTGTGCTAATGCTTCTATTTGAGATAATGAAAGAAGCAGGCTTGCGGCTTCCAAAGCCTGTGGGAAGCACTGTTTCTATAGTGGGCGGTCTTATCATAGGCGACGCTGCCGTAAAAAGCGGACTTGTGTCCGCCCCTCTGCTTATAGTGGTGGGGGGATAACCACAACATCATCGTTCGTTATACCGAGCCTTTATCAGCAGACGGCTATATTAAGGCTAGTGTATATCCTGGTGGGCGGCGGCTCGGGGCTTTATGGCATTGCACTTTGCACTGGGGACAGTGCTTTTTTTGTACTTTTTCTCTTTGTGACATCTATCCTTGTTATAAGCTCTCTTGAAGATTTCACATTCGTTGATTTTCACCTTGCGGAAAGAAAGGAAAAGGCATTTTTCATTCTGCTGTCAGCGAGCTTGCAAGAAGCTCTTATCTTGCAGTGATAGTTTTTCTTTTTACCCTCAACAAAGGGCAATGCAGCAAAAACGTCTGTGTATTTTCTGCTCACAAGGCTTGCCCTTGTTGAAATAGTCTTAGGCTTTATCACAATGATACTTGAGATTACACTCTTCTTGCAAAACTGCCATTCTTCGCACTTGCGGCATTTTCACGCACTGCCATAATAGAACGCTATGACGCCGCTGTTATGGGCGTGTGGGTAATGCTCTCGGTATATAAGCTTGGAGTATATTTCCATTGTTCAGGCAGATGCCTGAGATATGTTTTTCCTAAGCTCGGTTCTGGCTCGGGCGTGATAATAACAGCGGCGATTCCTGCGGCGGCAACGCTTTTCTGGCTCTTGCCTCACAAGTGGGAGAGCATCGCATACGCAGGGCTCAGCCCTATCCCACTCATATTTCTCGGAGGCGTAATACCGCTTCTATGCCTGATATTTGAAAAGGGGGCGAGATCTGATGAAAAAGCGTAAGATACAGGTGGCTGTTGTGCTTTTTATCGCAGC